>OIYP01000194.1_pt1 | contig 43006 bp, 38 predicted proteins | sample 1588261 | NCBI WGS metagenome assembly OIYP01 (sample SAMN03283293) | human gut metagenome | biome: human-associated habitat; material: feces | host: Homo sapiens | place: Peru | collected 2012 | reverse complement strand
AGGTGAGGCGGAAACGCGTAGCCGATGCACATACGGTAGAAATTCCGTAGCCTCCGAAAATTTAAACACAGGGACACTTTTGAAGGGCTGAGCCGGGCGTTGGTTGCCCCGGTCGTAAGGGACGCGATAGAGCGGAAGTCAGTTTGGAGAGAGGCGAGAAAAGCTGTGTGGATATGGAAGGAGCCCGTACCGCAAACCGACACAGGTAGACAGGAAGAAGATTCTAAGGCCAGCGGGAGAAAGGTTGTTAAGGAACTCGGCAAGTTGACCCCGTAACTTCGGGAGAAGGGGTGCTTACGAAGGTAAGCCGCAGAGAATAGGCCCAAGCGACTGTTTAGCAAAAACACAGCTCTATGCTAAATCGAAAGATGACGTATATGGGGTGACACCTGCCCGGTGCTGGAAGGTTAAGAGGAGATGTGAGAGCATTGAATTGAAGCCCCAGTAAACGGCGGCCGTAACTATAACGGTCCTAAGGTAGCGAAATTCCTTGTCAGGTAAGTTCTGACCCGCACGAATGGTGTAACGATTTGGGCACTGTCTCAACAACCTACCCGGCGAAATTGTAGTACCGGTGAAGATGCCGGTTACCTGCGACTAGACGGAAAGACCCCATGGAGCTTCACTGCAGCTTAATATTGAATTTTGGTATTTCATGTACAGGATAGGTGGGAGACTGGGAAATACAGGCGTCAGCTTGTGTGGAGTCGTTGTTGGGATACCACTCTTGAAGTGCTGAAATTCTAACCTGTGGCCTTGAATCAGGTCAGGGGACATTGTTAGGCGGGCAGTTTGACTGGGGCGGTCGCCTCCTAAAAGGTAACGGAGGCGCTCAAAGGTTCGCTCAGCATGGACGGAAACCATGCCAGAGAGTGTAAACGCAAAAGCGAGCCTAACTGCGAGACTGACGGGTCGAGCAGTAACGAAAGTTGGAGTTAGTGATCCGGCGGTATGTGAGTGGAAATGCCGTCGCTCAACGGATAAAAGCTACCCTGGGGATAACAGGCTGATCTCCCCCAAGAGTCCACATCGACGGGGAGGTTTGGCACCTCGATGTCGGCTCATCGCATCCTGGGGCTGTATTCGGTCCCAAGGGTTTGGCTGTTCGCCAATTAAAGCGGTACGCGAGCTGGGTTCAGAACGTCGTGAGACAGTTCGGTCCCTATCTGTCGTGGGCGTAGGATATTTGAAAGGAGCTGTCCCTAGTACGAGAGGACCGGGATGGACGCACCTCTGGTGCACCAGTTGTCGTGCCAACGGCACAGCTGGGCAGCTATGTGCGGATCGGATAAACGCTGAAGGCATCTAAGCGTGAAGCCGTCCTTAAGATAAGATATCCCATTCCTTTATGGAAGTAAGACCCCTCAAAGACTATGAGGTTGATAGGCCGAAGGTGTAAGCACGGTGACGTGTTCAGCCTGCCGGTACTAATCGGTCGAGGGCTTGACCTTCTCAAATTTATCTCTTCTCGTTTCTCACTTCGCTTTATTCGGTTTTGAAGGCTCTGCCTAAGGCAGGCTGCCTTTAATTAAATAGTCGGTGTTAATTGCTATGAGGTTCCACCTGTTCCCATTCCGAACACAGAAGTTAAGCTCATATACGTCGAAAATACTTGGCTGGTGACGGCCCGGAAAGATAGATAAATGCCGACATCTTCTTAGCCGGAATTCCTTTCGATTCCGGCTTATTCCTCAATAGCTCAGTCGGTAGAGCGCGTGACTGTTAATCACGATGTCGCTGGTTCGAGTCCAGCTTGGGGAGCCACATTGGACAAATCCGAACCCATTAGGGGGTTCGGATTTGTTCGTATTTTATCCGAATCGTCCTGTGTTTGGACTTGTTGTAAAATTTTAAGTTTTGCACCCACACTACGGTGTGGGTATTATTATTTAATCAGATTAGTTGTCGCTAACCTAATTCTTCTTGTGTCGATTATGAGTGCTTATAGAATCTTTTAGTTCTATAAGCACTTTTTTTGGCATTCAGGGCGGTATTTTGGCATTCGGGGCAAAAACGTTGACTTGCCAGTTACATACATATATAATACAATTAAACTACTATTTACTGGAGGTTTACATGGATTCCTATGATATATATAGTTGCTCCTGTTGCCAAATTAAGTTGCGATGATAAGTGTTCTTTAAGCGATAATATTTTAAAACTGCATGAGGCTATTCATAAAATATCAGAAACTCACAAAGCAAAAGTGGATACATACAGTTTGGCTAAAGTGAAAATCAACTCAGTGCCTGAAAGCTGTAGAAGGATAGACGAAGCTGCCTGTACAATTATAATTACCCCTTCTGAGAATGTGCATGACTTTATGATACTTATAGGACATGCAATCGCAAGGAACAAAAAAATTTACATTCTTCTTATGGACAATAAAACCCATGACTCAAAAGCTGCGATAATAGCGGATGGATATGAGAATGTATATGTAGAGTGCATCAATCCAATGCTGAATGATTTTGACAGACTTGAACGATTTATATTATCATCTGTCGGAGAAAGAAGTGAATGTAATGCTTGATAATATCCTGAGTAGACTGGGCATATATGATTTAATAGGTGTACTTTACACTGGAACAATTATATCTGTGACATTATGGTTTATTAATAGTGTATTTGATATTGTAAAACTTCAATTTGAAGTTCTTGATGTAAATGGTACATTTCTTTTTATTGTGGTAAGTTACTTTCTTGGATTGGTATTTCAAGAAATAGGCTCATTTTTAAGCAAATCATTTTTCTTCAGAAAAAATAAGCTTCTGCATACTGCTATGGTTTCAAAAGAGAATGACGCATACCTTATGTCAGATACTGAGATGAAGCTTCTCAAAAAGAAACTCAAAGAAGACCACGCTTACGATAATAATATTACAGACACTTCGTACACATACAATTACTGTAAAAGCTATTGCTTTGAACATTGTGATGTTTCCTTGATCGAGAAAGACCAATCAATTGCTGCAATGAGCCGAAGTCTTTCGGTATTCTTTTCTGCTTTGAGCGTGTTTATATTTATAGTATTATTCTTTAACGATGGCATAGGATATATATGGTTAGTTCCGGTTTTGATGTTTTTGGCAACTTTAATGTTTATACGTTTTAGAAGGTTTACAATAATAAGATATGTTCGTATTTTAAGAGCATATTTATATAAAAAAGGGAGGGAATGATTTCATGCCGTATAATGAATTCAGAGAACAAGCTGAGATATATTATGATAATGCCGTTTCGAAGTACAACAATGGTAATTACATCGGGCATATCAGGATTTTAACATGGCAAAATGCATCGCAGAAAAAATAATATGAATGGACTTGTTGAGATAATTGACGTATATTTGTGAAACTGAGGGAAAGACCAGCTATAAAAAGCCAATACCAAAAAATGAAAAAAATCAAGAAAAATTCTGAGGATTTCTTGGAGGCGTCGGCAAATAAGGTCTGGTTTCTTTGAGAATAACAAAAATAATATTACAAAGCTTGCGAGCAACACTGCCGACAGCAGTCAAATGGTGCTTGCCTCTGGCTCTGAGAGATTTATAATATTCGGATAGAACAGGTTCGCAGAAAGCGGCAGCACGTTGTGCAGCGAGCCAAATAGCTCTTCGCAGATAAGGTGAGCCACGCTTTGAGTTTTTGTTCTTAGTGCCTGAAAACTCACCCGATTGCTTGACAGTAACATCAAGTCCTGCAAATGCAATAAGCTGATTAGGGCATTCAAAACCGTTGATATCACCAATCTCGCTGACGATGATTGCACCGAGAACGTCACCGATACTACTGATATTATGTACTGATTTGTTTCATGGAGTAGATTGGAAATCTGTTTTTCAAGCTCGGAAAGCTGATTTTCAAGGAAAACAATCTGCTGCATAAGCTGTTTGATTTGAAAAGAAAAAGCGTTTTTGCAAAGGCGATACCAAAGGTTATTCCTTGCAGCAGCTTTGAGTTCCTCAGCCTTTTCTCTGCCCAATCTGCCGTGGCTTGCTTTGTTAAGAATATTTGTGAGCTTTCTTGTTGAAACAGCGAGCATATCTTCAGGTGTTGGACAGTTCAGAAGCAACTCAGTTTATGAGCTTCCGAATGTATCCGAAAATAGCTTATCATACTCGGGAACACTTGGTCAAGTAATGCAATAACTCGTCTTTTGCAGTCACCGCAGGCGTCTACAAGAGCAAGGCAATAGCGTGAAAGCTGTCTTAAAGCGACGCTATTTTCCTCAGAAAGTGAAGTTGCGGAATATTCTCCGAAACGCATAATCTGAGCGATGATATATGAATCCTTGGAGTCATTCTTGGTCTGACGGATATACATTTTTCTGAAAGCTTCGGACTGAATAGGATTAATAACCCTGACAGTATATCCAAGCTCAAGGAAAAAGGTATATACAGAAAGGGTTCTCTTTAAATTACCCTTAAATATATTATACGAGTAGCATTTGATGTATAAACTTCTTGACGCTACAATGGATTTTCTTTATTGCAATGGGGAGGATATGGATGAGGAACAGGCTGAAATTGTACGTTATGGTTTGGAATTGTTTTTCTTAAAGTTTTCTTTTTGCTGATACGATAATAATTGACAAACTGAAGGGAAGCTTTTAAGTATGTTACTTCAATGAGCCAAGTTTTATAAAATCTTTTGCTTTTATAAGTTCTTTTCTGCATTCAAGGCGATATTTTGGCATTCAGGGAAATAATGTTGAAAAATATGTTTTTTTGATGTAATATGTATATGCAAACATTTTAGCATGAAGATACCACAAATTAATAAAAAGTATTGTTCTTTTTATGCTTGATGTAATCTAGTTTTGTGCCTTGCTATAATAGTAATAAACCGAGAATTTAGATTAATGCATGAGAACTACAGTAGTTGATCTGTGATATAAATCTATTTTTACTATAAAGAGGTTTTACATGAATAGAGTAGCTTTAATTGGTGAGAACTCAATCGAGTATATAGAAAAACTTATAGACATATGGAATTCTGGTAGCTGCGCTGTACTGATTGATTGGTGTATACCAATTCAAATTGCTATAAAAATGATGCAAGAAGCTGATGTGCATATCTGTTACATTGAAAACAGATTTTTTGATAAAGTGCCTGTTGAGCTACCTCCAAGCATTATATTTATTCCTTTTGAAAAAATAGATAACTTTGCAAAATATCTTCCAGAATCGGTATATATTAAATTTAAACCAAATTATGGTGAAAGTGAGGCAGTTGTACTATACAGTTCAGGAACTACAGGAAAGTCTAAAGGAATAATTCTTTCACATTTTGCAATCAACACAAATGCTGATGCGATTATTGATTATATGAAATTAAATGATAGAGATTGCTTTTATATAGCAAAGCCATTGTCCCATTCATCAACACTTACTGGCGAGCTTTTAGTAGCACTTAAAACTTTCACAACGCTTATAATTGCACCAACTATTGTTCCACCAAGATTTATTCTGCAAAATATAGAAAAGTTTGATGTTTCGATAATTTGCTTGAGTCCAAATTTACTTCAAATGTTTGTCAAAGAATATTCTGCTGAAAAATATGAATTTCGAAAGTTAAGAACAATTTATGTTAGTGGTTCTATTCTTAATGACAAGATTTATAGAGAAGCTCATTCAGCATTAGAAAACATTGAAATATACAATGTTTATGGTTTATCTGAATGTGGACCAAGAGTAACAGCACAACGTTTTGATTGTTGTAAAAGCAACTCAGTTGGAAAACCGATAAAAGATGTAGAAGTAATAATTGTTGATTCAGATGGAAATCCTGTTAAGCAAAGTGAGAAGGGAATAATTCACGTAAAGACACAAGGTCTTTTTAATGGTTATTTATCTGGAGGTTATAAACTAAAATCACTATTTTTTAACTGGTTAAATACTGGAGATATCGGCTATTTTGACAAAAATGGGGAACTTAACATCGTCGATAGAATTGATGATGTTATTATAATTAATTCTCATAAAATATATCCTAGCAATGTCGAAAATGCAATTCTTGCAAATTCTAAAATTGAATGTTGTGTAGTTTCAAAAATTGAATTATCTAATAGGGAGTATCTTAGTTGTATTTATTCAGGGAAAAAAGAAAATATTACGGCGTTAAGACATAAACTTTTTCAGTGTCTTATATCTTATGAAATACCACGATATTGGATGAATTGTGAAAATATACCTTCTACTACAAACGGAAAATATATAAAGAGTGAAATAAAAAAACTGTTCGAAAAAATGAATTCGAGTGAGGAGAATATTGTATGAATATAGAAATTCTTAAACATGAATTGGTTAATATTATTGCGGCAATATTTCAAAATGATGGGTTCGATGTTGATATGATTGAGTATCTTGATTTTTTTGATGATTTGGGAATGGATTCGGTTATATTTATTTCAATGGTTGTGGAAATAGAATCATATTTTAATATTGAAATACCTGATGAGTTCTTAATTTTGGATAAATTCAAAAATTTTACTCAAATTATGAGTATAATTGAAGAATTGTTATTAAAGAAAGTTGAAGAGGTATGATATTATGAACAAGTTAGAATCACTTTTAAAATATGTCGCTAAAAATAATAAATATTACAAAGACGTGATTAACCAAAATAATATATCCGACCCAAATGATATTACGATGTACCCGATATTGACTAGAAAGAAATTGCAAGAAAATAGGCATGCTATTTTTTCTGATGGTTATGAAAAATTATATTATTCACAACAATTGATAACTCAATCTTCATCTGGCACTACAGGTGTACCGATATATACTTATTGGGAAACTAAAGATTATTATAATTCTATGCGAATATTGTGGCGAAAGAGATTGGAATATTATGGGGTTCATCCCTATCAGAAACACATTCAATTCACTTTGAATTCTGTCTCATCTGAAAAGTATGATGATAAAGTTGTTTGGATAAAAGAGTCTCAAAACATTTTAAATATATGTCGTTCTTCATTACGAGAAGAGAAAAATTATAAACAGCTTATTAAAATTATAGAGGAATTTGAACCAGAATGGCTTTACATTCAACCATACATATTACGAAAACTTATCAAATCATACATTGATAACAATATTAAACCACCATCTTCTATTTTATATGTAGAATCTGTTGGTGAAATTTTGCCATTGGAGCTAAAAGAACTTGCAAAAAGTTTTTTTAAAGTACCTGTGGCGAATTTATATGGTTCTGAAGAAATGAACGGAATTGCGTATGAATGTCCGTTCAATCGAATGCACGTATTAAGCGAAAATGTTTATGTGGAATGTAGAAATGTAAACGGCATACATTGTATTGGAGAGGGAGAAGCAATTATTACTAATCTTGCAAATAAAGCAATGCCTCTTATTAGATATAATCAGGGTGATCTTATTACTCTAAATAATTTACCAAAACCATGTTCATGTGGTAGTATTGAGCCAGTTGTTGATAGGATAATAGGTCGTGAATATGAAAAGATTAAAGTTGGAAAAGTAGAATTAAACCCATATATGCTTTTGATGACTATGTCAAATATTAACAACGAATTTAATAGTATGTTGACTTGTTATCGTTTTGAATATAGCAAAGCAAATAAAAGCCTTGTTTGTTTTATAGAACTTAGTGGTAGCAGAAAAAAATGGTTTAAGGTTTTAAAAGACGAAATATTATCAATGCTTACTCCAATTTTAGAGTGCTCAGCCGGGATTACTATCGATGTTCTTCACGATATACAAGATAATAATTTTGATAACAAACATAAGTTTTTTAAAATCGCAGATTGACATCATATTTAACAAAAAAGGAGAAATACATGGATAAAATAATAAGCGATATCCCAATAATTAAAACCTTTATAAAAGATGATAAATATTATTGTTATGATACATATACCAATAGTTTATTAAATGTGTCGAAAGAAATATATATAGAAATTTGCAAAATGAAAGAAATCGGATTATTTGAATATAGAAACTTACGAGATTCTCATTCTGCGTATATTGATGTTATATCTCTTTTGGAAAAAGGTTTATTTAAATTTGATTTTATCAAAGAAATTTATCATCCTGATACGAAATATGTTGGACAATTAATAGATAGATGCATAAGTCAACTGATTATAGAAGTTACTAATGCTTGTAATTTTAAATGTAGGTATTGTCATCAATCAGAGAAAGCAATTACTGAATGTAAAATGATTAATGAAGATATAGCTTATAAAAGTATTGATTATCTTTTTGAACATTCAAAGGATGCAAACGAAATTGCTATTACATTTTATGGTGGAGAACCACTACTGAATTTTGGTATTATTGAGAAGATTGTCAATTATTCAAATTTAAAGTTCGAATCGAAACCAATTCTATATAATATGACTTCTAACGCATCACTGATTAGAGAAGAAATGATTTCTTTTTTTGTTGAAAATAAGTTCTCGTTATTAATTAGTTTAGATGGGGATAAAATTATACAAAATCGCCACAGAAAATATCTGAGTGACGGTAAAGGTACGTTTGATGATGTGTGGAACAACATTTTAAAAATACGTGACAACTATCCGAATTATTTTGATATATATGTAAGCTTTAATGCAGTAGTTATGCCAAATGAAGATTCTGAGAAAGTTATAGATTTCTTTGCAAGAAACGATATTCGCAAAAATAAAGTTACTTTAACTAAAGCCGATTTAACTGGAATAGACTATTTTTCTGAAATTCATATTGCAAACAAAAAAGTATATAGCAAAGATTATTTAGAAGAATACAAAGATATTTTAGATTGCTTTATGAAAAAAAATAGATTACCATCAAAATGGCATCATAGTGGGCCTTGCGTTCCTGGTGCACGTCGGTTATTTGTTAATGTGGATGGAGACTTTTATCCGTGTGAAAAAGTGGATGGTGCTAAAGGATGCCTATTGGGAAATTTACATTCTGGAATTGATTTAGAGAAAGCAGTTGAATTACTCAATATAGGTAGACTAACGAACGAAGATTGCAAAAAGTGCTGGGCAATGCGATTTTGTTCAATGTGTGTCAAACAATGTTTAGACGGAGATAGTATATCTTGTGAAAAAAAGAAATCTTCATGCAAATTAATGAAGGAACAAGCATTTTCTTTTTTAATTGCATATGTAGATAATAGCAAAATTGGAGGGCAAATGATATTATGAAAAAAGTGTTTTTATTTTTAGATTCAGTTATTGATCGGCTTATAATGTTTGAGATAGAATATCTTCTTGATATGTCAATTGATACTATTATATTAATGGCCGAAAGTCACAACATAACTGATTTTAATTATTTTTACAGCAACAAAAAGGTTCAAATATTTAGTACGCTACAAGAGTGCTTGAATCATTGTGATATGATAATTGTTTCTGATAGTCATTTTGCAAAGCTGAAAGGAATCGTTAATAAGGAAATAATAATAGTTGATTTAAGCAAAAATATTCATGAAAATATAAATTTTGGTGTTCCAGCATTAAACTATTGCGAAAAGCCAGTTGTCGCCATATTGTCTTTGGGTGAGTTTAATGATCATTACAATACTGAGATATTGATAAACAAAATATTAGTAGAGAATGGTGCGAGGGTAGTTCAATATTATTCTCATTTCACAAAAGCAGTTATTGAAGCCTGTTCAAGTGTAGGATATATAAATAAATCTTTGGTAGAGTCACATAGTGAAGATTACGATGTTATTGTTCTTACAATAAGTGATATTTTAAGCTATACAAGTCTTTTACGAATAATGTGTGATATATCACCAGATATAGTAATGATATGTGTTAATAGGTCATATGCACAAGAAGAGGAACTAAAGCGTTATCTATATGGGTTCGGAAATACTAAGGTAATTATTAGATCACCTTATATTTCATATGAAATAGTAAAAGGAAAAACGTATCCTGTGTACTGTGGGTATGAAAAAAACAATTTATATTGTGGTTCTTTTGAAAAAAATTTATATAATGTTTTGAAAAAAGCTATCTTAAAAAGCGTATATTTGCCTAAAAATATAGCAATATTGTGAAAATATATAGCATACAAAACAAGTGGGAAGGAAAGGGGGGATTTCATGTTTACAAAAAGTCTTTTTGATGGTGGAGTCGTGACTCCTTGTGGAACCTGTACCTGCACTTGTACTTGCGGATGCAGTCCTACAGGTGAGGCAGGGGGACAATCTAGTGCGGCTAGTTCTGTAGCTTCAAGTTCTTCTCATTCTTCAAGTTAATACGCTACATTGATTAATAATGAATTTATTTTGCATCGCCTATTATTAATAAATTATTACCCACATTTGTTTTGTATGCTATATGTTTTTATGTGTGCACTGCGCAAATTCGATAAATTAATTGTATGAAGGAGAAGCGTTTATGGCAAGTCATGTTACCATCACCGTAAATACCGATGATAAAAAAAGTGAGAGACAAAATTTAAAAAATACAATCAAAACAACTAAGTACATGCTTAATTTTGTTTTAAAAGAAAAGCAAGGAAGGTTCTATGCTTTTCTCGTGTTGGTTTTCTCAATATTAAATATAATACCCGCATTAATTTATACCTTACTTCCTGGTACTATAATTAACGAATTAATGAATAAATGCGAAATTAAAGTTTTATGTTTTTATATCTGCTTATTGTTATTGACACCTGTTGGATTTCAATTAATCAACAGAGTGATAAAAAGGAAAATGTCTCATACAAGACTGATGCTTTCAGCAGTCTTTTCGAAAGAATTTAATTATCATACGGCTATGATGGACTATGAATCTATTGAAAAGCCAGATATTCAAAATATGAGTAGTCGGGTTTCTGGCACATTTTACAAGGCAACAACAATTATTGACAGATTAGGAGCGCTGTTATCAGCAATACTCAGTATGATAGCTATTATATCAATTGTTGCCACTATAAATATCGGTATTATATTTATAGTTTTCGTCGTTATATTCATTAATTCTATCATTACAAAAAAAACAAATCAAAAAGTGTTCGTTAATAATAAAGAAATAAGTAAATACGATCGGTATTTCAGTAATTTGCTTATTGTACTGCATCATATTAGTTATGCAAAAGAAATAAGATTATTTAATTTGAAATCTTATTTTGCAGAATTATTATATGAAAAAAGAGTAGAAACAAATCAAATACATATAAAAAACACGACAAATGAACTTAATGCTCAAATATTATTCTCATTAACTAATTTAGTGCAGCAAACGGTACTGTATGTTTATTTGGTTTATAGAGTAATTTATACAAATTTACCGATTGGCAATATGTCTATATATATGGCAGCTGTAAGTCAATTATCAAATTCTTTTAATGAACTTATCAATGAATATCTTGAGCTGTCCAAAAACAGCCTTGATATTCAAGAGATGATTGCTTTTATGGAAATTCCATTGAAGCAATATGGTATGGGTAATAAGATTCCCTATTTTGATGATGAATCTATTATTGAATTCAGAAATGTTTCGTTTAAATATCCTGGCAGTGATAGATATGCTTTGCACAATGTTAATATTTCTATTTGTGGCAATGAAAAGCTGTGTATAATTGGTGAAAATGGGGCGGGAAAATCAACATTTGTAAAACTATTGACTAGACTATATTTTCCATCTGAGGGCGAAATTTTTTTAAATGGTATAAATATCAATGAATATAATTATGAGCAGTATCAAAAATTGTTTGCACCGGTATTTCAGGATTTTCAGTTATATACACTGTCTTTTGCTGAAAACATTGTATTGGCGAATAAATACGATGAAGCCAAATTAGATGATGTTTGTATGAAATGTGGTTTGTCGAGTCTGGTTAAAAATTTACCAAAAGGATATGAAACTTCTGTATTTAAGCTTTTTGATGAATTAGGATTTGATCCGTCAGGCGGAGAAGGTCAGCGAATGGCAATAGCTCGCGCAGTTTATAACGGCGGTTCGATATTTTTACTTGATGAGCCTACCGCTGCCTTGGATCCATTGGCTGAGTGTGAAATTTACACTAAGTTCAGTGATATAATAACAGATAAAATGACAATATTGATAACTCATCGTTTGTCAGCCGTTCAGTTGGCAGATAAAGTTGCAGTTTTTGAAAATGGAACCATTATGGAATATGGAACTCATTCAGATTTGTATCGTGCTAAGGGTATATATACCAAAATGTTTGATAAACAAGCACAGTTTTATCGTGATCAACCAACGAATACCGATATGAACAATCATTAAATATAATAAAGTTCTTGGTTTTAGAATTTTATTTGTCTATTAAGTGGAAATGGTAAACATATTAACCGCAAATAATTTTTAATGATTTGAGATTCAAAGTTATACGATGAAGATAATTACTTTGGATGTTTTTATGCATAATTTATTTTTGGAATACCTTAAGTGTGAAAATGTTTATCTATCTTATTTAAATCTTCCTGTAGAAAAAATGATTCTGCAATACAAAAACATGAAGTCCTTCAAAGTATGAAAAGCGAAACTGGAAGATGTTGCTATAACGTTCGTTGTGAAAGTTTATTGGCAAAAATATTTTTGTCCTACTACCAATAACATCTGGCTTGCCCCAGCTGTTAGTAGATTGCTTTATTATGCCGATTTAAGATTCGTCGTTTAAATCATTCGTGCAAATTGTGTCAAGTATTATTGATAAAGTGATACATATACAGTTTTTAAGTTCATTGATTTGAATGTGTTAAGCGTTATATACTATGTGGAGGTATCGTATGAAGAAGATTTTACAAATCTCGGATAGTCCTTTTCCTATGTGTTATTCAAATGATGCAGCTATTAACTCTATTCTAACTAATAGTACATTGTTAGATGAAAATATAGCAACTATTTCTGATATAAAATATAACGGGGAAAAAAGCAATATAGATGGCGAATTCTTTAGTGGAATTGTAAAAAAAAGTGACGGAGAAAAACACCTATTATTTGCGAATAAATTATCAGACAAAATAAATGGGCTTTTATATCATAAGGTTTCAAAAAATGATTTTATAGATTTTTCTTTTTGTGTGTCAAAACAAGTCTATTGGCACCCATGGGCATCAATTGGGCTTTTTATTGATGATAAAATAAATTTAAATAATATATCTAATTGGAAAGAAATAACTAAATTTTTTGTATGTGGAAAAAAAGGATTACTTCATTATAGTAATGAAATCGAAACTGAATTTTGCGAAACAAAAGTAAACTTAAATGAATATTGGTTACGTGTAAAATATTGTTCAAATTCAATTGTTTGGCTATATTCAAGTGACGGCATTGCATGGAATAAAATGAGATCTGAAACAATGAATTTTACTGATGACATATTTGTAGGGATAATTATTGACTATAGATATGCAGCATATTATGACTGGTTCTTTGGTCATTATTTAAACATTACATATTCATTGCCCTTATATAAATCTATAGACGGAACGCCTACAGAGTATTATACTGAAATTCAGAAAAATTATGATCCATTTATTATACATCCTCTTTTACAGTTTAACAAGATACCTAGTTTTTTCTTAACGGATAATGTATTATCGCAATTTAAAAATGCAATAAATCATAATTCTTACATCGAAGTGTTACTTGATGAGTATTATATTCCTAATAGAAGTGCTTGTGAACGATATCATTTTTTTCATAGTAATTTGATATATGGATATGATGATGAAAAGGAAATTATATATTTATTAGGGCATGATATAAAAAAAAGATACACAACTACTGAAGTATTATATAAAGATATAGTCTTGGCATTTGAAAAACAAGAACGTTATGTTAATTATATTTCAGTTGATTATTCATATTCGCCTTATAAATTAAGTATCGATAAAGTGAATAAAATTGTTAATGATTATATTTTATCAACTGATTTAAGTGAGCAATATGTATATATATCTGGCGAACGAACAAGAGGGTTTGGCTTTTCAATATATGATCAAATTTTAAATGATGATATGCAGATTTTGTTAGATGACATACGAGTTTCACATTTTTTATATGAGCACAAATGTATATTAGCTATGTTCATAAAATTTTTGTATTTTCGTAAATTTGTCAATGATGAGGATTATATGAAATTGAGACCGATATTTGATAACATTAAAAATAAAGCCTTGATATTGCGAAATTTGATTTTAAAAAATAGTATAAGTCCTCAACGAAATATTCGAAAAATAAAATCTGTTTTAGAAGAACTAAGAAACAATGAAAGAATAGGATTGAAGTTTTTAATCACCGCATTAAATAATCGTCGTGATGAAAGATAGTAATATGTATAAAAGACGAATAGTCGTTTTTAATTGGTATTAAAATAATGTAAGTGCGGTCTAAACCTTGAAATTAAACTCATGATGAGGTGTTGAATGGATAAACTTCTTGACGCTACAATGGATTTTCTTTATAGTAATGAGGAAAATATGGATGAGGAACATGCTGAAATTGTACGTTATGGTCTGGAGCTGTTTTATCTAAAAGCATTATTTTTTCTTGCAACTATAGCCATTGGTATACTGATGGGAAGCTTTTGGGAGAGCCTTATTTTCACTGCTTTGTTATCAGGTATCAGAACTATGGCAGGCGGATTTCATGCAAATACAAGAACGCAATGCTTTATAATGTCCATGCTTACATTTGCATGTGTACTTATGATTCTTAAAATTGTAGCTGTATATAATGTTATTCTGATACCTCTCACCGTATTAGCGGTTATATCCTCGCTTGTTATATGGAAATTTGCTCCTATTGATACTGAGAATAAGCCGCTTGAAGATGATGAAATTGCTGTTTTTCGTAAAAAGGCACGAGTAATGCTTATTATTGAAGTGTGTCTTGCGGTAGCTGCGTATCTTATTGGCTTTATTAGCGTAGCGTGTTCTGCATTGCTAGCACTTATAGTAACAGGCATATTAATGTCAGCAGAGTTGCTTAATAAAAGACGAAGGTAGGAAATCCTATGGCAAATAAAGATTTCGGTGAGTATGTTCGTAAACTGCGAACCGAAAGAAATTATTCCCTAAAGCAGCTTGCAGAAAAAATTGAAATTACTCCATATTACCTCAGTTATATCGAAAGCGGCAGAAAGACAAATCCTAATCAAAGGATTATTGCTAGAATGTTTGTTGTTCTGAAAATGAGCAAATCAGAGATTGAACATTTTTTAGATCTTCACGCTAAAGCAAATGGAATTGTCAGCTATGATATAGCTGAATATATAATGCAAAATGATAATATTCGTGAGGAAATTCGTTCAGCAAGAGATAAACAAGGAGCTTCTCCTAATTGGGATGATTTCATAAAGAATTTTATAAAATGATATGTAACGGGTAATCCCGTTATATATTTTGCAGTAGGGTTGACTGACGAGTCAACAACGGAGGTGGAAATTTGGTAGCTGTAAACACTTGTTTAAATGTTTGTAAAACGAAGAAAATACGATGTCCTGTTTGCAGGGGGCGTATTTGCGATTTAGTTATTGATGAGGACATAAGTTGCAGACATAAATACAAAGTGATTTCAGATGAGGAAAGTAAAAGCAACATAACAATAAAATGCCAAAAATGCGGTTTAATTGTTGGCATAGCGATATGTCAGCAAGATACAAAATAAATATAATAAAATCAAGATGCTTAGTACGGGTATCATCCTCTCTGAGTAAATAGGGATTAAAGGATAGAAACTTGACAGGTAGCTTTTAAAGCTATAGTCAGGTTTCTATCCTTTTTGTTTATATAGGTAAGACCTTTCTGCTTTAAAAGCGGAAAGGTCATTTTTATGCTGATTTTTAAATGGCAGCCCTACATAGCACGTTATCCTTAACCGAAAAACTGATTCAATTTAGAACTTTATCAATTTTTCGGAGGAATTTATCATGTTTAAAAAGGACTACAAGGCAGATTTGACTAAGACAACAAGGGGTACATACATCATCAAGGTTTCTGAGTTTTACGGAACAGATTTCGTAGGTCCCGAACAGGTTGAGGTTACGGAGGAAGTGCTGGATTATCTCATAGCTCAGAAGCGTATTGAGAAGAAGAAAGAGGTCGATGATTACCGCAACATAGCAGCGTTCGGATTTGATGATGTGGAAGCTGCGGAAATGCTGGGCATATATGAGCATTCTGTTGAAGAAAAATTTTTCTTCAAGCTGGAAGCAGAAGCTTTGTATATGGCGATGAGAGAACTTGATGAGGTATCCGTCAGGAGATTTTATCTCTATTATGCTGTTGGAATGAAGCTGAAAGAGATCGCTTTGATGGAAAATGTATCAGTAACAGCGGTGCATTATAACATCAAAAACACAGCGGACAAGCTCAGAAAAATAATGTGCAAGAATGCCAATGAAACAGATTGATATGTAGTCTGAATTTGTGAGTTATCACAAACATTTGTTTTTTCTTGAATTTAGACTTAAAAAAATCGCCGTTTTTGTAGGTACTTATGAAAGGGGCAAAATGTTCCTTTCATAGTACGCTACGAAAGGAGGCAGAGAATATGCACGGAGATGATGTAGCAAGTGCAGGCGTAAGCGTTGCAACGCAAATCGTTTCAAAGGCAACCGAAATCCTTTTGGATATGCTCAAGGTTGCAATCGAAAAGGAACGAGAAGCCGCACGGCTGAAGCAGTCCGAAAAACAGCAGGTATTGTCTGGCGGCGAGGTGACATACCAGAAGCTGAAAGAGGGCGGCGAAGTCACAATGCTCCCATCCTTTGCAAAGGAGGATTACGGAGAATTTCTCAAACGGGCAAAAGGAATGGACATTCCTGTTGCGGCGATACAGGAACACGGCAAGGAAAACACGCTTTCACTTTTCTTCAATGTAAAAGATAAGGAAGCGGTAAATGCTATTGTTCAGGATATTGTCCGAGAGAAGCTGAAACAGCCTGAGCAAACCGAGCGTATGATTACCATTGAAAAGGAACAGGTTGAGGGTTTTCAGATGTATTGTTCAGATCACGACATACCTGTGAATTTTATGGAAACTCAGAACGGCGTCAAATGTATTTTCGGTGCTGCTTACGAAAAGCAGATGGAGGCGGCTGTGGAGAATTTCAAAAAGCTCCACAGCGAGCTTTCCCAAACCGCTATTGATGTGCAGAAAGATGAAAAAGGCAAGCTGAAAATTACGGTCGATGATACCATTCAGGGAAAATCGCTTAAAATGAATTTCTGTACCAAAGCAAAGCTTGAAAGAGTATTGCAGGAGCGTATGGGATTTTCAAAAGTGAAGGCAGTGGAAGCAGCAAACGCACTTACCGCAAAAATGTCCGACCAACAGCTCGGATATTATCTCAGCGGAGCAAGACAGCTTGAGCAGATGGCTTATTACGAAAAGGACATCAAGTTTGAAAACGAGAATGTTCTGACGGATAAGTTCTCATTTGCGAAAGTGCAGTTTCAGGAGGAAGATACTCCGAAGCTCACCATTACCGATGAGCGAGGGCATTTCGTTGTGCTTTCTGCAAACACACGGAACAGAGCTGAGATTGAAAAAAGTATCCGTCAGCATTTAAAGGTTGAGGATACGGAAACGGTCAAGGCAATTATGACAAAAGCCGAAAGGCTTGGTTTTGTCGATGAGCCGAAGCAGGTTCAGTTCAAGGAGTTCCTTATTGAGCGTGAAACGCAATCCGCATTCATGGTGCGTGGCGGTTCTACGGTAGTCAGACTTGATTTATCCGACAAGGAAACCGCAAAGAAGCAGCTTATGGACAGCTTTGGAATGACAGCGGCAAAGGCAGATAAAATTATCGACAAGGCACAGAAGCAGACAGTTGTAAACAATCTGCTGAAAAAGGCTAAAGCAAAGGCGGCGTTGACAGCCGACGCTATCAAGCATAAGAAGCTGGATAGGGGGTCACGCAAATGAGCCGAGTGGCAAAAAAGCCTGATTTCGTTACAATCAGCATTTATGCGGTGCTTGCCGTATTCGTGATTTATTTTGCGGCTTCGTTAGGTGCTTGTTTTGACTTGTCTACTAATGAAGAAGGCAAGGTTGATTTTAATAACCTTGCGAATAGCTTGGAAACAACCCTTATGGATACCGAGCTTGTCTTTGAACAAGTCGAGGCTGGCGGCAATGCCGTTATGTTTCCCGTATTTACTGCTTTCGGTATCGGTCTTTACGTCCTTATGAAAGTAACAGGCAAGAAGAAGTTTCACCGAAAGGGCGAGGAACACGGTTCTTCAAGATGGGCGAATAAAAAAGAAATAGCTTCGCTTCTGGACAAGCCGCCTAAGAAGAAAAAGGGCGAGTTTGTTATGGACAATAACATTATTCTTACGAATGATGTGAAAATGTCACTTAACACAAGGCAGACGAGGAAAAACCTCAATGTTATGGTAATCGGCGGTTCAGGTTCGGGTAAGTCCCGTTTCTATGTAAAGCCGAATCTTATGCAGGCAAACACAAGCTATGTCTGCACCGACCCTAAAGGCGAGCTTCTTCGCTCTACGGGAAAAATGCTGGAGAGCTACGGCTATAAAATAAAGGTGTTCAACCTTATTGATATGGCTCACTCTCACAATTACAACCCGTTCAACTACATTTATGATGTTGACGGAAATTACAGTGCAACCGCTGTAATCAAGATGGTAAACGTCTTGATGAAGAATACCTCAAAGGAGGGCGGCGGTGGAGGCGATCAGTTCTGGGACGACTCCACAAAGGCACTTTTGGCGGCACTTTGTTTCTATCTTGTTGAGTGCGAGGATAAATCAATGCAGAATTTTTCAGAGGTTATGAAGCTTCTGAAAAAGGCGGAGGTTAAAGAGGGCAGCGACGATTATCAATCTGACCTTGACCTTATCTTTGACGCACTTGAATTTCCCAAAAAATATCAGACAGCGGAAGCCGAACATAATGAGCAGTTCAAGAACCTGAACCTCATTGACCTTACAAAATCAGCAAAGCCTGCAAGTCAGTATATGTGCCTGAAATATTACAAGGATTTCAAAAAGGCGGCAGGCGATACAGCAAAATCTATCCTTATTTCTACTGCGGTAAGATTGCAGGCGTTCAACATTCCCGAAGTTATGGACTTGACCTGCTGTGACAACATTCACCTTGAAATGATAGGTGATGAAAAGACCGTAATGTATATCATTATTCCGTCCTCAGATGATACTTTCAACTTCTTGGCGGCGATGATGTACACACAGCTTTTCGATGTTCTGTATGACAGAGCCAATTTCAAGCACGGCGGCAGACTTCCTTTTCACGTCCGCTGTCTGCTGGACGAGTTCGCAAACGTCGGTACTATTCCTCGGTTTGAGGAGCTGTTGGCAACAATGCGTTCTATGGAAATTTCGGCAAACGTCATTATCCAGAACCTTTCGCAGCTTAAAAAGATGTATAAGGATAGCTGGGAAAACGTACTCGGTAACTGCGACAGCCTGTTATTCTTGGGCGGTCAGGAGCCGACAACTCTTGAACACGTTTCCAAAACGCTGGGCAAGGAAACTATTGATACCCGTTCCCATAACCGTACAAGAGGAAAGAACGGTTCTACCTCTGAAAATGACGGTATCTTGGGACGTGAGCTTATGACAGTGGACGAGCTGAAGGTTATGAAAGATAACGAGTGTATTCTGTTCGTCCGTGGTATATATCCGTTTTTCTGCGACAAATTCGTGATTGAAAAGCACCCGAATTACAAGCTGTTGGAGGACTCAAACAAGGACAATGCCTACCTAATCAGCGATATAAAGACGGTACAATATGGTTCTTGCGATGAGCAGGAAACCGAAGATTTACATTCCGAACCTATTGAGGATTCGGAGAAACAAATTGGCAATGCCGTTACTGAATCGGATATGTCAGACCGAAAAACTTCTAGTAAAGATCGTTCCCAAAACGATTTGCTCAATAATGAAGAAAATCTTAACGCAAATCGTTTAAATGAAATTGAGCAGTCTGTCACCATTGAAGATATAATCGGCAATCAGGTACATACATTTATCGGAGCAAAAGAATTTCCGAAAGATCCGAAACAAGGTTTTGCACCCGCAAATCTTGACAACACCGAAATGGTTGTAACGGCAGAGCCGAATTTGAAACCGCCTTTTATAGAGGTGACAGACGAGAATTATCTTGACAGTTTTGATGTTATTTAATTTTATGGAGGTATTTACATATGAGAAGAATTATTACATTTATCAAGGACAAGTTCGCAGATTTCAAGGCTTCTATTAAGAGAAAGCAGATTAAGATGAAAACCACAATCAAGGAGGATTTTACTCCCAACAGCCAGCTTACCGCTGAACAGCGTGACGCAAAGCGTATGCGTTCAATCAGCAGAATTACAACAGGACTTATGGCTGCAACAATGGCGATGTCTTGTATGGGCATTACCTGTTTTGCGGCTGACGGAACTTCTTCCGAGGGCGTTGAAACCTTTAATACGGTAGTTGAATTTATCGTTGACTGGGTAGCTCGTATCGGTCTTGTTATCGGCTTCATCGGTGCTGTTCAGTTTGCAATGGGCTTCAAGGACGATTCCGCCGACGGTAAGACAAGAGGTCTTATGTGCCTTGCTTCTGGCTTCATCGTATTTGCTGTTGCAAAGGCTTACGATATGTTCACGGTATAAGCCTTTTGGGAAAATTCCCTGCGTTTGCAGGGGGAGTTCCCATAATATCAGCGAAAGGAGCTGACAGGGATAATGATTGAATGGGAAACCATTGAAGAATGGGTCAGAACTTGGCTCGATGTAATAAACTACACGTTTGATAACGCTATAAATGCCCTGACAATATCTCCGTTCGACAGCAGTATTACGGTAATCGACACAGCAATGACAGCAGTAGAGGGCGTGGCTCTTGTGCTGGTATCAATGTTCTTTGCGATACAGCTATGCAATGACGCTATGCTGCTGAAAATACAAAGCTATGAACAGGTGTTCAAGCTGTTTTTCAAATTTATTCTTGCAAAGGTAATCGTTCAGAACGCAAGAGGAATAATGGGTATCCTGTTTAACGGTTTCAATTCCATAGCGGAAACGCTGGGTGAAACGAATTACGGATTCCTATCCTCGTTCAGCACGGACGCTATTATTACACAGCCTGCCGACGCAGGACTTCTGAACCTTAATTACCTTGTGAAATATCTTGAAGCAATGCCGACGTTCCTTATTCTTATGGGAGCTTGCTGGGTAATCAATCTTATCCTTATCGGCAGACTATTTGAAATTATCGTATATACAGTAATTTCTCCCATTCCGCTTGCAACCTTTGCGGGCGAAGGCTGGCACGATAGTGCAAAGGCTTTTATAAAGAGCTATGCGGCTGTCTGCTTGCAGGGACTTGTGGTAATGGTGATGTTCTACGCATTTGCACAGGTCGCAGATTTGCTGGGAGGAACGGACACGATGGGTATTACAATAACGGCACTTGCATTGGCATTGGGCGTTGCGAAAAGCGGACAATGGGCAAGGCAGGCTGTCGGTGCTTAACATATAACTAACGGAGGAAAATAAAATGAGTTTACATAGTGAATTGAAAAAGGTAGGAGTATCCCATAATTGTTCGCATTGCTGCCGCAACTGCTATGGTCGCAAAGAAGCGTGTACGGAATTTTATCCGAGCAATATGACTGCTTTTATGGATTACGTTGTTGACAGCCTGCGTGATATAGTTCCGCAGAGTAATGACATCAAGCTGAAAAGGCACGTTGACAGCAATAACAAGTGCTTTGATGATGGCGTCACAACCCTTGACGCATATTATGTTCAGCTTATAAATTCCGCACTTGAAGAAATACGCAAAGGCAAAGCCGATTATGTTTTCAACTTTGAGCAGATAAGGGACATAATGCGTTTTGAACCGAGAATAACGGTCAGATATATAGCTGACGCAGAATGCTACGAAATACGAAAGGAAAAATAACCTTATGAAAATTCACTATGAGGATATTTACCCCATTACGATGATTATTGCAGGCATATTATCCCTTATATACGTTATCTGCAAGATTATCGAATGGACAAGCTGAAAGGAGTTTTTTGAATGAATAAGAGATGTATTGTGGCTATCGTTGTGGCTGGAGCTGCTGTAATCACAGGCGGTATTTGTACGGCGATATGTGTTGTACGCCGTAAGAGAAAGAGAACCTGAATAACTGCCAAAGGAGGTTATTCCGATGATGTTTGAGATTATTATTGTCACTTTCATAATCATCGGCTTGGTAAGCGGTGTGTACCTTGCGTACACGCTGTCCAAGTTCGAGGACAGGCAGACAACAAAGGATTGGGGGGATGGCAATTATGATTGAAATCCGTATTCCGAAAGAGATTAAGAATTATCGTGAAAAGCTGTTTTTCGGTTTAACGCTTCGTCAGAGTATATGTGCAGGTGTGGCACTCCTTATCTGTGTCCCGTTGTATATATTTGGAAATAAGTTTATTCCGCAGGAAGCGTTATCGTGGCTTGTAATTCTGATTGCCGCACCGCTTATGCTTGCAGGTTTTTTTCGTTACAATGATATGACCTTTGAGCAGTTTGCTGTTGAGTTTATATATTACAATTTCACGTCGCAGAAACGAGTGTATTCCTATGAGCCGATATTTATGGAGCTTCGCAATGAATACATATCGGACGAGCTTGCGGCTGAAATTGAGGAAAAGGAAAGCAAATCGACATTAAAGAGATTTTTAAGAAAGGCAGGTATCAGACGTGGATAATTTTGTTTACGAAGATGAAATACTTGACGAGGACGGAGTTCCTGTTGAAATATATGCAGACGAACCCGAAACAACGACGAAGGTTTGGCAGACAACGGTGGCTGAAACGACCGCCAAAGCTGCGGAAGCACAAACAAAAAAGTCGGTTCCCGTATATTCAAGAACAGAATATCTTGCTCCCGAAACGGAGCTTACAACTATGACGGAGGTAAATAGCGATGAGTTCACACAGACAGAAGAATTACCCTTGCAGACAGAAACAGAGATGGCAGTTACAGCAGTTACGGAAGTTCCCGAAGAATCAGAAACCGAGGGAACAGAAACAGCAGTATCGTCAGTTCCGTCGGAAACAGGGGTAAGCGAAACGGTAACGGAGGTTACAACACTTGAAGCCGTTACCTCTGCGGAAACATCAGCAATTACCGTTGTTCCCGAAGCTGCTGAAAAAGTTCCTAATCAGAGCAACAGCATAGCGGGTTTTCTGCTTCTTGCGGGTGTGTTCGGTGCAGCAGTTGCGGCGGCTGTCTACTTTATGAAAAACCAAAAGAAGAAGCTGACCGATGAGAGCGACATTTCACAGCTTTCTGCAAGGGAACGTGACGCAATCCGTCTTAACAATCAGAAGCGTAAAAAGCCTAAAAAGAAGCGCACAAAGAATAAGCGTGTTGTACCGAAAACAACGCAGAAGACGCTCCCATATAAGCGTGTCTGCGACAAGTATCTTTTCAAGGTTGATGAAAATAAATTCAGCAAGACATACCGTTTTGAAGATGTGAATTACACTATCGCAAAGCAGGAGGAACAGGAAGCGATTTTCCTTGCATACTGTTCCGTTATCAATACCTTTGACACTTCCGCCGACATTCAGATTACGGTTCACAACAACCGTGTGAATAAGGAGGATTTCAATAAAATGGTTCTGCTCCGTCACAAGGGTGATAGCTTCGACCACTATATCGACGTTTATAACGATATGCTGGTTGAGAAGATGGAACAGGGACAGAACGGTATTATCCGCAATAAGTATCTGACCGTAACGGTACAGGCGGCTGACCTTGAAGCGGCACAGGCAAAGTTTGTAACTATCGACTTGGAGCTTGCAAACGCTTTCAAGAAAATCAGTTCTATCATTACACCACTCACAAGCAATGAGAGAATTAATCTTCTCAAAGATATTTTCAGAAATGTTGATGAAAAAATCCGTGAGTTCGATGATAAGGACTTTAAGCGTCAGGCAGAAAGAGCGTACTGCTGTCCCGATTATTTTGAGTTCAAAAAGGATTACTTTATGTGGAATGACAAGTATGCCCGTACAATGTTCATCAAGGATATGCCTGCAAGTCTGAAGGATAATCTTCTTACAGATATTGCAAATACAAACCTTGATGTTATGGTGTCAGTGAACATTGCTCCCGTTGACCCTTACAAGGCTCTGAAAATCGTAAATCATCAGCTTACCTCTATGAGAGCGAATAAATTGCAGGCAGAGAAAAAGGCAATTCAGTCGGGATACACCTCCGATGTAATCAATGAAGATTTGAAGCACAGCCTTATTGAAGCCGAGGAACTTCTTGATGACCTCCGTTCCAAAAATCAGAAAATGTTCCTTAATAATGTAATCATTATGGTTACAGCAAAGGAATTTGACGAGTTGGAGAATAATACCGAAACTATTGAAGCTGTTGTACGAAAGCATATCTGTTCCGTATCAACGCTGAATTTTCAACAGGAAAAGGGGCTGCAATCCGTTCTTCCTCTTGGTAATTGTACTCTTAATATCCGCAGAACCCTTACAACAGAAAGTACAGCGGTATTTCTTCCGTTTTCCGCAAAGGAGATAATCCAGCAGAACGGAATGTATTACGGTCTGAACGCACTTTCCAACAATATGATTATCTTCAATAGGCTTATGCTGAAGAATCCTAACGGCTTTATTCTCGGCTCTCCCGGTTCCGGTAAGAGCTTTTCAGCGAAGCGAGAAATGCTTAACGTATTTCTTGCAACGGACGATGACATTATCATCATCGACCCTGAACGAGAATACACAAACCTTGTGGAAGCTCTGAACGGCGAAATCATCAATGTTTCGCCTGCTTCAACAAACTTTATCAATCCCCTTGATATGACAAAGGATTATTCTGATGATGAAAGTCCTCTGATTATGAAGTCCGACTTTATCCTTTCATTCTGCGAGTGCCTTGTAGGAAAACAGGGACTTACGGCAAAGGAAAAGACTATCATTGACCGCTGCCTTAATATCACCTATGCGGAATACTTGCAGAACTTCAATCCCGAAAAAATTCCTACCCTTATGGAATTTTACGATAATCTGAAAGCACAGCCCGAAAAGGAAGCACAGGGTCTTGCACTTTCCTTTGAGCTGTATATCAAGGGCAACCTTAATGTGTTTGCGCATAAGACCAACGTAAACACAACAAACCGTGTTGTTTCCTACGATATTAAAGACCTCGGCAAGCAGCTTAAAACGCTGGGTATGCTGATTGTTCTTGACTATGTATGGAACAGAATTACCGAAAACCGTGCAAAGGGCAAGCGTACTTGGATTTACTTGGACGAAATTTATCTGCTCTTTGCAAATGAATATTCCGCAAACTTCCTCTTTGAACTCTACAAGAGAGCAAGAAAGTGGGGCGGTGTTCCGACGGGTATCACACAGAATGTCGAGGACTTGTTAAAGTCTGAAACCGCCCGTTCAATGCTGTCAAATACGGACTTTGTTATGATGCTCAATCAGGCAACGTCAGACCGTATTCAGCTTGCAAAAATTCTGAACATTTCGGATAATCTTCTTGCCTATGTAACGAACAGTGAAAGCGGACACGGACTTATCTGCTGTGGTGGCTCTATTATTCCGTTCAAGGATAAGTTCCCACATAATGAGTTGTACGACCTTATGACAACAAAGCTGGAAGAAGTGCAGAAAGAGTAAAGGGGCGGTGTTATGTCGGAATTAAAGACAGCTATAAATCGTTCCGATGGTGTGATTTCTTCGCAGAATAAGGTTATGAATCACTATGCTGTTCAGCTTCAATCCGCTGTGGTTTCAACCGACTACAAGAAAGCGATACTCCGTGAAATGCAGTTGGAGCTGACAGCACAGCACTACCGCCGACCCGAACATCGTTCTGTTGTTTATGAGGTTACGCACAGTTCCTCTGTAAAGCTGGAAATGAGTTCACAGCCGAGCCTTATACAGACGGGCGGACAGGTTTCCGCCCCGTCTGTAAAAACGGCAGTTGACAATAGCTATATCAAGACGCAGAGAAGCACGGAATACATACGCACTTCAAGACTTACATATTCCGACAGTGTTAAGGAGGTTTTTAAGGCTTCGGAAAATCTTGAAGAAAAGATGCTTGAAGCGGATAAACTGTGGCGGAAAAAGGTCAAAGCCCGTGCTATCGGCATAAGACAGCGTGGACTTGAAAATCAGAAATATACAACAGCCGAAACGGACAGCGAGGGTTCGGAAGCTATTGAAATAGTCAAGACCGTTCAGAGTACAGGCAGTACGGTTGCACAGACAGGCGGTATGCTCCGAACGGCCGTAAAAAGCACTTCAAACGGTATCCGCAGTATAAAGACAATGGTTAAAAACGGCGTGAAGCTGGGTTCAAGAAAGGACATTTCCAAAATAGCAACTTTGGTCAGAGGGAGCGTTGCAAATGTGGCAAAGGATACTGGACAGCAGCTCCTCAAAACACAGATTGACAAGTCGAAAATTACCGATACAGGAACGGAAACCATTAAGCAGGGTCTTACGGAACTGCGTTATGTTGACAATGCACGAAAAGCTGTTCTCAATACTGCCCGTACAACCGTTAAGGCTGGATATGCCATAAAGAATATGCCGAAGGATACCCGTGTTCAGGTCAGAAATATAAAGAAGAACGCTAAACGTACAGCAGAAGCCGCAAAGAAAACTGCGGCGGTTATCAAGAAGATTTTTACATCAAAAACAGGCTTGATAATTCTCGGTGTTGTGGCGGTGCTTCTTTTGCTGGTAGTTCTTGTTACGGGAATTGTTACCGTAATTTCCGCTTTGATAACAAGTCTGTTTTCGTGGTTAAGCTCTCCCGAAACGGAGAAAAAAGACGAAATTGAAGTGCTGAATGATTATAAGACAGTTATTGTGGAGTATGTGGATGAAAAGCAGGACGAGGTTGACGAAATTGTTGACGGTTTTGTCTGCGACAGAATTTCCTATCCGCCTTACTCCGAAATCAGCGAGCTTAATCAGTACGGCAACGATGAAATCATAGTTGATAAGCATAATGAGATTATCGCTATTCTTGCTGTTCTTAGATACAGTGAGTTGGACGGGGAAACTACGGAAATTGAATTTAATTTTACGGACGAGGAAATTCAGGCGGTTGTTGATAAATTCTTCACCTTTGATTATTACTACACATACGGTCATTGCAGCGGCGGTAACTGTAAGAAGAAAGTAACAACAACAGTGTATAACCAAGGCACTCCAAATGAGTATGTGGTTGTGACAACAACTTACTATTGCGACGTTGACCATCAATGGCTTAACGGTGAGGTTACAAATCACACTCTGGAGGAAGTGCTGGCTTCGTATAATTTCAGCGATGAAGAAAAGAATCTGTACAATATGTACTTGGAACAGATAAATAAAATGTTGGATGGTGGTTGATATGTTTGATTTTTTCAAGAAAATGAAAGACCGTGAGTTTGAAAAGGAAACCGACAAGCAGTTGAACAAGCCGAAGAATGACAAGGCTTTTACTGTCATTCTCATAGTTTTTGGAGTAATTATTGCTGTCAGCCTTATAACCGGCATAGGCAATATCGGAAGCGGTTCGGCTCAGGATATGAATTTCGATTTTCGTTTCAGCATTTCTGACGGTGTTATCCTCGGCGGTCTTACGCTGGCATATATAATCACCAAAATAAGAAAGGGGCGGAAATAGTGCTGGACAGAGAAACAAAATACACCAAAGAGCTTGCTAAATGCAGAGATAATATCAGGAAAACCAAGAAGCTGATTGATTATCATAAAAGTATGCTCAAAACCTTTGAGAGCAAGGAAAGCGAGCTTATGACAAAGCTGGAGAGGGTTAAGATGTCCTCTCTCTGCGAGATAATCAATAAGGGCGGTTATGATATTGACGCTCTGCGTGAAGCTGTGAAAATCGGAGATTTCAGCGGCATTCTTTCCAAAGATGAAGCTGAACCCGATACACAGAATATTGAAGAAACAGCGGTAGAAAAAGCCGCTGTTGTTTCAAATACGGAGGAAAGGAAGAGTGATGAATGATAAGATATGTAAATATCGCAGATGATTTAAAAGAAGCTATGCTTAAATTCTGTATAGAGCAGTCCCCTTATGAGAGTGTTGAGGATATAAAAAAGCTGGTGGACTCGGCTTTTTCTACATTTGAGAAAATCCCTAAAAAGTGGTTCGGAATTACACCTGTTTACCGTTACATTTTTTATGTAGGAGATAACTATATCGACGAGATTTATCCCGACAGTGTTAAGGAAAATGGTGTTCTTATGGAAAGAGCGATATACCTTGATACATTTATTATCGGACACTATATTTGCGATTCGGGCGAGAGAATTAAGCGTGGATACGATATTTATTACGACCTCGACAAGCGTGAAATAGCACTTGTTTACAGAATTGAGGTTATCAACGATGGAGTAAAGAATACATACAGAGTTGAAACAGACTTGTTTGAGGATTTCGATGTGTGGGAATTTATGTTTGATATAACAACCGATGTTTCGGATATTCTCAAACAGAATTTGATTATTCCTGCAGCGATGTTGCTGAAAAAAGAAAAGGAGGCAGTTTAATATGTTTAGACTTATCATTTCAGAAAAGCCCTCGGTATCCGCTTCCATTGCCTATTGCATAGGAGCAACGGAAAAGATTTCCAAAGGCGAAACATTTTACTGGCAGGGCAACGGCTACATTGTAACCAACGCTCTCGGACATCTGTTCGGTATCGGAATGCCCGAAGATTACGGCTGGGAAAGCTGGGAGCTTAACACACTTCCTCTTATTTCAAATGAGTTCAAGCTGTTTCCGCTTAACGGCTACGGCGGTCAGATTAAGCTGCTTAAAAAGCTCATCTGCCGTGACGATGTGACGGAAATTATCAATGCCTGTGACGCAGGACGTGAGGGCGAATGTATCTTCCGCTACATATACAACTACTTTGGCTGCACGAAGCCGACAAAACGCCTTTGGATTTCCTCCCTTACCGATGAAAGTATCAAGCAGGGTATGAAGAACCTGCTTGACGGAAAGGAAAAGGACAACCTTTTTGTGGCAGGCTTCACAAGAGCAAAAGCGGATTGGATTCTCGGTATGAGTCTTTCCCGTCTTTACAGCATTGTGAATGATGACAGCCACAAGGTTGGCAGAGTTAAAACCCCTGTTCTTAATATCGTCGCAAACCGTGATGAAGCGATTGCGGTATTTACAAAAAGACCGTTTTACAAGGTAGTCCTTGAAAACGGTGCTGAATGTGAAAATGTTTTTGATACCGCAGAGCAGGCGGAAGCTGTGAGAGCAAAATGCAGCGGCAAGATTGCCGTTGTATCTTCCTCAAAGACGGAGCAGAAAAAGGAAAACCGCCCCTTGCTTCACAGCCTGACCTCCTTACAGCAGGAGGCGAACGATGTGTATGGAATGACCGCCGCTGATACGTTAAAGTCGGCACAGAGCCTTTATGAAAAGAAGCTCCTTACCTATCCCCGTACCGACAGCAGTTATCTTTCTGACGATATGATACCGCTTGTTGAAAGTATCGTAAAGTGCCTTGCGGGATATGACGGCGAGCGTGTTCAGCGTTTACAGGAGAAGGGACTTATAATTGACAAGCGTATCATTGACAACAGCAAGATTTCGGATCACCACGCTATTATTCCAACAAACCTCATCGGCAGACTTGGTGATGAGAAGTTGGACGATAACGAACAGCGTATTGTAAAGCTGGTAATCAACCGTTTCCTCTGTGCCGTTGATAAGCCGTATATCTACTCCGAAACAAAGTACGAATTTCTTGTTGAGGATGAGATTTTCAAGCTGACTGTCAAAACTCCGATTGAATGGGGATGGAAGCAGTACAAGCTGTCTGAGCCTGCGGAGCTTGATGAGGAAACAGACAAGGTGTTATCTGTACTTTATTCCGAAAACGCAACCTTTACCGCAGATAATATTGAGGTAAAGCAGGGCGAAACAAAGCCGCCGAAGCATTTTACAGAAAGTACACTTCTTGCGGTTATGGAAAACATTGACCGTCTGATTGACGATAAGGAGCTGAAAGGTTTTGTCAAGGAAAGAGGTCTTGGAACTCCCGCAACAAGAGCTTCAATCATCGAGGAACTTATTGCCGCAGGGTATATAGAGCGTAAGAAGAAACAGCTTGTATCAACCGATTACGGCAGAGCGTTTTCAGCTTCTGTTCCCGATAATGTAAAGTCGGCAGAGCTGACCGCACATTGGGAACAGGTGCTTTCCGACATTGAAAACGGAAACGGCAATGCAGATATGCTGCTTGATGAAATCAAGAACAGCGTTTCGGAAATCATCGCTTTTGAAAAGAGCAGGGGCAACCGTGTCAAAGTTACACGAAAGGTGAGTGTGGGCAGTTGTCCTCGCTGTGGAAGTCCTGTTATAGAAAACAGCAAGGCTTTCAGTTGCTCCGCAGGACGTGACAAGTGCGGTTTCTTTATTTACAAGCAGGATAAACGTATCGGCAGAAGCTACAAGGCTGACGAGATTGCGGAACTGCTTTCAAAGGGCAAGGTTACGCTGAAGAACTGTACTTCCTCAAAGGGGAATAAGTACAGTGCAGTGTTTTCGCTTGAAGATACGGGCAAGTATGTGAACCTCAAGATGGAGGATTTTGTGGGCGGTAAGAAAAAGCGTGGTGCATAAATAAAAATGCGGAAGCCTGAGAGGGCTTCCGCTAGTGAATGTTATTTTAGTAAAGGCAGTATAGTTGATATTTTTTCTATGGCTAATCTTACACTATTTACTGCACTACTACAAAGGTGCGTTGGTTCTGTATAAATTTCTTTGACAGCTTCAACTATTTCGTGGATATCATTATTTAAATATTTTCCAGCCACGATAGCTCGTTCAATAAAATTATCAATAGCATCAGGATAATCTTCAAATAAATCTGAAATTTTTGCTTCAGTAGATGAAGACATCTTAATTTCTGTTAACATTAATATATGCCCAAGAGAGCGCCCAATTTGAAAAGTAGCATTTTCTTTTTCTCTTAATTTTTTCATTAACAGTATTTCAAGATTTAAAAAAATATTACTTGTTTTTTGGATGTCTTCCGTGCTTAGAGAGTATGCACCTTTATTACTTGCGTTGTTTTTAGTAAGCAATATGGTTGAGATTTCGTTACTATTAAGCAATTCATATGCGCTTGCCAGTTGAAGTGTTAAGTCTATGCGAGATAAAAAAACACCAATTGATTCAGCGGTTACTGGCAATTCTATTAAAAAGCGACGTGTAAAAAAACCTACTTCAAATATTTCAGTTAAAGTTAGTTCGTTTTTTTGAGAGTATGTATTAGACATTTTGTCTTGCGAAGAAAGGTGTGTGAATAGGTCTAATAAATGTCGGTTAATTATTTCTTTGAAATCATTTAATGAATTGTATTCACAAAAAAGACCAGAATATTTTTTCTTAAAATTAATTACTTTATTATACTGTTCATTATCTAAATTTTGAGGATTAATTGGTTTGTTGGAAAAGTATAACATTACATCTTTATTTTGAAGAATAGCTTTTTCTATTTCTTCCTCTGTTCCCGAGCCATATTTAGCTGTCGGAGTTCCGAATTTTGTCCAAAAAAGTGCAATAATGCCATCAGCTTTGTTTAGCAATTGTTTGTTGATGATAGACTGACCGTCTTCTCCAACTTCAGGTCTAGTGTTCTTCTTCCAATACAGAGTCTTAATGTTAATACCGTTTTCCTCGCCAAAAGTCATATTTAACTCATCAAGTATACTGGTGATTATTTCCAGCTCGTCTTGCATGTCAGATGGGCAAGATATCATGTAATAATAATGTGTGAAATTATGTTTCATTTTAGCACCTCCTATTATTTATTAATCTCAGTTTTTATTAAAATATGATTTTAATGAGTCTAAAGCACCATATATATTAGGGTCAATTTCCTTGGCATCTTGTGTTTGAAAAGAAGAACCTTTATCAATATTCCAGTCGCCTAAGACTTCTCTTATTTCTTGTCTTGTCGCTTCACGTCCATAAGCTTGGATAAAAAAACGTCCAAAAGAAATAGCGTGAATTCTATCACCATTTCGTATTGCTTCTACCATAAAGGATTTTCCTAAAATAAATGCAAGTCTTGAAAGTGCAGCAAGTACAGATAATCCTACTATATTTTTAACAGAATACACGATTGTATCTATTATATCCAGTTCATGTAAATAGGATAAATTTATCCTAAGTATAAATGGAATAATTGCAATTAAAAAAGCTATTGATAGGATGTAACAGAAATATGCAAGCAATTGGTCTTTTAATTCATTTCTTTCAGGTTTTCTGAAGACATCCGTTAAATAAGAATCTAGACTAATTTCAATACGGGATACACGTTTTTCATTAATATCCTGTTGAGCAAAAATGGTGCCTTTTATTTTGTTTAATTCATAAGTTATTTTTAATAAATCACTATTAATATCAGAAGTTCCAACTAAACATAATAAATTGGCAATATTCATTGGTATTTGATTGCCTTCTATTATATATGGGAATATTACTGGATAATTATTAATGTTTGCATATCCAATAGCCGTTTGTAATTCGTCTTGAGTAAAATTGCTGTTTTGAAAGTTTTCAGAAATAAGAGGAAGATATATATCAGCTTCTGATAATGCTTTTTTGATTTTGTGATTAAAATCGTCCCCTATGGTTAATAGGTTTTCATCCCAAATTGTTTCAAACCCTTGTTCAGTTAAATAAGATTTAAACTTATATGCTAAATCTTTGTCATGATGAGAGTATGATAAATATATTTTCATTTTTTACCTCGCAATATTGTGTGAATACTTATAGGTGAAAATGGCATTAGAAATTAATTTTAAAACTATGATTTGCTTTTAAAGATATTGTTTGAATAGAAGATCATTTTTTCATGTTCTTCAATAATAAATGTAGTATTTGCATAGTTAGTATTGTCCTTTAGCAAAATAGTTGATAAAAGTTTAAAATCCAATTTCCTTTCAAGATGTTTTTTATAACAGGCAATTTTGGTGCAAACAGGTACATTATCGGATGTGGCAGCAGAAAATAAGCCTATATATCTTTCAAGTTTCCCAACTGGATTAATTAATGTCATTGTAGCTCTTTCGTTGGAATGATCATTTTTTAAATGTATATATATTATATTTCCAGCATCTTCACAAATCCCATGATATGTAAATTCTGCTTCATTTCCGTCTTTAGTATTTATGTTGTTTTGAAAAGTAACGTTTCCAGATGGATCAATTATCAAATTAGATTTTATTTTTTTGGGATTTGATAGGTTTATTGCAGAGTGATATAAAACGGTATATTCACCAGAGATATCCTGTGATATAGGGGTACAATGTATAACTGCATTTGGATTATATTGAATCCAACCATTTCTCTTGTTTTCGGCAATTTTAGCATGTAAGGCTGAAATTACTTTTAATGCTAAATCATCTTTGTTTTTCCATGTCACCCTATGTAATGAATCAACTTTTTTTCTGAACTTGGCATAAGCATTTCGTTGTTTTTCATTTTCTTCAAAATGCTTAGTAGGTGTATCGGGATCTATTACAAAGGCTAAGATAGGAATGGCCTTTGATTTAGCATAATCATACTCTTTCTCAGTATAGCTGATATTTTCTTTCTCGATTAGTGTCCCACAGCAATTACCGATAATTACAACGTAGAAATCAGACATGTCTATAGTCTGAGATATTTGTTTCCACTGTTCTTCATCATCAGCATGAAACATTTCCATTCCAATGGGAAAGTGATAGTTCTGTAGTATAGCTTTTATTACGGCTTCACGTTCAGCTTTTAAATCCTTATATGTTGAACTAATAAAAATTTGATATCTGCGTTCTATGTTATACATTTTAAATCACCTCTATAAATTGTGTAACATTAGTATTTAAGAGTACATCTACATTATAGCACGACTTCTCTAAAAATTCAATATTTTCCAACGGAAGGAGCGATATTTATTGTCAAGACTACAAACTGTCCGTGAAAACTGGACAGACATAACAACAAAGCTGCTTCGGGATAAACAGGAGCTTGCACATTTTCTGCGTTTTTCCGCAAAGATGTATAAGCAGAGTTTTTCCGACGCAGTTCTCATATATCAACAGAACCCCAATGCCACAAAGGTTGCAACTCTTGAGACTTGGAACAAGCTGGGCAGGCTTGTAAACAAGGGCGAACACAGTATTGCCGTGTTTGGTGAGAATAGCAAATGCAAGCACTTTTTCGATATATCACAGACAAACGGCAAGCGTGTTCCTGAGCTTTGGAAGTTGACGGAGGATTTATCCGCAGACCTTACCGCCGTTATCAATGAAAAGTACGGCAAGGATTGCAAGAACATTCAGGAAACTATTGCGGCTGTTGCTGTGGACAATATCAAAAGCCGTCTGCCCGATATGCAGTATGCGGTAGGGCAGATGAAGCTGTCAGAAAAGGATATTACGGCATATCAGCAGTCGGTTGTTTCAGCGGTACGATTTGTAATCGCAAACCGCTGTGAGCTTGACAGCGATATGAAAATATCGGGCGGTATTAACCTTAATGCCGCAGATATGTTTAAAGACAGCCGTGACCTTATCCGCTTCTGCAATATCGTAAATCAATCGGCAAAGGACGCTCTCTTGGAAATGGAGCGAGAAATTGTAAATATTCTTAAACAAAGGAGAGAACGCAGCAATGACATACAGATTAAGTCCGACAGGACAGTATCTTCCCGAAATCCAGTACACACAGAACCCCAGAGAACAGGCACTTCTGACAAAGCCGATAGGCAGGTGGGGCAGAATGTGGCAGGAGTGGGTGAAAACGGAGTATCCCACAGAGGTTCAGATATTCATAATGGAGGGTCGCTGGAGCATAATTCCGAGGGAAATCGACAGCGAAGCGGAGAAACGCTTTCAGGAGCTGGACGAGCAGTACCGTCAGCAGAACCCCCGTCCGACAGCGTTCAGCGAGATACAGACTTGGGAGAAAACAAGAGTGCTGACGATAGAACACAGGATAATGGAGGAAATCGTGTTCAGGCTCAGAATGTAGTAGTTCAGAATCTTATCAATAGATTTCTGCACGCTGACTTCAACCGCCGCCTTGACAGCTATGAAACGGCGGGTATGGTCTTTATGGACTATGCCGATACATCATTTGACCCTGTTCAGTTCTTTGACAGATTTCATTCCGACAGATTTTCCGACACGCAGGCAGAGAAAATCAGAAACATTATCAAAGCGGCAATGGAGAGCCGTGAGTATGTTCCTGAACCTGTGACAGAGGAAGAACCCGTTGTCGTAAACAACGAGGTTGTGAAAACAACAGAGCTTCCGCCGCTTCTTGATGAAAATATCATAAACGGCATTATGAAGTACGATAGATTTTTCAAAGTCCAGCGTGATGAAATTGCAGAGTTCTTCAAGGAAAACGAAGATTACGATAAACGCTGTGAGTTTATTAAATCAGTTTTCCGTATGGAAGAATATACAGAGCTTGATGTAAATGATGTTCGTGCAGGCTACAAGGCAGAAGCTGACGGTCTTACCGTTTGGGAGGGCAGTTATCTTTCCCGTACAAAGGAGTCAAAGTTAAGCTGGGATTTGGTGCAGAGCTTTACCGCCGACCTTATCGACAAGGGCAAATATCTTGATGAAAAGCCGAAGCTTGCAGTTGAAGATGTAAAGCCGAGCAATGACCTGCATATCCGCAGTTTTTCCGAACAGGACGGACAGATATTTGCAGAGGTTGTGCAAGGTGAAAAAAGCTCCGTTGCTCCCGTAAAGCGTACCGATGAGGATACCCCATATATCGAGATCGGCGGTAAACCTCACAAGCTGACGGATATTCAGAACTACGATTTGGAGCAGTTTGAAATATTCCGTTCTCCCATTACTCACGATGTTAACGGATATTATGCAGACGATTTGGCAGAGGGCGATACCGTTAAACTTGACGGAAAGCTGTGGACAGTAAAATCAGCAGCTACATATTCAATTTCGCTTGTTAATGATAACGTCGAGAAGAAAATATACAATTCTCCCGAAAGCAAGTGGCAGGAAACTATCACAAAGGCAGGCTTTGAGTTTGTTCCCGAAAAGGCACTTGAAATTTCCGAGCCTGTTTTTGCTGAACCCGAACCATTTTACACACAGGGAGAACAGCTCACATTTTTCGGAGAGCCTGTTCCCATAGAGCAGACAGAAAAGAAAACAAGAGCAAAGCCTGTGAATATTGCAGTATCCCATACTGCTCCCACAATGGATATGATAAATCACGTCCTGCGTGGAGGAAGTGCCGAGCCGAGAAGCCTTGAAAGAATTGTTGCACAGTTCCAGAAAGGCAAGAGCGTAGCCGAAAACGCTGAATTTCTCCGTAAGGAATTTGGTGAGGACGGCAGAGGATACAAGTACGCACCTCCCGATTTCAGCAGTGCCGCACTTGTGTCAAGCTGGACGGACAACACGGGAATTACGGTGGCTATAAGCAATACTGCATTTCCCGAAGGCAAAAACGCACATCTTGAATGGAGCGAAGCCGCCGAGCGTATCAGTGAAATGCTTGAAAACGGCGAATATTGTTCACAGGACATTATTGACCGTGCGATTGACAACGATATGAAGGATATTGCAGGCAAGCTGTGGTATCTTCATCAGGATTGCGAGGTAGAATATTTCATTTCCGATGAAATGTTCAAGGGCGGTTTTCCCGACAGCACAGAAAGAATTAAGGCAAGTCTTACCGATTCCGCAACCTTGCAGAAATATATTGACGGACTTGAAGATTTAATTCGTCAGTACGAACAGGATAGAAACGTTCTGCGTTTCCATTTCCATAAGCCGAAAGAGCTGCTTTCTCGTCTGAAGGATTTACAGCTTCCTAAACGTGATTTTATCACAAAATCAGATTTCAGCTATGAGCCTAAATTCTTTGTTACAGAGGATGAAAAGGACAAGCTGTTGACAGGCGGAAGCGGTGTGCAGTACGGTAAGTTCCGTATTGAAAAATTTTTCAAGGGAGAGCATACCGAAAAAGAGAAGATTGCTTTTCTGAAAAACGAATACGGCACAGGCGGACAGGGACGGTCAGGCTTCAACGAATGGCACGATGCAAAGGGTATCAGCTACAAGAAAGGTTCAATGTCAACCCCCGATTGTGAAACGTTTCTGAAATGGAACGAGGTTTCACAGCGTATCGACAGACTTATTGCAGAGGGACGATATGTCACACAAAAGGACATTGACGAGCGTATCAAGGACGCAAAGCGGACTTTGAAATACAAGACTCCCGATGATGATTACAACAGGGCGATGATTGAACAGGCTAAAAAGGTTCTTGAGGAATATGGGGTTTCTCCCGATGAAGAATCTAAGCAATCGCCACTTGAAAAAATCATTGCAAAAGCGGAAGCAGAGGGTATTCCCGTAGAGATTACAGACGAGCCTGCAAAGGAACGTGCTGTATTTATGGATAACCGTGATGAAACATATATCGAGGTTCAGCAGACCGAGGGCGGTGTGGAATACACGATTTATGCTCCCGACCTTACTCCTGTTGACGGCGGTGAATGGGAGATGGAGGAGGCAATGGAGCTTGACGAAGCTGCCGCCGCACTTTTACAGACTTCAACCTTTGCTCTTACTGAAATTTCCGATTATGACAGGTTTATCGAAATCGCAGACAGAAATACAGAGCTTGATGTTCCTGCCGAGCTTGCAAAGTTGAAAAATGAGGCTTTTTCTGCACCTGTGCAGAAAGCCGAAGATCCGACGCAGGAACAGCAGACAGAAATTCAGACAGTAAATGCTCCCGAAAAGATAACTGTTACAAAGAATGAGCCGAAAAGCGGTGTACCATACACATATCATTTCAACGCTAATGATGTTGTGACAGGCGGTGCAAAATCAAAGTTTAAGGCGAATGTTGAAGCAATACAGGTATTGCAGAAAATCGAAGCCGAGAACCGCTATGCAACTCCCGAAGAACAGTCGGTTATGGCAAAGTATGTAGGCTGGGGCGGTATTCCGCAGGCATTTACAACAGACAGAGCCGCCGAAAGTTTGGGTGGTAATTTAGGCGAAGCCGCACCAAGCGGTTGGGAAACTGAACAGAAACAACTCCGTGAGCTTCTTTCTCCCGAAGAATACAAGGCGGCGAGAGCTTCAACGCTCACAAGCTTCTATACACCTCCCGAAGTTACAGACGGTGTATATCAGGCACTTTTGCAGTTTGGTTTTGAGGGCGGTAATGTCCTTGAACCGAGTATGGGTGTAGGCAATTTCTTCTCGAAAATGCCCGAAAATATGCGTGACAATTCCCGCCTTTACGGTGTGGAGCTGGACAGCATTTCGGGCAGAATTGCACAGCAGCTCTACCCAAAGGAGCGTATTCAGATTAAAGGCTTTGAGCAGACCTCTTTCAATAACAACAGCTTTGATGTTGTTGTAGGTAATATTCCTTTCGGGGATTACCGTGTCAGCGATAAAGCCTACGATAAGCATAATTTCAAGATACACGATTACTTTGCCGCAAAATCTGTGGACAAGGTAAAGCCCGGCGGTGTTGTTGCACTTGTAACAAGCAAGTTCACTATGGACAAGCTGAATGAGAAGGCAAGACGATACCTTGCTGAACGCTGTGACCTGCTGGGAGCTGTCAGACTTCCGAATACTGCTTTTAAGCAGAGCGCAGGCACAGAGGTTACTACGGATATTCTCTTTTTGAAGAAAAGAGAAACAATGACCGTTGAGGTTCCCGATTGGGTTCATATGAGCGAAACGGCTGACGGTATCCCTTGCAATAAGTATTTCGTGGATAATCCCGATATGGTGCTTGGCACTATGGCTTGGGATGAGCGAATGAAAGGCAAGTACGGTGATGACAGTAGAGTGACAACCTGTGTTGCCGATGAGAGCGTTCCTCTTTCGGAACAGCTTAAAGCGGCTATTGCAAAAATCGAAGGTAGCATTGAAACTGTCAGAGCCGAAGAAAAACAGCGTGATGAAGCCGACATTATTCCTGCAGACCCGTCAGTACGAAATTTCACACATACCGTTGTTGACGGAAAACTGTATTTCCGTGAAAACGAAATTATGACGCAGGTAGCCGAAACGGGTAAGACACTTGACAGAATGATGGGTATGCACAAAATACGTCAGGCGGCTATGGCAGTAATCGACGCACAGGCGTCAGGTTGTTCCGATGAGGAACTGAAAGAGCTTCAGACAGAGCTTAATGCCGTGTATGACAAATTCAGAAAGTCTTACGGAAATATAACGGACAGCGTGAATGAACGCTGTTTCAGACAGGACGATGATTTCAATACCCTTGCGGCACTTGAAATCGTGGATACAGAGAAAAAAACGGTAGAGAAAGCGGAGATTTTCTCAAAGCGTACCATTCAGCCCGAAGTTACTGTAACAAAGGTCGATACACCGCAGGAAGCATTGCAGGTATCACTTGACCGAACAGGCAGAGTGGATATTGCATATATGTCACAGCTTGTAGGCTGTGAGCCTGAAAAGCTGATTGCCGATTTAGGCAATGACATTTTCAGAAATCCCGACGCAATAAAGGAAGATGAACCGCTGTCGGGATATGAGGAGGCTTCCGAATATCTTTCGGGCAATGTCAGAGAAAAGCTGAAAATTGCAAGAGAATATGCAAAGCATATCGACAGCGGTTTTGAAAAGAATGTTGCGGCTCTTGAAAAGGTTATTCCGAAGAACCTTGAAGCAAGTGAAATTTCCGTTCGTATCGGCGCAAACTGGATAGATGTGGAGGATTACAACAGATTTCTGAAAGAATACGCAAAGGCTGATACAAGTATGTTCGGACACCCCGTAACCCGTACCAAAATGGGGGAATACAAGATTGAGGGCAAGTATCAAGACCATTCCATTGCCGCAAATCAGACCTACGGGACAAGCCGCATGAGCAGTTATCATATTTTTGAAAATCTGCTCAATCAGCGTGATGTGGTTATCCGTGACAGAAAAGAGGTTGACGGAAAGGTATATTATGAGGTCAATGCAAAGGAAACCCAGCTTGCAAAAGAAAAGGCAAGACAGATGAAGGAAGCCTTTAAAAGCTGGGTATGGGAAGATATTGACCGCCGTGAAAAATATGTTGAAAGGTATAATGAGCTTTTCAATGCAATTCGTGGCAGAGAATATGACGGTTCACACCAAACCTTTCCCGGTATGAACCCTGCAATTAAACTTAGACCACATCAGGAGAACGCTGTACTGCGTGGAAAGTTGGGCGGCAATACGCTTCTTGCTCACTGCGTCGGGGCTGGCAAGTCGTTTGAGATGATTGCAACAACAATGGAGAAGAAAAGGCTCGGACTTATCAACAAAGGCTGTGTTGTAGTTCCGAAGCACCTTACCTTGCAGATGGCAAGCGAGTGGATGAGATTGTATCCAAATGCAAAGCTGCTGGTTGCCCGTCCCGAAGATTTCACAAAGGACAACCGACAGAAATTTATCGCCCGTTGTGTAACAGGCGATTATGACGCAGTAATTATGTCTTTCACACAGTTTGAAAGAATACCGATGTCAGACCAGTACCGCAAGCAGTTTATGGAGCGTGAGCTGAACGAAATTATGGACGCTCTTGAGGAAGTCGATGATACCGATAGAGTTTCCGTAAAGGCTCTTGAACGTCAGAAAAGGCAGATTGAGGAACGCTTGGAAAAGCTGTTGTCCTCCAAAAAGGATAGCTCCCTTTGCTTTGAAAAGCTGGGATTTGATTACCTTGTCTGCGACGAGGCTCACAACTACAAGAACTGCTTTGTAACAACAAAAATGTCAAATGTGGCTGGCGTACAGACAACAGCCGCACAAAAGTCAGAGGATATGCTTATGAAAACGCAGTATCTCAATGATAAATATGGCTGTAACAATATCCTCTTTGCAACGGGAACGCCCATAATCACAAGCTATCCATTAAAAATTCCTAAATTCACCGTCGGAGAAAATTTCATCTCCGACGGATTTTTTTGTCAAAAACAGAAATGAATAGCTAAACCGTCTTCATCGGTAATATCGATCCTGTCAATCATAACCTTGGCAAGAGCGTTCTTTTCTTCCATTGTAAGCTCGTCCCACCTGTTAAGAGGGTCAAGAATAGGCTTGGTATCAATCTTTTTAACCCTGCGTTCAATGGATAAAAGCTGCTTTTCATACTCGTTTTTCTTTGCGTGAAGCTCGCTGATTTTGTTCTGAATATACCCAAACAGAACATCGTCTGCATCAATGAGCCTGTCAATCAGCCTCCTGCTGTCCGTTTCAATGCGGAGCAGCTCGGCACGGATTTTTTCAGCTTCGGAGGATTTACTATGACTATTGTTCTTTGCAACCTCAAACTCTGCAATATGAGCCTTCATCGCTTCAAAAACTGCTTTTTCCACATCATCGGGACGAAGCTTCAATCGCTCACTTTTTTTACTGCATCCCTTGACCGTTTTAACCCCTGTGCATTTGTAATATCTCCAAATCTTTGATCTGTCAGCATTTCCGGAGTATGCAATCAACAAAGCCTTACCGCAGTGTCCGCACTTGACAAGTCCCACAAGCCACGACTTTATATGTCCCCTCGACTGAGGAATTTTGTGATTATGAGATTTTTTATCCTGCACCGCAAGCCACATTTCCGCATCAACCAGACCCTCGTGATAGCCAACCTTTATAAATCTGTCTTCCTCATTGCACTTGTGCCACATCAGACCGTGAACTCCGTCATAAGCATCAATGTCATCAATCATTGTATATCCCCTCGCTAAGAAAAACGCATATACATTTTTGTCAGCACGAACATACAAAGGATTTTCAAGTATCCTTGAAATTTCGCTTCTGTCCATACATCTGTGTTTTACGCCTGCACTTTCCGCTGCAGAGGACGGAAGCTTATGCTCTTTGATATGATTTAACACATCAGCTAAAGACGTATCGGGATTTTTGTATATCTCATAAGCCGCAATAACTGTCTGTGCCGCTTCGCTCGGAACAAGTACAGAACCTGTTTTTCCGTTGATAGTCTGCCTGCTTGACTGAAAACCGAAGAACATTTTACCGCCCTGATAAAATCCCGTTTCCACAGCCTTTGTGCTGTAAGCATCCTTAACTCTCGCCGCAATTGTTTCACGCTCAAATTCAGCAAAATTCAGAAGGTTATTTCTCATCATTCTGCCCTCTTTTGTTTCCGTATTAAACGGCTCGGAAAGTGAAATAACGCCAACACCGTATCTGTCCAGTTCATCGGTAATGTTAAGGTATTCACGCATATTCCTGCTGAAACGGTCGTATTTTTTAACCACGATTTTATCAATCAGACCTTCTTTGGCATCTGACATCATCTGCATAAATTCGGGTCTGTGATAAACGTCTTTGCCCGACTTTCCATCATCGCAGTAAATCTTGTAATCTGCCTCCTCTCCCACATATCTGATACATTCCTCACGCTGAGCATCAATGGATAAGGAATTGTTGCCTTTGTCCTTGTCGCTCACCGAACGGCGTACATAGATTGCTGTAAATTTGCTCACTAAAATCAACCTCCATAAAATGAAAGCCGATTATACGTTGTAAATTCATTATAGCATAATCGGCATAGTAATTCAACACTTTAAAGCAATGTTTTAAAAATTCTTATGCCGTTTTTTCGGGAGCAGCGTTCTTATCCTCATCACCGCCATTGTGTTCGGTGAGAATATCATATATCTGATTTATCTTTCTCTGCTTTTTATCCTCGCTGACATTCAAGGGAATATGTACTGTTACCCTTATGCCGTCATAGCTGTTTTCCGAAATTTTTTCACTCATAGTTATATATTCCTTTCATTTCTGTATAAAAAAGAGAGCCAAAGCACAGACAAAAATCTGTTCTTTAGCTCTCATTCGCTGTTCCATTCCTCTCATTCGGAATGCCGTTATTAAATTATGATTATTGTGAAATTGCAATTTGCTTTTCTTTCTCGACCTTGAAAATAAAAATCTCACGTAATAAAAGTC
>OIYP01000192.1_pt1 | contig 43324 bp, 37 predicted proteins | sample 1588261 | NCBI WGS metagenome assembly OIYP01 (sample SAMN03283293) | human gut metagenome | biome: human-associated habitat; material: feces | host: Homo sapiens | place: Peru | collected 2012 | reverse complement strand
ATGACATCTAGGAATCCCTTCTTTTTAAAATGTCCTTGACAAGGGGTACACTTTACGCACTTTGATTAACCAATGGCTTCAAAAAGGTAAAGTGATAACCGAGATAGCAGATGATTTAGGAAAATCAGAAGAATATGTTAAGAGTCTGATATGACCTAGAAAAGGGAACCATATATGTGTATAAGAATGAATAAAGTGAGCATTTTTCTTTTTGTCCTTGTGTCTTCTTTGAGTTTTATATTGACTGGATGCGGAAAAACAGATCTGTCAGACGAAACCTCTGAACAGGAATCGGAAACAAATTGCCCGGTGCAGAATACAGAGACCGAAGTAAAGAATAATCTGGATAATTGGATTGGTCAGTATGCTTTTGATGAGGCGTATAGCGAAGAAGGATATGCGCCCATGTTTATGGATTATGATATTAATATATATAAAGAGAACGATCAATATTATGCGGATGTAGTAGTAAATGGTCAAATGACGGGAATTAATCTGAAGGCAAGATTATACGGAAGTGATGAGTGGGTTAGTCTGGTGATAGAAAAATATAATCCGGAGCATGTAACAGGATTGAGTAAAATGGAGAATACTGTATTGCTTAGTCTGGAAAGACAGGGAGAAGATCTCTATACCTATTGGGGAGTATTGTATCCACTGGCAGAAGATCTGCCGGCTTCCGGTATATATTTTGAAAAAGTAACAGAAGAGGAAACTGTTCAGATAGGGAGTCCCAAAGAAACGAATGGACTGGAAGCTTGGGTTGGTAACTATGCTTTTTCTGAGGAACTTGGTAAAAGTACAGAAGAATTGAGAGATTATGATATTACGATTTATGAAGAAGACGGACAATATTATGCAGATTTGAAAATTTCCGGAGGGGGTATAGGAATAGATGTAAAAGCAAAGCTGTTCGGAAATGATGAATGGATCAGTCTGGTGTTAATAGGGTATAATCCGGGACATAAATCGGGATTAGAGACAATGGAAAATGGAGTATTGCTCAGTCTGAGGAAGCAAGGAGAAGATATTTACACTTATTGGGGTGGTCGGGATGTGACAGAATTGCTAAGTGATAGCAGCTATGATTATTTTGCATATTATGATTCTGTCCGGTTTTTTAAAAAGATTGGGGAAGAAAAAGAATGATCAAACCCCTCTTTGTAAAAATGTCAATAAAATAAGAATTGTAAATGCTTTGCGATAATGATATAGTTATCGCAAAGCATATTTTCTTTTCCGGAGATTTTCTGTTTCCGGTAAAACATATCTTTATGATGTAAAATATCATATCTGTTTATCTTTTAGAAAATCCATGCTTGTAACTAAATAAGGGCAGGGATTTGTAAAAGAACAGGCAGAGGATGAATTTACCAAATTGATTGATAAAGAAGTGAAAAATGCAAGACTGAATGAAGAATGGAGGTCGGAGTATTTGAAAACGTATGTAAATGATATGGATATGCGGCGCGAAGGATATATAGAAGGCGAAAAGCTTGGCAGAGCAGAAGGTGAAAAGCTTGGCAGAGCCGAAGGCGAGCGGGAAAGAGACCGCACTTTGATCAACCAATGGCTTCAAAAAGGTAAAGTGATAACCGAGATTGCAGATGATTTAGGAAAATCAGAAGAATATGTTAAGAGTCTGATATGACTCAGAAAAGGAGAGACCTATGCGTTTAGATAAATATTTAAAGGTATCCCGTCTCATCAAAAGAAGAACTGTTGCCAATGAGGCATGTGATGCGGGAAGAGTGATGATCAATGACAAGGTTGCCAAGGCAGGCAATGAGGTAAAGGTCGGAGATAAGATCACGATCAATTTTGGAAATAAGGATGTGAGTGTCCGCGTTCTGACAGTAGCGGATACGGTCAAAAAAGAAGAAGCAAAAGAGATGTTTGAATATTTGTAAGTTTGTACAGGTCTGAAATTTTAAACATCCCGTCATAATCAGGGCAAGGCCGGAATATATATGGAATAAGGGAATTTGAAGATAAACAGGAGCACGATATTTCCCATTACCTATAACCGGGAGGCTTTGATTATGGAAGAAATGAATAAACAGAGAGCACATAAACTGATGTTGAACAACCGCAATGTCTGTATGGTCAGCGGGGTCAGTGATGTGCTTTCTTTTGATCTTGCAGAGATATTACTGGAAACAGATCAGGGAATGTTGATGATAAAAGGCAGCAATCTGCATGTAAACCGCCTGTCTCTGGAAAAAGGTGAGGTGGATGTGGAAGGACAGATCGACAGTCTGACTTATTCGGAATTATCCGGTATGGGGCAGAAAGGGGAATCCTTTTTCGGAAAGCTGTTTAAATGATGAGTGAACAGATTATAGAGGAAAGCCACTTTTTAGCATACTGCTTTATGTCCGGTGTAGTAATAACCATCATCTATGACCTGTTCCGGATCCTCCGGCGTATTATAAAGCACACCAATTTTTTTATTGCGATCGAAGATCTTTTTTTCTGGATCGGAGCCGGGATTTTTTTATTTTTTATGCTCTATAAAACAAATAATGGAATGATAAGATGGTTTTCCGTAGCAGGAGCCGGACTCGGAATGCTCGTATATAAATATACGATAGGGGAACATCTTGTGGAGATTATGTCAACAATTTTGAATTGGCTACTAGATATGGTATTCCGGGCTTTTTCCTTTGTGCTTAGACCGGTAAAAGCATTGACAAAACAGATGTTTGGCAAGATAAAAAGGGCCTGCAAAAAAATGAAAAGACAGGCAAAAAAGAAGTTGACGGGCAACATAAAAAAGATTAAGATAACATTATGTAAACGCAAAAATCAAACTGGTAAGAGGGGTCGCTATGAAACGAAGAACTCGGAGAAGAGTCGCATTTCGAGGTAGGCGTCAGAATCGTTTCGGCATGTTTTTGGTTTCCGCAGTTGTCGTTATGTTGTTGGTGGTTATTTCCGTAAACAGCTACACACTAAAGCAGAAGCAGCAGGAATATATGTCGGCCGAGGCAGAGCTGGATGCCAAGATTGCTGACGAAGAAAGCCGTACCACAGAGCTGGCTGAATTTAAAAAATATACACAGACACAAGCCTATATTGAAGAAGTTGCCAAGGATAAGCTGGGACTGGTCAAGGAAGGCGAGATTGTATTCAAAATGAAATAAGACACTGATTTGCAGATTATGCGACGGTGTCTTTTTTTATTGCCACTGACCGGAAATGACATTTTTCTCAGCCCTCGTCCACTATAATAATGGCAAAAAGGGAAAAGAGTGGTGGACGATGAAGCGGAGTCTTTTACAACATGAAAAACACAATATTTTACCGGAATACGGAAAGAAGCGACTGATCCTGTATGCGGATACCTTGCAGGAAATAGCCGGGAGTTTTGAGGAAGAGACTGCTCCGGATGAGGGGGAGGAAGGTGTGCGGTTGTATCTTTTGCAAAAAAAGCAGGAGCAAAACTGTCTTTTTGCAGACCAGCTTTCCCAGACCGCGGATGCTTTAAAGGCACTGGCCAATGAGACCTATGCGACCTCCGGTCTGCTTTCCCGTCTGAAACGGAGGATTGAAAAAGGGCTTGTAGATAATAGTCTGATCGTGGAGGAATTGTATGTGGTGGAGGTGGAGGAGCATCTGGAAATCGGCATGCAGATAAGGGCAAAAGAGGATGAGATGTTTTATACGGAGGAGCTGATGGAATACCTGTCGGAGCTGTGCCACCGCAGGCTCAAATCACAGGAGACCAATCCGACCTATGTACATGATGAGACCAGACTTCTGGTTTTTGAAGAGGAGGTCAACTATTATATTCTCGATGGCATCGCAAGGGCAAAAAAGGAAAATGAGGACGATTCCGGCGACAGCTATCTGATCCGTGAGTATGCAAGAGGGATGCAGCTGATCGCCTTATCCGACGGAATGGGATCGGGGAGTCTGGCGGCTTCTGACAGTGAAAGGCTTCTGGATCTTTTGGACAAGTTTATGGAGACCGGTTTTCATGTTGATAAGGCAGGAGCTTTGTTAAATTCCCTGATCTGCATGAATACACAGGAGGAGCACACCGTCAGCCTGGATACCTGCGAGGTTGATCTGTATCAGGGGACCTGTCGGTTTTTAAAATATGGAGCAGTGCCTTCCTTTATAAAAAGAGGACAACGTATATTTTGTGTAACAGGGGAATCCCTGCCGCTGGGTATTTTTTACAGGAATGATCCGGATGACCGGGCATACGGTCTTGAAGATGGTGATTATCTGATCATGATGACGGACGGGGTGCTGGATGCCTTTTTATCCGATTGCGCGCCGGATGGCAACATGGAGGCTGTCAGAGAATTTCTGGCAGGGCTGTCTTTTGAAAATCCCAGACAGATGGCGATCATGATCATCAATGCAGCCATTGCCAAGGCCGGTGGAAGGATACACGATGATATGACGGTTGTTGTCTTTGGTATCTTTGCCAATACCTGAATTTGCTGTATAATGTCGATATGATTACAAAGGTAAAAAATTACATCGGACAATTTCATATGCTGGATTCGACAGATCACGTTGTGGTCGGACTGTCCGGCGGTGCCGATTCGGTCTGTCTTCTGGTTTTGTTAAACCGGCTAAAAGAGGAATACGGATACGATCTTTCCGCTGTGCATATTCATCATGGACTGCGGAAGGAAGCGGACATGGAGGCTGATTATGTCAAAAAGCTGTGTCAGGATCTGCAGATTCCCTGCCGGGTGGAAAAAATAGATGTGTCCGCTTATCAAAAGGAGCATCATACCGGAATTGAGGAATCTGCCCGGATTTTACGCTATGAAGTATTTGAGCGTGAGATGAAAAACGGTGCAAAGATCGCGCTTGCACACCACAAAAATGATCAGGCGGAAACGGTTTTGTTTCACCTGTTCCGGGGGAGCAATTTAAACGGCCTGTGCGGAATGAGCCCTGTGCGCGGCAATTATATCCGGCCGCTGCTATGTGTGACGAGAGATGAAATAGAGGCTTATTTACAAGCGGACCATATTGCGTATGTTACAGACGAGAGCAATTATGATACGGCCTTTAAAAGAAACTGTATCCGGCACAATATTCTGACGACGGCCGAGGACGAGATCTGCAAAGGAGCCGTCAGTCATATCTGCACCACGGCAGAAAGTGTCAGTCAGGCACTGGATTACCTGCAGGATCAGGTGGATGCAGTTTATCAAAAGCTTGTGACGGAAGCGGCAGACGGATGCAGGATACGTCTTGATGATTTTTGCATGCAGCATCCTTATATTCAGACAGAGCTTGTCTACCGCATGATTTTTTTCTGCAGCGGCAGAAAGAAGGATATTTCCAAAAAACATGTAGATAATATTCTTGGACTTGTCCGGGGACAGAGTGGTAAAAGGATCCGTCTGATCTATAAAACAGAAGCCTACACGGATCAATACTGTCTGCATGTGCACAGGATTTTGGACCCGGATTTGGAAAATGTGCAGAAAAAAAAGCTTCCGTCTGTCAAAATGAGGGTTTTTGATTACAAAAAAGATGGGAATGTACCGGTCAAAAACTATACGAAGTGGTTTGATTATGATAAAATAAAAAAAGTGCCTGTTTTACGGTATCGGAAAAGCGGGGATTATTTTTACTGTACACAGACTGCAAGAAAGAAGCTGCAGGACTATATGGTAGATGTTAAAATACCGCTTACACAGAGGGATGAGATCCCTCTGGTTGCAGATGAAGATCACATTATGTGGATCGTCGGATACCGGATCAGTGAATATTATAAAGTTACGGATACAACACGACAAATTTTGGAAATTACGATAGAAGAGGAGAAAAATGATGAATAACAAAATCAATGTTCTGTTAAGCGAGGAACAGGTGGATGCCCGTATTGCGGAGTTGGGAGCCCAGATCAGCAAAGAATATGAGGGAGAGGAAATCTTTATGATCTGCACCCTTAAAGGAGCCTGTTTTTTTGCATGTGAGCTTGCAAAGAGGATCACAGTGCCGGTAGCGCTGGATTTTATGTCTGTTTCAAGCTATGGCAATAGTTCCGTATCCAGTGGAAAGATCATCATGAAAAAAGATTTAGAGGAATCCATTGTCGGCAAAAATGTAATTGTGGTAGAAGATATTGTGGACACCGGCAGGACATTAAGCTATTTGATGGACAATTTAAAACAGAGAGGTCCCAAGTCATTAAAGCTCTGTGCCATGTTGGACAAGCCGGACCGCAGAGTCGTGGATATCAAGGCAGATTATACCGGATTTGAGATCCCGGATCTGTTTGTTATCGGTTATGGACTGGATTATGCACAAAGATATCGGAATCTTCCCTATATCGGTGTGCTGGAAGTAGAGGAGTAAGTCATTGGAAACAAAAAAAAGAGGAATCCGGGTCGTACTGGTTACCGTACTGGTTTTGCTGGGTATCAGTGTGTTGCTCGAAATGGGGAAGAGTTCACCCCGTGATTATACAAGAGCTCAGTTCAAACAGGATATCAAGGACGATCTCATCAGCGAGGTTGAGATCATTCCCAATACACAGACACCGAGCGGCCGTCTGGAGATCGCATTCCGGGATGGCAGCAGCAAGGTCTTGTATGTGGCAGATGTGGAAGAAATGGAGGATCTGCTGGAAGCCAATGATATTCTTGTCATGAGAGACAATATTCCGCAGGATACATGGTTTAAATCCATTGCCATGCCCATTCTGATCGCAGTTGTATGTCTGGTGTTGTTTATGATGCTCCTCAATGCATCGGCAGGAGCCGGTGGCGGCGGTGGCAGCAAAATGATGAATTTTGGCAAGAGCCGGGCGCGTGTGACCATGGGAGACAACAATTCCATTACCTTAAAGGATGTTGCCGGCCTCAAAGAAGAAAAGGAAGAGCTTGAAGAAATCATCAGCTTTTTAAGAAATCCGGCACAGTATACAAAGGTCGGGGCACGTATTCCCAAGGGCGTATTGCTGGAAGGACCTCCCGGAACCGGTAAGACACTGCTTGCCAAGGCGATCGCGGGCGAAGCCAATGTACCGTTCTTTTCCATATCCGGTTCGGATTTTGTAGAGATGTTTGTCGGCGTCGGTGCATCCCGTGTAAGAGATTTGTTTGAGGATGCCAAAAAGAATCATCCCTGTATCGTATTTATTGATGAGATCGATGCCGTTGCCAGAAAACGCGGTACCGGTATGGGCGGCGGACATGATGAAAGAGAGCAGACGCTCAACCAGCTGTTAGTAGAAATGGATGGTTTTGAAGAAAATACCGGAATTATCGTCTTAGCAGCAACCAACCGTGTGGATATTCTGGATCCGGCTATTTTACGTCCCGGTCGTTTTGACCGTAAAATCGTGATCGGGCCTCCGGATGTGGGCGGAAGAGAAGAAATCCTCCATGTCCATGCCAAAAACAAACCGTTCCTTGATGATGTTAATCTCAAGCACATTGCCCAGAAAACAGCAGGATTTACCGGTGCCGATCTGGAAAACCTGTTAAACGAATCCGCGATCAATGCAGCAAAGGACAACCGTGCCTATATCAGCGCGGAAGATATCAACCGTGCATTTATCAAAACCGGAATCGGTACAGAAAAACGCAGCCGTATTATTTCCGACGAAGAAAAAAAGATCACCGCATATCACGAATCCGGACATGCGATCTTATTCCATGTTCTTCCGGATGTAGGACCGGTTTATATGGTTTCCATCATCCCGACCGGACAGGGAGCGGCAGGTTATACCATGCCACTGCCGGAAAAAGATGAAATGTTTCTTACCAGAGGCAAGATGTTACATGAGATCATGGTAGCACTTGGCGGAAGAATTGCCGAGGAAATTATCTTTGATGACATTACAACCGGCGCTTCCAGTGATATTAAGCAGGCAACCGAAATTGCACGCCGGATGGTAACACGCTATGGTATGTCTGATCACATCGGAACGATCAATTATGATGATGAAGGTGACGATGTCTTTATCGGCCGTGACCTGGCGCATACCAAAGCCTACAGTGAACAGACAGCCGGCAGGATTGATGAGGAAGTCAAGGCCATCGTGGATGACTGCTATCAAAAAGCAAAAGAAGTGATTCTGACGCATGAGGACGTGCTTCACAGATGTTCTGCCTTATTATTGGAAAAGGAACGTATCTCCATGGATGAATTTGCAGCATTGTTTGATGAGCCGTCTGCAGAATAATCCGGACAAGTTTTGTGCAATATGTACAAAAAAATATCAATTGCTTTGTAATGTTTGTGAAACGTGAGTGTAGACTATTTTCAGATATTTGTTAGAATATACTTGTAACCCCCCAATACATTACATAGTTTTTTGCTATACCCCAAAAGAAATACCTTCTCGAAAAAGACAGCTGTGCGACCGCTGTCTTTTTTCCTGTCTAAAAATAAATTTCCCGATATTCCTCCGTTTCCCTGCTTTCCGTCAATGGTATTGAGTCTTGGTATCATATATCAAATAATTTGTGGCACATATACGCTGATTGTGATAATATATACAGTATATGGGGCATTTATGGAGGGCACAATACAATGTATAACAGTGATTTTTCTAAAATCCAAAGTACACAGGCTTACATGGCAGGCATGAGGCCTGTTCTCAATAAAAGGGCTCTTTTTTCCGACGTGTCATCAGAATTTGTCTGTCCGCCGGAACCCAATCCTTATTCCATCGTAACAATTAAATTCCGGGCTGCAAAAAATAATATTGATAAAGTATACTTTGTCTGTCAAAACGAAAAGCATCTGATGATGAAGTACAAGACAGATGAGCTGTTTGACTGGTATGAGTATGATCTGGAGCTGGATGATGAAAAGGTATCCTATTACTTTGAAGTGACAGCCGGCAGGATTACCTGCGTGTATGATTTCCGTGGAGTTGCCAAAAATGTGGAGGACTATTACAAATTTGTCATTGTTCCGGGCAACCGTGTCCCCAGATGGGCAAAGGGTGCTGTTATGTACCAGATCTATGTTGACCGTTTTTGCAACGGTGATCCATCCAATGATGTTTTGACAGATGAGTACAATTATATCGGAGAGCATGTCAAACGTGTTGAGGACTGGGGCAAATATCCGGCAGTCATGGATGTACGCGAATTTTATGGCGGAGATTTGCAGGGTGTGCTGGATAAGATGGATTACCTGCAGGATCTGGGAATTGATGTGATATATTTCAATCCTTTATTTGTATCCCCGTCCAATCACAAATATGATATTCAGGACTATGACTATATTGATCCGCATTTTGGCAGGATTGTCAATGACCGGGGCGATTTACTGGAGCCCGGTCAAAATGAAAATAGAGAAGCATCCAGATATATCAACCGTATTGCCAACAAGGAAAATCTGGAAGCGTCCAATGCTTTGTTTGCGACTGTTGTCGAAGAGGCGCACAGGCGTGGCATGAAGGTTATTTTGGACGGTGTTTTCAATCACTGTGGATCCTTCAACAAATGGCTGGACCGAGAGCGCATCTACGAAAATTTTGAAGGCTATGAAAAGGGTGCCTATATATCTGCGGACAGCCCATATCGTGACTATTTCCATTTTTATGATGAAAACCGCTGGCCCTACAATCCGACCTACGACGGATGGTGGGGACATGATACTTTGCCCAAGCTCAATTATGAGGGCTCCGAAAAATTATACAATTATATTCTGCATATAGGAAAAAAATGGGTGTCGCCGCCGTACAATGTTGACGGATGGCGTCTGGATGTAGCAGCTGATCTGGGACATTCGCCGGAGTTCAATCACAAGTTTTGGAAGGATTTTCACAAGGCAGTCCGAGAAGCCAATCCGGAAGCGATCGTTTTGGCGGAGCACTATGGCAGCCCAAAGGAGTGGATTGAAAATGGCGAGTGGGATACCGTGATGAATTATGATGCCTTTATGGAGCCGATCACCTGGTTTTTGACAGGCATGCAGAAGCACAGCGATGACTATCGGGAGGATCTGTATGGAAATGCTGACAGCTTCTGGGGAGCCATGCATTATCACGGAGCTGCTTTTTGCGGCGAATCTTCCCATATTGCGATGAACGAGCTTTCCAACCACGATCATTCCCGCTTCCTTACAAGGACCAACAAGCGTGTCGGACGTGTCAATACTATGGGACCGGAGGCTGCCAATGAAGGCGTGGACAAAGCGGTCATGAGAGAGGCTGTTGTCATGCAGATGACCTGGGCCGGAGCCCCCACCATTTACTATGGAGATGAGGCCGGTTTGTGCGGCTTTACCGATCCGGATAACCGCCGTACCTATCCCTGGGGACATGAGGATCATGATCTGATCGAGTTTCATAAAGTTATGATCCGTATCCATAAAGAAAGTACCGCTTTCAAATACGGTAGTCTGAAATATCTGATCGGTGATTACAACCTGATCGGTTATGTGAGATTTTTCGAAGATGACCATTATATTACGCTGGTCAACAACAATGACTACGAGGTAGACCGCGAATACTCCGTCTGGGAGTCCGGAATACCGAGAGAATGTGAGATGGAACGTATTGTGCAGACTGATTCGGAAGGCTTTACAACGGACATTGTGAAGTATCCGGTTGAGGGTGGCAAGCTGCATATCGTGCTTCCGAAAAAGTCGGCTGTTGTGCTGCGTTACCGGCTGTAAAAAGGTTTTTGGCAGCAGGCTGTCGTATCGTGTTTTCAAAGATATCGATGAATGTAAAAAATGCTTGCAATACGTCATAAACTGTGATATAAATTTATATTGTTGGGGCTTAAAAAGCCTTGCATGGATGGATTCCCGAGTGGCCAAAGGGGACAGACTGTAAATCTGCTGCAACTTGCTTCGGTGGTTCGAATCCACCTCCATCCATTTCATGCTGGTGTGGCGGAACTGGCAGACGCGCAGGACTTAAAATCCTGTGGTGGCGACATCGTACCGGTTCGATTCCGGTCACCAGCATCTAAAAAAGTGCTTCGGACTCTTTATAGAAGGGTTCGGGGCATTTTTATTTGTAATTTTTCAAAAACCGGACAGCCGGTTGAAAAAAAGTGCTTAAAACATAAAATAAAGAATGGTATAATTAAAGAGATATCAGGTAAAAGGAAATTCACGTATGTAAAAAGGAGGAAAGCAATGAAAAAAGAAAGAAAATTTAAAAAGATCATTGCCTTGCTGTTATGTTTTGTCATGGTGGCAGCAACAGCAGTGACAGCGATGCCGGTATCGGTAAAAGCAACAGAGATTCCATCCGGTGAAGGAGAAAGCGACGCGACAAAGACAGTTGAACTGAGCTGGAAGTATTCGCAGTATTCATCCGCATATTTTGATCATGTAACAATGCAGTACACTTTTTATGGTTCTGATGGTTACGAATGTGCTAGTGGAATTCTTAACTTTGACAGTGGCTATGGTTCGGAATACAAAAAAAATATTGAGTTTCCTGCAGATGCTGTTTATGTTGAGTTCATTGTGAAATATGATAATGAATTTGTATATATGGCGGATGCTTCTGCAACATGTATAAAGGATGGTGCTACAACTACAGTCCCTGGGATAAATGCCAATGACTTAGAATACAACGGTTGTAAGGTGTATGTAAGTGATTTTACAGATAATCTCTGTATTGAAGTTAGTGCGATGACTATTCCTTCCCCCGGCCCTACATATAGTTATCTTCCTGTAAAGTTAGACCAGGTAGACAGTCAGGGAAATGCAGCCATGGTTGTAGATGGCTTATCTTCATTGAAGATTGATGGAATATCCATGACGAATGATGAAATGATCGTATATGATTATTCGAGTGGTTATTGCACATTAGAGATAGAGGTTGCTTATGGCTGCAGTATATCCAAGGCATATTTTAATGGAACAGAGCTTGATCTTAAGGATAGTGGAGACGGAGTACATTATACGGCTGAATTTTTACGGGATGTTATCAAATTTGACAACACGACCAATGTGATCCGGCTTGTTTCCGGCGGAACCTCGTCTGATGTTACTGTAGTCTGGACCGATTCTGCAGAGCGTTCACAACAGCTTTACGGAAATGATGATGCCTATGTTGCAAACGGAAAGGTAGAAGTTGTTTCCATTCAGAGAGGCGGTCAGGAAATTTACAACGCTTCCATGGGAAATGTTGAAAATGTAGTAAAGATAACCGGCGAGGATGGCTGGGTTTCTCTTAAAAAGGGTGATGATGTAGTATTAAAGCTGATCCCGGACTATGGCTATCAGTTAAAGAGTGTTGATCTGAACGGATGTACGGCGATTCCCATAGACAGCAGTGTGAGTACGTTCAAGATTGAAAATATCCAGACGAACCTTCATTTTAAAGGTGTATTTGAAAAATCAGAAGATATGATCAATACCGCAGGAAGCAGTCTGGTAAAGAATGCCGGTATTGCAAATGGCAATCATGCAGCGTCAAGCGGCAATCTGAGCCTGACAGTTGCGGATAATAAATCCTACAGCAAGGATGTAACGAGTATAATTTCCGGTGATGCCAAAAAGGTTGCGGCTCTTGATCTGACATTGGATCAGGTTGTCAGCAAAGGAAACGGAAGCAGCTGGACCAATGCCATTACAAGCTTTGCACAGGATATCAATGTCAGCCTTTCCATTGACGGATCGATGCTCAAAGAAGGAGAATCCTTTGGAGTAGTCAGGGATCACAATGGCACACTCACGGAGTTAAATGCGGTTTATGACACAAAGACCGGCACACTGACATTCCCGACCAATCAGTTTTCAACCTATACGATTGTTAAAAAGCAGGCTGCGGAGAACACTGATGCACAGGTAAAAAGCTTTGTAGAGCATATGTACACAGTTGCACTTGGGAGAGGTTCGGATACAGACGGTCTTGCCTACTGGTGCAAGGAATTAGCCGGCAATAAGCAGAATGCCGCAGATATTGCATATGGATTTTTCTTTAGTACCGAATATAAACAGAAAAATCGTTCCAATGAGCAGTTCGTAGACGATTTATATGAGACAATTCTGGGAAGAAAGGCAGATCCCGAAGGAAAAGATGCGTGGGTAAAGGCATTAAAGAATGGAAGGAGCAGAGAAAGTGTCCTTGCCGGATTTGTAAATTCTACAGAATTTTCCGGCATGTGTGATGAATACAATATTCCGAGAGGAACCATGGAAGAGGACGGCAGCAGTATCTGCAATTCCGGTGTCCGCAGCTTTGTGCTCCGCAATTATACGAAGGCTTTAGGAAGAAAGGGCGAAACAACAGGAGTTGAGGACTGGTGTAATAGCATAAATAAGAAAAAGATGACACCGGCAGCTGTAGCTGAAAGCTTTTTCCAATCTCAGGAGTTTAAAAACAGAAAATTATCTGATGAAGAGTATGTTGAAGTTTTATACGAAACATTTTTGGGAAGAGGATCTGACCCGGAGGGAAAAGCATTCTGGTTGTCATGCTTGAAGGATGGAAAGACAAGGGATGATATAATTAAGGGCTTTTCCGGTTCAAAAGAATTTTCACAAATTGTGGCAGATTTTGGACTTTAAAGCATCCTGTGCATAAATAACACTTGCACGATATTTTATTATTGATTAATATGGTGTAGGTGGACCATATGAAAAAGATATTGACTTTTATAAAAAAAGAAACAGTTTTAACTGTAGCATGGGCACTTGCAGCCTTATCCGCATTCTGGGTAAGGCCAGGTGCCTTTTATTTTGATTATATTGATTTTCGATCACTTGGAATTTTGTGGAGTCTTATGGCGATCATGCAGGGGCTGAAGTGCAACGAAGTCTTTGAAGCGATTGGCTGGAAGCTGCTTGAGAAAACCAGAAAAGTTGGTGAACTTGTGGCAGTTTTGGTCTTTTTATGCTTTTTTACGGCGATGTTTATTACCAATGATGTTGCTTTGATCACATTTGTGCCATTTACAGTCATGATGTTGACCAATTGCCGGAAGGAAGAGTTGATGATACCGGTCATTGTGCTTCAGACAATTGCAGCCAATCTGGGAAGTATGCTGACTCCGATTGGAAACCCGCAAAATCTATATTTATACGGGTTATCCGGCTTATCTATCCGAGAGTTTTTATTGTATATGCTCCCGTTTTCGGCTGTGTCAGCGGTATTACTTCTGGCTGCTCTGGCACTTATAAGAGGAAAAGAACAAAAGATCCGGGCAGGAGAACATTCTAAAGGGGTACGGAAATATGATAAAAAGCGAATCTTGCGTATAACGGTTTATCTGGCGCTTTTTATTTTTTCTTTATTGGTGGTTGTACATGTTGTACCGTGTTGTTTTCTGGTAATCAGTGTCCTGATTCTTTTATTCGTTTTGGAAAAGAGAGTGTTGCTTGATATTGATTATGCATTACTGTTTACATTTATTGGATTTTTTATTTTCACGGGAAATATGGGGAATGTTGATATTATAAAAGAATTTTTGCAGCATCTTGTAGCCGGAAGGGAAGTATTTGTCGGCATCCTGACAAGTCAATGTATCAGCAATGTTCCCGCAGCTCTGCTTTTGTCAGGCTTTACGACAGATTATAAGTCTCTTTTACTTGGGGTCAATCTGGGAGGCCTTGGTACTTTGATTGCATCTATGGCAAGCTTGATCTCTTACAAGTTTTTGGTTAATCAGTATCCGGATAAAAAAGGCAGATATATGTTGTGGTTTACGATTGCAAATATCGTATTTCTGCTAATATTATCGGGATTTTACTGTCTAATTTATAAGTGATACAAAAGAGCAGATAAAGTCTGAATTCCGTATAAGAGGATAGGGATGGAAAATTATAAAAAAATTAATAATAATGTAATAAATTATAAATTGAGCAAAAACACGTTTTATGCTAACATAAATTGATATCAGGGTCAAAAGGTCAAAAAGACGTTCGTGCTTGCACGATAAGACTTTTGAACTTGGGACCCGCCAAACATGAGAAGGCAGCGGATTTTTAATCTTTGTACAGCATCCGGACAGCTGCCGGCGCAATATATGCAGTGAAAGGGATAGAGTTATCAGTGGAAAAGAAATTGATCACCATAGCAATTCCGTGCTACAACTCACAGGATTATATGGAAACGGCGGTTATGTCAGCGGTCTCCGGCTCTGAGGATGTGGAGGTTTTGATCATCGATGATGGTTCGACAGACCGGACCGGTGAGATAGGAAAAGCTTTAAAAGAAAAATACCCGGATATTGTAGACTACATATACAAAGAAAACGGCGGACACGGCGATGCGGTCATGTGCGGACTTTCGCATGCACACGGCTTGTATTACAAGGTGTTGGACAGCGATGATTATCTGGACCGGGATGCATTTGCAGAGGCGATAAAAGCATTGAAAAAGCATGCGGATGCCGATAAGCAGATCGATATGTTTATTGCCAATTACATATATGACAAGGAAGGCGAGCACCGCAAGATTGTTATTGATTATAAAAGCGCACTTCCTCAGAATATCGTTTTTACCTGGGATGATGTCGGTCATTTCAGGGTAGGTCACAATCTGCTCATGCATGCGGTCATATACCGGACTGATTTGCTGAGGAAATGTGGACTGACACTTCCCAAGCATACATTTTATGTGGACAATATTTTTGTATATTATCCGCTGCCTTATGTGCACACAATGCTTTATATGGACCTGGATCTTTATGATTACAAGATCGGCAGAGCAGACCAGTCGGTCAATGAAAAGGTCATGATCGGACGTATTGACCAGCAGCTTTACGTCAATAAGCTGATGATACAGATGCATGATCTGTCCAAGCTTCAAAATGAAAAATTACAGGATTATATGGCACAGTATCTGGCGATGATCCTGTCCGTCAGCTCAGCTTTGTTAGTCAGGGAAGGAAGCCCGGAAAGTATTGCCAAAAAAGAAGATCTTTGGCGGGAACTTCACGCAAGCGGCGAAGAGATGTATGAGATCATACACAGACAGATTCTGACCAAGATTATTGAAAAGGATGGAAAAGCGCGTCACAAGATTATCGAAAAAGGATATGAACTGGCGCAAAAGATTTATCATTTTAATTAAGCGCATTTTTACAACGCCACAGGACTGACATCTGTGGCGTTAAAGACATTTTGGGAGATGATTTCATGAAAGACAATTGGAAGGCAAAGATGAAATACTGGTGGACTATTCTGTATTGTCCGTTGTATCTGCTTTGTTTTATGCTGGTTGAAAAAAGAGATGTTCCGGTGACGATCGTATCCATTGCACTGGATCATAAGATTCCGTTCCTGGAAGTGTTTATTATTCCATATCTGTTCTGGTTCCCGTATATTGCCGGGATGTTCTTGATCTTCTTTTTTAAAGATAAAGAGGAATTTCTCCGTATGATCAAATATCTGTACATGGGGATGACGCTTTTTATCATTATTTCTTTCCTATATCCCAATGGTCTGGACATACGGCCGGCATATTTTGAAAGAGACAATATTTTTGTCCGCCTGGTGCAGATGATCTACCAAAATGATACATCGACCAATGTCGTGCCAAGTATTCACGTCTACAATTCGATCGTTGTGATGATCGCAGCCTTGCGAAGTGAAAAGGTACTGCCGAAAAAATGGCAGAAGGCCGTCTGCTGCATCATATCCGGACTGATCATTTTATCAACTGTTTTTACCAAACAGCACTCGGTTCTGGATGTTTTTGCCGCAATTATACTGGCATGGATCGGTTATCAGTTGTATTATAAAAAGGAGAAAGCTGTCGGAACAGAGGCAGATACAGTAAAGGCATAACAGGAGGGAAGAGTGAAAATATGAAAGTATTATTGATCAATGGAAGCCGGAGAGAAAAAGGCTGTACCAATATGGCACTGACAAAAATCAGTGAAATTTTACAACAGGAAGGCATCGAGACAGAGTTTCTGCATATCGGTGTTGCCGCGGTAAACGGCGGGATGGATCAGCTTGTGGCTAAGGCAGCAGAGGCTGTTAAGCAGGCAGACGGACTGATCGTGGGAAGTCCCGTATATTATGCTTCTCCGTCGGGAGAGGTGATCGCCTTTTTGGACCGGTTATTCGGTGTTGCCAAGAATGACCTGGCATTTAAGCCGGCAGCAGCGATTGCTTCCGCAAGACGTGCCGGTACAAGCACGACACTGGATGTGTTAAACAAATATTTTATGATCAATCAGATGCCGGTTGTCTCATCCTGCTACTGGAACATGGTGCATGGATCTGCGCCCGAAGAGGTATTGCAGGATAAAGAGGGCGTCCAGATCATGGAGACTCTGGGCCGCAATATGGCATGGCTGTTAAAGAGCATCGAGGCAGGCAAAAAGGCAGGCGTAAAGCAGCCTGAGCCGGTAGATAAGGTCATGACCAATTTTATACGGTAAGTATACCCTGACATCATATCGTGAAATATGTTTTAGAGATTATTTGGAGGATCGCATATGGAAAAATCAACGGTTTATTTTACGACCTTTAAGACCAATTACAATGAAAACCTGCTTCAGAAGCTTCATCGTCTGATGAAACAGGCCGGATTTGAAAATATTGATTTTAAGGATAAATATGCAGCGATCAAGATCCACTTTGGTGAATATGGCAATCTGGCCTTTTTACGCCCCAATTATGCAAAGGTCGTTGCTGACTATGTCAAAGAGCTTGGCGGCAAGCCTTTTCTGACGGACTGCAATACGCTTTATGTAGGCAGCCGCAAAAATGCGCTGGACCATCTGGATACAGCCTATGTCAATGGATTTTCGCCGCTTCAGACCGGCTGTCACGTCATTATCGCGGATGGTCTGAAGGGAACAGATGAGGCTTTGGTGCCGATTGATGGCGAATATGTCAAAGAGGCCAGGATCGGTCATGCGATCATGGATGCGGATGTGTTTATATCACTGACGCATTTCAAAGGTCATGAAACGGCAGGCTTTGGCGGCACGATCAAAAATATCGGAATGGGCTGCGGCTCCCGTGCCGGCAAGATGGAGCAGCACTGTGAAGGCAAGCCGAGCGTGGATCAGAGTTCGTGTATCGGCTGTGGTGCCTGCTACCGGATCTGTGCGCATCAGGCTCCCGAGATCACAGACAGAAAAGCATTTATCAATCATGACAAATGTGTCGGCTGCGGACGTTGTCTTGCTGTCTGCCCCAGAAATGCTATTTCCGCGGACTTTTCCGATTCCGTTGCCATGTTAAATTACAAGATGGCAGAATACAGTCTTGCGGTCTGCAAGGACAGACCCTGTTTTCATGTTTCCCTGATCTGTGATGTGTCGCCCAACTGTGACTGCCATCCGGAAAATGATATTCCGATCATTCCAAATGTCGGTATGTTGGCTTCCTTTGATCCGGTTGCCCTGGATCAGGCCTGTGCGGATCTGTGCAATCAGATGCCGGTCACGAGCGGAAGCATCCTGGATGACAACTGCAGGGAGCATGGGCACGATCATGAAGGCCATGATCATGAGCACTGTCATGCGGATGGAGCCGGTACAACCGACCATTTCCATATGACCCACCCTGATACAGAATGGGAATCCTGTCTGGCACATGCGGAAAAGATCGGCCTTGGAACACGTCAGTATGAATTGAAAACAATATAAGCAGCATGTTTTACCGGTGCAAAATTGCTTTTGCCCACAGTATCATGCTATAATGAGCGCAGGCATTATCCGGATGTGGATAAGAGATAAAAAGCGCATGCGGATACAATAATAGACAAAGAGAATGAGAGGACAGAAAATGGATATTGTATGTTTGGATTTGGAAGGAGTACTGGTACCGGAGATCTGGATTGCGTTTGCTGAGGAAAGCGGCATTCCCGAGCTCAAAAGAACGACCCGTGATGAGCCCGATTATGACAAGCTGATGAAATGGCGTATCGGTATTTTAAAAGAGCACGGTCTTGGACTGAAAGAGATTCAGGAGACGATTGCCAAGATCGATCCCATTCCCGGAGCAAAGGAATTTTTGGATGAGCTTCGTTCCATTACACAGGTAATCATTATCAGTGATACCTTTACACAGTTTGCCACACCCCTTATGAAAAAGCTGGGATGGCCTACTATTTTCTGTAATTCACTGGAAGTAGCGCCCGACGGTGAGATCACCGGATTCAGGATGAGGGTGGAAAATTCCAAATATACAACAGTAAAGGCACTGCAGTCGATCGGATACAATACCATCGCAAGCGGTGACAGCCACAATGATCTTGGTATGATACAGGCCAGCAAGGCCGGCTTTTTATTTAAGAGCACGGATCAGATCAAGGCAGACCATCCGGAATTAAAGGCCTTTGAGACATATGATGAGCTCATGGCAGCAATCAAAGAAGTGTTGGACTAATTATGGGTAAAGATCTGAAGCAGTTAATGAATCAGTGCTATGAAATGTGCGATTATATCGAAAAAAACGGGGTTATCAAGCAGGATCTGCAGATGACGCTGCGTGAGAATCTGCGCAGGGAGTTTTTAAATTTTGTCATTTACATTTCAACACTGTCCGGACATCTGGAAAAAGAAGAAGAAGATTTTATCAATGATATGCTGGGCTTTTACATAGATCCCAATACGGCGGATGAGCTGAAGAAAAAGAGGGATCTTCATGAGGCCACCTATGGCAGCAGGATTCCTGTGGCATTAAAATATTTTGTGCTTGCGGATGCCGGTAGAAAAATAAAGGGCGATATTTATCGCAACCAGAAGGCGAAATTTGTGGTAGAAACCTTCCGCGAGATCGGACAGAGTTATATTGCGAGCAATTCCTGTGCAGGGGAAAAGGAAGTGGAGATGCTTTCCAAATACTGCCTGATGCTCGATAATTACCTCAAGGAATATGGTCTGCTGCGGCCGGATAAAAAGCCTGTCACCGTGATCAAGCCTCCCAGGGAAGAGGAAATGGAAAAGCTCGATCCCAATGAGCTTTTGGCACAGTTAAATTCCCTGACCGGATTAAAAAGTGTCAAAGAGGATGTCAATGCTTTAGTCAACCTGATGAAGGTCCAGAAGATGCGTGAGGAAAACGGCATGAAGACCACCAGTGTCAACAGACATATGGTATTTATGGGCAATCCGGGTACCGGTAAGACGACGGTTGCCAGACTGCTTGCCAAGATCTATGCCAGCATCGGAGTCATTAAAAAGGGACATCTGGTAGAGGTAGACCGTTCCGGGCTTGTCTGCGGCTATATCGGACAGACCGCAACCAAGGTCATGGAAGTGGTGGAGGAAGCCTTGGGCGGCATACTGTTTGTCGATGAGGCCTATACCCTGACCAACAACAAGGGACAGGGAGACTTTGGACAGGAAGCGGTGGATACGCTTTTAAAGGCAATGGAGGATCACCGGGATGATCTGATCGTGATCGTGGCCGGATATACCGGTCTTATGCAGGAATTTATCGATTCCAATCCGGGACTCCGTTCACGTTTCAACAAATACATTTATTTTGAAGATTATACGGCAGACGAGGAGTATGAGATCCTGTTAAATTTCTGCAAGAGTCAGGATTACCAGCTTTCGGAAGAGGCAGCAGCCGCAGCCAGGGAGTTTTTCAAAAAACGATGTGAGAACAAGCCGGACAACTATGCCAACGCAAGAGATGTGCGCAATTACATGGAAAAGGCCGTGTCCAACCAGGCGAGCCGTATTGTGGCATTGCAAAGTGTGGACAAGGATACACTGGCGGTGCTTGAAAAAGAAGATGTAGAAAATATTACACTGGGTTAAACAGACGTGACATATGTAGGATACAGCATATGTCACGTTTTTGTATTCACGGTATCCCGGAAAAGTTTTTCTGTAGCAGGCAGGGAACAATTTACAAAAACCGCATATTATGATGTTGGAAATAAAAACATTGTACGGATTGTGTTGATATCGGACTATTATATGCAAAAACTGCAAAAATATGTACAAAAACTGCAAAAATAAATTTGTAATAAGAATCAAAGATGATATAATGTAGATACTTATACCATAGAAAAAGCAGCACACCAAAAGTGTTTTTTCTGCACTATATGTTTGATTTCGTGATACATTATATCAACGTTGAACCGAATATCAATGCTGGAGGGTTATTGATGAAGAGAGGTAATATTGCGGTTTTTATCACCGGACGGGACACCGTGGTGTGGAAATCAATATTGGAAGGAATCGAAAAAAGAGCAAAAGAAGAGGATTACAATGTCTCCATTTTCAGTTGTGCCGGAAGCTGCGATATCCGTCGCAAATTTGATATTGGAGAATTTAATATTTTTCGTCTTGCCAGCTTAAAAAATTTTGATGGGATTATCATTGTGGCAAATGTCATAATATGTAAAGAGATTGAGAGAGAATTGTTTGACTCCGTTAAAAACAGCGGTGTTCCGTGTGTTTCCCTGGAGATCAAGGAAGATGGCATGGGCTTTGCCGGTATTGATAATTATGCAGCTATGCGTGAAATGATTGAACATTTGATTGATTTTCACAAATATGAGAGGATCGGATTTGTGACAGGACCGTCCCTCAATCAGGAGAGCATGCTCCGGAGGAAGGCATATGAGGATGTATTAAGGGAGCATGATATGCCGGTCCGGGAGGAAGATATCTATAATGGCAATTATGGATTCCAGAGCGGGGTGGATGCCGGGGTGTATTTTGCCGGCAGTCCGGCCGGATTGCCGCGCGCTATCGCCTGTTCCAATGATGAAATGGCGATGGGGGTTATCCGCGGACTGGAGAGGTTTGGGATTAAGGTGCCAAAAGATGTTGCGGTGACCGGCTTTGACGATATTGAGGATTCGGTTAATTTTGAACCGAGACTGACGTCGGTCATGCGTCCCCGTACCGAGATCGGATATCGCGTATGTGAAAATTTATTCAACCGCATCCGGGGCAAAGGGATCATTACGGACATGGTTGAGGAGACACGGTCGGTTTTCAGGGAAAGCTGTGGCTGCTGGATCCGGTGTGGAAAGAGCTTTAAGGAATTCCGTCATGATTATTATGTGAATCGTGAAACCGGACTGTCCAGCTCCATCATTTTGAATGAAATGATGGAAAAACTGTCAGACTGTGATAACTATGATGAGATGCTTGACGGTCTCAGGGAGTATATCCCCTTTTTGAGATGTGAAGGTCTGTATCTGTGTGTCAATGCAGAAATATTTGACCGCTCACAAGGGATTGATTCGCCGGAGCTTATGGATGGACTAAAAAAATACGGGACAGATCCCGGCAGGGATTATTCGGAACGGATGAGGGTTCTTGCCGCATATCGGCAGGGAGAATATTTTGAGGCAGACGATTTTGACACCGTGCGTCTGGTGCCGGATTGTGAATATGACGGAACAGCACGGACGTATTTATTTTCACCCATTCATTTTCAGGATCTCTGTCTGGGATATGCCGTGATTGTCAATCCGGATTATACCATGAACGGGCAGCCCTTTTATCAGTGGTTTATGAATGTCAATATTTCCATTGAAAATATCCGCAGAAAAAATACAATGAATATTGCGCTCCGCCGTTTGGAAGAAATGTATATCCGGGACAGCCTGACGAATCTGTACAACCGCTTTGGTTTTGAAAAGTACTCTGTCAGGTTGTACAATAAGAGCCGCTTAGAAAAGAAGTCCTTGATGATATTATTTGCCGATCTTGACAAGTTAAAGACAATTAATGATGAGTTTGGCCATGAAAATGGGGATATTGCTATCAAATCGGTAGCAAAAGCCCTGATCAGATCAAAGAGGAAAGAGGATATCTGTACACGTTTTGGAGGGGATGAATTTATTTTAATGGGTATAGGGTATACTGCCGAAGAAACGGAAGAGCTGGTAGAAAAGATACACCGGCTGTTAACCGATAATAACCGTAAAAACAATTATCCCTATCAGATTGCGGCAAGCATCGGATATTTTATAATCGAACCCGGAAGCCAGATCTCTCTGCAGGATGCGGTAGATATGGCGGATCAGAATATGTACCGGGTTAAAAGGAAATATATGGAGTAAGTATAAAAGGATTATGATTCCGGAATGAAGATAAAGCAGAAAACACATTTTTCCATTCGTAACAAAATACTGGTGTTGTTGTTTGCCGTGGCAATTCCCTGTATGGGTCTTGCCATTTACCTTCTTATTTCCATGCACAATTACAGTGAGGTCTATGGGAAGGTTGTCAGCGAAATGACCGTGGCCAACAATTATAATATTACCTTCAAAGAAAAAATGGATGAGAGTATGTACAAGATGGTTGTATGCTCTGTCAATTCCAATGCGGTTGAGGAGGATACGGCATGGGAGGATCCCTTTGTACTGATTGCTGATCTGAGGCGTGATTTTACCGGTCTAAAGAAGGTTACCCAGTCCAAAGAAAGCCGGATCTGGCTGGATCGTCTCCTTCGGAATACCGATACACTTGAAAAGCAGATAAAGGATATTCAGGAAAAATCCCAGACTGTCGGCAATTATCAGGAAAATCTGGAAGCACTTGACAGTAATATTTATATTATGACAGATCTCATCCAGGAGGATATCCAGTATTATATTTATTACCAGACAAAGAGCATGGATTATACCAATCAAAGGCTCAATGAGGAGATCAATCACTTTCTGATCGTTGCCATGATCCTATTCGGGATCCTGTTTTTTGGTGTATTGTCTGTGGCATTTCTGATCACGACGGATATCCTTCGTCCGGTTAAGGAGCTCAATGCAGCGACCGAGGCCGTTGCAAGGGGCGATTTTGAAGTGCGTGCATCTGTCAATTCCAGAGATGAATTTGCTGCGCTTGCGCATTCCTTCAATGACATGGCGGCCAATATGGAGCAGCTGCTGGAGAGAGCCAAGGAAGATGAAAGAAAGATGCGCCGGATGGATCTCAGGCTTTTGCAGGAGCAGATCAATCCCCATTTTCTTTATAATACTCTGGATACGATCGTGTGGCTGATCGAGGCAGATGAGACAGAGAAAGCAACAGAAATGGTTGTTACCCTGTCTTCTTTTTTCAGGATTGTACTAAGCAAGGGCAAGGAAATGATCTCCATCCGGGAGGAAGAAGAGCATATTGCAAGCTACCTGCAGATCCAGGAGGTCCGGTATCACGATATTCTGGAGTATGACATCCAGATGGACAAGGTTTTATATGATTACAAGATTCCCAAACTGACACTTCAGCCTATTGTGGAAAATGCACTTTATCATGGGATCAAATACAAACGTGCCAGAGGTTATATTCATATTCACGGAGAAAAGAAGGGAGACCTGATTTATTTTACCGTTCGTGATAATGGCGCCGGCATGGAAAAAGATGAACTGGACAAGCTTTTAGAGGTGATACAAAGGCCGTGCAATGAGACCCAGAGCGGTTTTGGTCTTGCCAATGTCAATGAACGCATCCGGATGTATTACGGTGCGGAGTACGGCATGAAGATTCGATCAACACCGGGTGAAGGGACGACCGTAGAGATTGTTATTCCGGCTGTCCGGTAAAGGAGGTTATGTTCATGAAGAAAAAATGGAATAAGTGGATCGTGACCTTTTTTCTGGGTGTTTTGATCTGTCTTCTCGGAGCCTGTGCCAATCCGTTTGCCCCGGATGAGCTTCTGGAGCAGGAAACGACGGAGGATCCGGGAGAAGGTTTGATTGTCGTGGGAGTTTCCCAGGTCGGAAGCGAGTCCATCTGGCGGACTGCCCATACTGCGTCCATTCAGGAGGCTCTGACAGCAGAAAACGGTTATTATATGATTTATGACAATGCCCGACAGAAGCAGGAAAACCAGATCAAGGCCATCCGCAATTTTATTTCACAGCAGGTGGACTATATTGTGCTTTCACCGATCACGGAAACCGGATGGGATACTGTTCTGCAGGAGGCTAAGGATGCAGGGATACCGGTTATTCTGATGGACCGGATGGTGGATGTAGAGGATGAGAGTCTCTATGCAGCGTGGATCGGATCGGATTTTGAAGAAGAAGGCAAAAAAGCCGGATACTGGCTGCAGGAATATCTGGAAAAGAAAGAGCCGGATGAAGATGCGGTACGTATTGTGGTTTTACTTGGAACAGAGGGAGCGACGGCTGTCATCGGGCGATCCAAGGGCTTTGAATATGTTGCAGCGCAAAATTCCAACTGGGAGATCTTAGAGCAGATGGATGCTGATTTTACCACGGCAAAGGGCTATGAGGTCATGAAGCATCTGCTGGAAAAATATCCCGACATAGATGTGGTTGTGTCCCAAAATGACGATATGACCTTTGGTGCTTTAGAGGCGATGGATGAGGCCGGCGTCACAACAGGAAAGGATGGGGATGTGATACTGATCTCCTATGATGCGGTTAAGACAGCACTGGAAAAGGTAGGGGAAGGCAGGATTAATGTTGATATCGAGTGCAATCCTCTGCAGGGACAGTATATTGACATGATCATCAAAAATCTGGAAAGCGGTATCCCGATCGAGAAAAAGTATTACACCGTAGAACGTATTTTTACACCCGAAAATGTTGGACTTGTGCTGGATGACAGATTATATTAGAGATAAGATGTCTGATTAAAAATTTAATGGGGTAAAAGATGTTAAAAGTATTTTTAGTAGAAGATGAGAGTTTTATCAGAGAGGGTTTGCGGGATAATATTCCGTGGGAAAAATACGGATATACCTTTGTCGGTGAAGCAAGCGACGGCGAGATGGCGTTGCCTATGATACGGAAGCTGCGGCCGGATGTGCTGATCACAGATATCAAGATGCCGTTTATGGATGGACTGGCTTTATCAAGGATCGTGCAGTCCGAGCTGCCGCAGACCAGGATCATTATTATCAGCGGCTATGATGATTTTGAATATGCCAGACAGGCGATCGAGGTTGGAGTGGAGCAGTATCTGCTGAAACCGATCACCAAGCTTGCCCTGCGCAAGGTCTTATTGGAGCTTAAAGAAAAGATCGATCAGGAAAATACCAATGATGATTATCAGCTTCGTTATCAGGCGGAAATGAAGGAATATGAGCAGTTCTCACGCAGGCATTTTTTTGAAAAAATGCTGCATGGGGAGCTGTCGGTTCAGGAAATATATGAGGAAGCAGCCAAGCAGTCTCTGGATCTGACCGCAGGAGCATACAATCTGCTTTTTATATCTCTGCAGGATAAGACAAGTGCCCTGACAAGGGAGCAGCAGGAAAAAAATCATTACAGGCGTGAGGAAATGCTGCATTTCTTTTTGCGTTATCCTCAGTATATTTTATTTACATGGAATGTCAGTCAGTACGGTATCCTGATCAAGACGGATGCCGACAGAATGGATGATTTTGTCAAAAAAGCCGTCCGGCAGATTGCGGGTGTCTGTGAGTCGGAGGACAGTCCGTTTATCTGGCATATTGCGGTAGGCAGTCCTGTGGAGCGTCTCAGCATGTTGAAGGACTGCTATCAGGATGTCAGTCATTATCTGGCATACCGTTATTTTTTGCCTGATATGCATATTTTTACCGGGCAGACATTGGCAGACAAGATTGCGCTCAATGAGGATACCGATCTCAAAAGTGTGGATTCCTCACAGATGGATCCGGAGATCATCAAAGATTTTCTGGGAAGCGGAAATATATCGGAGGTCCGGGATTTTGTGGATGGGTATCTGGGTAAGATCAGTGAGGCTTTGGAATCAAGGATGTTTCGTGATTATGTGACATTGAATATCCGCTTTTCCGTATTGGCATATGTGGATTCTTTGGATCATGAGGAAGCGCATCAGAAGATGGAAAAATATGACATTCGCGGAACGATCCGGAAAGAGGAGCTGTATACCTATTTCCGGGATATGCTGCAGACGGCATTGGAGATCCGGGATGAACAGAGCAGCAGCCAGAGCGGTCATGTATTGAAGGTGGCTCTGGAATATATCGATTCGCATTTTTGTGAAGAGACGCTTTCACTCAATGAGGTTGCGGCCAAAGCAGGTGTCAGCCCCAACTACTTAAGCTCGGTATTCAGCCAGAGCAGGCAGAAAACGTTTATCGAATACATCACCAACAAGCGGATGGAGAAGGCTAAAAAGCTTTTAAAGACAACTGCCGTTTCAACCGGAAGCATAGCAGTACAGGTGGGATACAAAGATCCCCGGTATTTCAGCTTTGTATTTAAAAAAACGCAGGGACTGAGCCCACGCGAATATCGTGCCAAAAAACAAAATCCTTAAGAATACTGATAAGTACTTTGCTTGACATTCAGGCGGAAGGGAATTTCCTTGGAAATAACAGGAAGCCCTTTCGCCATTTTTATTGCGGATTCGGCAACCAGAGAGCTGATTTCATGAGGCCCATGGGAAAGGGTGGTGATGGATAAAATACCGCGGTTGCTAAGATAGGTATTGTCAAAGGCTGTGACAGCCATATCTTCCGGAAGATGATATCCTGCCTGATTGAGCTCCTTGATAAGCCAGTAAGCGATTTCATCATTGTAGCAGATCACGGCGGTGCAGTCTTTCAGCGCATCATAGAGAATATCCCTTAAAAAAGAAGTATCCTGTCTGCTGCGGAGTGCGTCCATCCGGCGGGTATCATACCAGCCGATCCGGTCATCGGGAATGGACAGACCGTATTTCTGCATTGTCCGGGCAAAGCCCAGATAACGCTCGACACCCTGCAGATCATCCGATTTGAAAATCCCGCCGATCCTTGTATGTCCCTCTTCATATAAATGGCGGACAAGAAGGGAGCTGCCATAGGTATTGTCATCCTTTATATAGAGGGAAGAATCAAAATTGGTATAGCGGTTGAATATAAAGATTACAAAGGTTCCTTTTTCCTGCAGCTTTTCATAAAGGTGTACGTTGGGATTGGGTCTGGCACTGCAGCAGCCCTCGACGATCAGTCCCCGCGGTGGGTTTTCAAGAAAGGCCGTCAGATATTCGGTTTCCCGGCACACCTGATTGGCAGTGACAAAGACCTGATCGGTGAAGCCGTTTTTGTGCAGTGTCTGATGGATGTTTTCAATGATATCCGGATAGATATAGTCCTGTTCACTGGAGATCATCAGATAGATTTTATTTTTTTCCGGATTATCCAGTATTCCGGTGATATAGATGCCGGATCCCTGTCTTTTTTCGATAATATGCCGCTGCTCCAACAAAGAAAGGGACTGGCGGATCGTCTGCCGGCTGGCGTGGAATTTTTCACACAGCTCTTTTTCGGTCGGAAGCCTGGGAATTCCTCTTTCTATATTTTTTTCTACTAATGCTTCTATGTCGTGAGCAATGGACTTGTATAAAATTGCCATATTTTTCTCTCCCCATATCACAAATTTAAGGTAAATATTTAATTTTTGGCATTTATTTGAAAAATATTATCATAAAAAATCCTGCCTTTATCGTAAAAAATCACACCTTTTTTAACTTGATGATCATTTTTTCGAAATAAAAAATTGACGGATTATGTCAGATAACAAGAAAGAAATCATCATATTTTCAAAAAAATCTTAAAAAATTAAACCTTGAGAATTATTTGTATTGTTTTTATATTTTAACACGTAAAATTTGTATTGTAAATATATCACAAAGCGCCTAAAACAAGCTGTTTATGAGTTGAAAAAAGGGTTGCAAAAAGGTAAAGTAAGTTCATCAGAGAGATACAGAAATCTCAAAGCGAAACGAATTATTTTTTTTAAAAAGGGAGGACAACAATATGAAAAAGAAATTATTAAGTCTCGTACTTGCTTCAACCATGATTGCAGGATTACTGGTAGGATGCGGAAGCTCACAGCAGGCTTCATCCGATGCATCTTCCGATGCGGCAGCAACCACAAGTGATGCAGCAACCACAAGTGATGCAGCAACCGCAAGCGATGCATCTGCATCTTCAGGAGATGTCATCAAAGTTGGTATCATCAACAACGACCCCAACGAATCCGGTTATCGTACAGCTAACGACAAGAGCATGAAGGAAATGTTCACAGCTGAAAACGGATATGAAGCATCTTTTGCATACAGCTTAAAAAATGATGAGCAGATCACAGCAGCTCAGAAGTTCATCCAGGACGGTGTTGATTACTTACTCCTTTCCGCAGCTGATACAGCCGGCTGGGACTCAGTATTAAAGGATGCACAGGACGCAGGTATCCGCGTAATCTTATTCGACCGTACCATTGATGCGGATCCGAGCTTATATGAAGCTTCTATCGTATCCGATATGGCTAAGGAAGGTGAGACAGCAGTTGAATGGCTGAAAGGTCAGGGACTTAGCGAATACAACATCATCCACATTCAGGGTGTTATGGGTTCTGCAGCTCAGAAAGGCCGTTCAGGAGCTTTAACAGATGCAGTTGCTTCCGAAGGCTGGAACTTAGTAACAGAGCAGACCGCTGAATGGAACGCAGAAAAAGCACAGCAGATTGTTCAGTCTGTTATCGACTCAGGAGAATCCTTCAACGTTATCTACGCTGAAAACGATGACATGGCAAAGGGTGCTGTAGCAGCTCTTGATAAAGCAAACATCTCACACGGTGTTGGTAAAGACGTAATCGTTATGGGTTATGACTGCAACAAATGGGCTCTTGAAGAGTTACTTGCAGGTAACTGGAACTACGATGGACAGTGCAATCCTTTCCAGGCTTCCTACATTGATGATATCATCAAGAAACTGGAAGCAGGCGAAACCATCTCTGAAAAGACAATCATCATGGATGAAAAAGGATTTGATGCAACAACTATTACACAGGAAGATGTTGATACATACGGTATCTAATTGTTAGCATAATCTAACTGTCAATGACGCGGCGCGCGTAATAAGCCTACGCTCGTCGCGTTTTTCATAAAAAAGTAAGGAGTGAATACGCTGGTGAAAGAGAAATCCGTTTTAGAAATGAGAGGAATTTATAAAAGCTTTCCCGGAGTACTGGCCTTGCAGGATGTGGATTTTACATTGTGCGAAGGTGAAATCCATGCACTGATGGGCGAAAACGGCGCAGGAAAATCAACGTTAATAAAGGTATTGACCGGAGTTTATGAAAAAGACGGTGGTGAAATTTTCCTCAAGGGATTAGACAAAGCAGCCATCATTCGGTCTCCTCAGGATGCACAGAGACTTGGAATAAGTACTGTTTATCAGGAGATTACACTTTGTCCCAATCTTTCCGTTGCAGAAAATATGTACATCGGTAGAAGCGAAGGTGTCGGACAGAACTGGAAAAAGATGAATGAGAGTGCGGATAAGATCCTGCAGTCTCTGGATATTCCGGCAAAGTCCACACAACAGCTATCAAGCTGCTCCATTGCGATCCAGCAGATGGTTGCCATTGCAAGAGCCGTTGATATGGAATGTAAGGTGTTGATTTTGGATGAGCCGACTTCTTCACTGGATGAGCAGGAAGTAGAAAAGCTGTTCGGGCTCATGAGAGATTTAAAGAGCAAGGGAGTAGGTATCATTTTCGTTACCCATTTCCTCGATCAGGTATATGAAGTATGTGACAAGATCACGGTACTGCGCGATGGTAAGCTGGTCGGAGAATATGAGATCAAGGATCTGCCCCGCGTGCAGCTGGTTTCCAAGATGCTTGGAAAAGAACTGGATGATATGTCAGATATCAAAAATGACAACGAGGTTTACAAGGGAGAAGGTGCAGACAGCAGTCTCTTTGAAGCAGAAGGACTGCAGAGCAATGCGGGTATCAAGCCTTTTGATTTTTATATCAAAAAAGGAGAGGTCAACGGATTTACCGGACTTCTCGGTTCCGGCCGAAGCGAATGTGTGCGTGCCATCTTTGGAGCCGACCGTGTTATTGCAGGTAAGCTAAAGAAAAACGGAAAAGAGATCAGGATCCGCAAGCCGCTCGATGCCATGAAACAGGGGATTGCGTACCTGCCGGAGGACCGCAAGGTCGACGGTATCATCGGAGATCTGTCCGTAAGGGACAATATCATTCTGGCAGCGCAGGTGCTGAATGGTTTCTTCAAACCGTTTTCCAAAGCACAGGCTTATAAATTTGCAGATGAATACATCAAATTGCTGGAGATCAAGACAGCAAGTGCCGACACACCGATCAAGTCGTTATCCGGCGGTAACCAGCAAAAGGTTATTTTGGGACGCTGGCTTCTGACCCATCCGGAATATCTGATCCTGGATGAGCCTACACGAGGAATTGATGTCGGTACAAAAATAGAGATTCAGAAACTGGTATTAAAGCTTGCATCCGAGGGAATGAGTGTGACATTTATTTCTTCCGAAACAGATGAAATGCTTCGTACCTGTTCAAGACTGATTGTCATGAGAGACCGCAAGGTTGTCGGTGAATTAAACGGTGATGAGCTGACACAGGTAATGATCATGAATACCATAGCAGGAGGTGACGAGAAAGATGGAGAAAAATAAAAAATCATCCGGTGCGGGTGCTTTCTTTTCAAAGCTGATCAGAAATCAGATTTTTATACCCATTGCTGCTCTGTTATTGTTAGCAGTGTTTAACTTAATCGCGGATCCTTCTTTCTATAAAATTACACTTGGATACAACAGTGCGGGAGATCCGGTATTGTCAGGCTATCTGATGACTATTTTAGACTATGGTTCAGAGCTTGCGATCCTGGCCATTGGTATGACACTTGTGACCGCAGCCTCCGGCGGACAGGATATTTCCGTTGGTGCGGCAATCGCCATTGCTGGTTCGGTGATCTTAAGAGTGCTCTGTGGCGGCAATTCCCGCCCGGATGAGCTGCAGGCTCCGATCATTGTGGCTTTTCTGGTTGCATGTGTTGTGGCAATGTTGTTTGGAGCATTCAACGGAGTACTGGTTGCCTATTTCAAGATTCAGCCCATGGTCGCCACGCTGATCTTATTTACAGCGGGACGTTCTATCGCAGCATGGATCAACAACAATGAGTTACCTATTGTTAACGATGTGACCTTTACATATTTTGGCGGATTTATTCCGGGTATTCCGATCCCGACGCCGTTTTTCATTGCAGTGATCTGCATGATCATTATGGCTCTGGTGCTGAAGTTTACAACACTTGGACTGTATACACAGGCAGTAGGTATCAATGAAAAATCCTCCAGATTAAATGGTTTGAATCCGGCGTTTATCAAGTTTTTATCCTTTGTTATCCTCGGACTTTGTGTGGCTGTGGCAGCGCTTATCAAGGTAAGCCGTTTATCCTCCATCAACTATTCCGTTATTGCAAAAGATATTGAAATGGATGCGATCTTAGCCGTTGCACTTGGCGGAAACGCATTAAGCGGTGGTAAATTCAATATGCCGGCATCCATCCTGGGTGCATATGTTATCCAGTTTTTGACCACGACCTTATATAAATTCAATGTTCAGTCCGATGCACTTCCGGCTTACAAGGCAATCGTTGTAATCCTTTTGGTAGTGATCAGTGCACCGACCGTCAGAAATAAAATTTCAGGCTTTTTCTCGAAACAGAAAGCCAAAGCAAAGGGGGCAGCATAGGATGAAACAGAAATTTAAAAATATGTCCGATACCAATTTGCTATTAACCATTACCATTGTTGTATTCTTTGCAATGTATATTGGGGCAATTATCTTTCAGGGAGCGGGATTTTTAAAGCCGCAGACATTTTTCAATATGCTGATCGCCAACAGTGCCCTGATCATCACATCCTGCGGAATGAGCCTTGTCATGATCACAGGCGGAATTGATATTTCCGTCGGAGGTGTGGTAGCACTGGTCAGCATGAGCTGTGCTGTATTACTCGATTATAAGGGCGGGAATGTCTTAGAAGCTTTATTACTTGCCATTGGAATTGGCCTTGCCTTTGGTCTGGTACAGGGATATCTCGTAGCTTACCTGAATATCCAGCCGTTTATCGTAACACTTGCAGGTATGTTTTTTGCAAGAGGTATGACGACAATTGTACATACCAACCCCTTCAATGTTGAAAATGAAGCATTTGTAGCATTAAAGGATACCCGTATTACAATTCCGGGACTGGGCTCTGTCAACAAGCTTGGCGTTTACGTTCCGGCTTATGTCAATATCGGAGTGATCGTGGCACTTGCCATTGTTATTATATTATTTATAGTTCTGAAATGGACAAAATACGGCCGTCATTTTTACGCGGTCGGCGGTAACAGACAGAGTGCCCTGATGCTTGGTATCAATGTGAAAAGAACCGTATTTGTATCCCATCTTGTCTGTGGACTGCTTGCCGGTATCGGTGGATTTGTTTACTTTTTGTATGTTGGATCCGGTTCCGCATCCCATGCAAGCGGAATGGAAATGAATGCGATCGCATCCTCCATCATCGGCGGCACAATGTTGACCGGTGGTGTTGGAAATATTATCGGAACCCTGTTTGGTGTGTTATCCTTAAGCACCATTCAGAACATCGTGTCATCCGCAGGTCTGGATCAGGCATGGTGGACAGGAATTACGATCGCCGCTATGCTCTGTATCTTCTTAGTTGTACAGAGTGTGGTCATGGCACGTAAGAAAAAAGCGGAGTAATGGAAAAAAGCAGAGGCTGCATTTTTTAAAAGGAATGCAGCCTTTGTTAAAAGATATTAAAATTTGAAAAACAGGGTATAGAGATTTAAGACCGGAATATTAAAATCAGAAAACAGAGTATAGAAATTCAAAAACAGAATATCAGAATATTTAATTTAAGAACAGGAGGAAATTGGCATGAAGAATTATTGCTTTTGGTTTTGCACAGGATCGCAGGATCTGTATGGAGATGAATGTTTGAGAAAGGTTGCCGAACATTCCGCAAAAATAGTGGAAGGACTGAACCAGTCAGGCAATCTGCCGTTTCCTGTTGTGTTAAAGCCTACCTTAATCAGTCAGGCATCTATCCGCAAGACATTTCATGATGCAAACAACGATCCGGAATGTGCAGGCGTTATCACATGGATGCACACCTTTTCTCCGGCAAAAATGTGGATTTTAGGACTGAAGGAGTACAATAAGCCTTTATGTCATTTACATACACAGTTTAACGAAGCGCTTCCTTATGATACAATTGACATGGATTTCATGAATGAAAACCAGTCAGCTCACGGAGATCGTGAATACGGTCATATTGTCAGCCGTATGGGCATTGAGCGCAAGGTGATCGTCGGCCACTGGGCAAATGAAAAGGTCCAGAAGCAGCTTGGCAGCTGGATGCGTACTGCGATCGGCCTGATCGAATCTTCCCATATCCGTGTCTGCCGTTTTGGCGACAATATGAACAATGTTGCCGTAACCGAAGGTGACAAGGTAGAAGCGCAGATCAAGTTTGGATGGGAGATCGACCATTACTGTGTCAATGATCTGGTAGAATATGTCAATGCTGTTTCCGATACAGATGTTGCAGCTTTGGTTGATGAATATTATAGTAAGTACAAGATCATTGATGAAGGAAGAGATCCGGAGGAATTCCGCCGTCACGTTGCCGTACAGGCAAGGCAGGAGATCGGTATTGAAAAATTCCTTGTAGACAACAATTATCAGGCAGTTGTAACACACTTTGGCATGCTTGGCGGACTGCAGCAGCTTCCGGGTCTTGCAATCCAGAGACTGATGGAAAAGGGTTATGGCTTTGGAGCCGAGGGTGACTGGAAGGTAGCTGCCATGGTCCGGTTGATGAAGCTGATGACAGCCGGTATCAAGGATGCAAAGGGTACGTCCATGATGGAGGATTACACCTATCATCTGGTGCCCGGAGAAGAAGGAATTTTGCAGGCGCATATGCTTGAGGTCTGTCCTTCGATTGCGGATGGCGAGATCGGCATTAAGGTCTGCCCGCTTTCCATGGGCAACAGAGAGGATCCCGCAAGACTGGTGTTTACTTCTAAAGAAGGACCTGCGATCGCATGCTCCCTGATCGATCTGGGACATCGTTTCCGTCTCCTGATCAATGCCGTTGACTGCAAAAAAGTTAAGAAGCCGATGCCGAAGCTCCCGGTAGGAACCGCATTCTGGACGCCGAGACCCAATCTGGAAATTGGCGCTACAGCCTGGATTTTGGCAGGAGGAGCACACCATACGGCATTTACCTACGATTTATCTGTAGAGCAGATGGTTGACTGGGCAGCCGCAATGGGAATTGAGAGTATCGTGATCGATGAAAATACCAACATTCGTGATATCAAAAATGAGCTTAGATGGAATGAAGCTTCTTATTAAAGACCACAAATAGTGAAAATGGAGGAATATGATGAGCGCGAAAGAAATAATTGAAAGCGGGAAATCGATTTTGGGAATAGAATTTGGATCTACCAGAATCAAATCCGTTTTGATTGATGAAAAAGGCAGCGTGCTGGCATCCGGCGGACATGGATGGGAAAACCGCTTTGAAAACGGTGTCTGGACTTATACCCTTTCCGACATCTGGACAGGATTACAGGACTGCTATCAGGATTTATTAAAGGATGTCAAAGAAAAATATGATACGGAGATCACACAGATTGCATCTATCGGTTTTTCTGCCATGATGCATGGATATCTGGCATTTGATAAAGACGGAGAGCTGTTAGTGCCCTTCCGTACATGGAGAAATACGATTACCGAGGAGGCGTCGGTTAAGCTTACAGAAGCATTTTCCTACAACATTCCCCAGCGTTGGAGTATTTCCCATCTGTATCAGGCGATCTTAAATAAGGAAGAGCATGTAAAGGATGTCGCATTTTTTACAACACTGGCAGGCTATGTGCACTGGAAGCTGACCGGTGAGAAAGTACTTGGCGTCGGCGATGCTTCCGGCATGTTCCCGATCGATACCAAAACCGGTGATTATGATCAGAAGATGATCGCCGGATTTGATGAGCTGGTTGCAGGTGAAGGCTTTTCATGGAAATTAAAAGATATATTACCCAAATCCATCCCGGCAGGTGCCGATGCAGGCGTATTAACCGCTGAAGGCGCAGCTTTGCTTGATGTAAGCGGAAAGCTGCAGGCCGGATCCAAAATGTGTCCGCCCGAGGGTGATGCCGGAACCGGTATGGTGGCAACCAACAGTGTATCGGTACGCACCGGCAATATTTCAGCCGGCACAAGTGTATTTGCAATGGTTGTACTGGAAAAAGAATTATCCAGGGTTTATCCGCAGATTGATCTTGTGACAACACCGGATGGAGCACTGGTCGGAATGGTGCACTGCAATAACTGTACCTCCGAGATCAATGCATGGGTTAATCTTTTCGGAGAGTTTGCAAAGGCTAACGGCCATGAAACGGATATGAATACACTTTTTACCATGCTTTACAGCAAGGCAATGGAAGGTGATTCCGATTGTGGAGGCCTCTTATCCTACAATTATTTTTCCGGCGAACCTGTTACCGGATTTGACAAAGGAGCCATTACCTTTGTGCGTTCACAGGAATCAAAGTTTACATTGGCTAACTTTATGAGAATGCATTTATACTCTGCACTTGCGACCTTAAAATCCGGTATGGATCTGATGATCAAGGAGGAAGGCGTAAAAGTAGATGAAATGCTTGGACATGGCGGATACTTCAAGACACCCGGTGTCGGCCAGCAGATCGCAGCCGATGCCATCAACGCACCGGTCAGTGTCATGGAAACAGCCGGCGAAGGCGGAGCATGGGGTATTGCCATACTGGCAGCTTATCTGATCCATAAAGAAGCTGGAGAAACCCTGCCCGAATACTTAAACAACAGGATCTTTGCAGGACAGAAGGCAAGCAGACTATCACCGATTCCCGAAAATGTTGCAGGCTTTGAGAAATTCATGGAGCAGTACATGAAGGGCCTTGCAATGGAAAAAGAAGCAACGACATTGTTTTAAAATGCAGTTGCCCGTTCATTGCTGATGAAATCATTTTACGGGAGAATGGAGAGAGATTACATATGTTAGAAGAATTAAAAAAAGAAGTATATGAAGCAAATATGCTGCTGCCTCATTATGAACTGGTCACATTTACATGGGGCAATGTCAGCGGAATTGACCGTGAAAAAGGATTGTTTGTCATCAAACCAAGTGGTGTGGATTATGACAAGCTGACACCGGATGACATGGTTGTTATGGATTTGGATGGTAATAAGGTAGAAGGCAGATACAATCCTTCTTCCGATACAGCCACACATCTGGAGCTGTACAAGGCTTTCCCTGAAATCGGGGGTGTGGTCCATACGCATTCCTCTTATGCAACCAGCTGGGCACAGGCGGGAAGAAGCATTCCCTGCTACGGTACGACACATGCAGATTATTTTTATGGGGAAATTCCCTGTGTCAGATGCCTGAATGCAGATGAGATCGAAAGTGCCTACGAAGAAAATACAGGTCATCTGATTGTTAATGAATTTAAACGCATGGACAAGGACCCGGTCGCTGTTCCTGCCGTTTTATGCAAAAATCATGGGCCCTTTGCATGGGGCAGGGATGCACATGAGGCAGTTCACAATGCAGTTGTTTTAGAGGAAGTGGCAAAGATGGCATACCGGGCTGAGACGATCAATCCCGAGATCAAGCCGGCGCCTCAGGAGCTGCAGGATAAGCATTATTTCCGGAAACACGGTGCCAATGCTTATTATGGACAGTCAAACTGATAAAAGGATACTAAGTTTTTCCTTCTCTATAAATATACCAACCTATGTTTTACCGTCTGTCTGCAATTTGCGGCAGGCGGTAAAATGCTGTTTACAAGGAGAAAATCCGGGAATGATAGTCTGATAAGGACAATTTGGTAAAGGGAGTCCGGAAAGATGGTATTTCATGATGATGGGATCTATGGTAAAATAAGCCGTAGATCAGAGAAATAAAAGAGAAACAGAGGACGAAAAATGGAATTATGGGATATTTACGATAAGGATAAAAAAAGAACCGGCCGCACGATGAAAAGAAATGACTGGATCCTGCAGGATGGAGAATATCATCTGACTGTGCTTGGCGTGGTATGCAGGCCGGATGGCAGATACCTGATCACCAAACGTGTCATGACCAAGGCATGGGCACCGGGACACTGGGAGGTATCGGGAGGCGCAGCGCAGGCTGGGGAAGAATCGCTGGATGCCGCAATCCGCGAGGTCAGGGAAGAGACCGGAATTGACGTATCAGACTGCAAGGATGCCTATCAGTTTACCTATCACAGAGAAAACCCGGGCGAGGGAGACAATTATTTTGTCGATGTCTACCGGTTTGAACTGGATTTTGATGAGACAGATGTCAAGCCGCAGGAGGCTGAGACCGATGGCTTCAAGCTGGCCACAGCCGAGGAAATTGCGGAGCTTGGCAGACAGGGCATATTTTTACATTATGACAGCATTAAACAGGTGTTTCGATAAGCACCTGTTTTTTATTTACGCGAGTAGCGAGAAAAATCGCATGCTTGCATGCAGATTTGGCGAGCACCGCGATAACTCGAGAAACTTGCAAAGCGTGTTTCTCGTAGTTGAGTAAGATAATTCGTTTGCAAAAAAAAGAATTGACATCTATAAGATACGTGCTACAATATATTTAAACATATGAATGATTGTTCATATGTTGTAACAAAACAAAAAATAAATACACATAAAGGAAAGGTGATCATTATGAAAAAGACCTACAAAATCGAAGTTGACTGTGCTAACTGTGCAAATAAAATGGAAGAAGCCGCTAAAAAGACAGCCGGTGTTAAAGACGCTGTTGTAAACTTCATGACCCAGAAGATGAGCGTGGAATTTGAAGAAGGCAAAGATGCAAAAGCAGTTATGGAAGCTGTCCTGAGCAACTGCAAAAAAGTAGAAGATGATTGTGAGATCTTTTTTTAATAAGTGATTACGGATAAAATAAATGAGGTTTCGCTATGAATAAAAAACAAAAAAAGATGCTGGTACGGATCATTGTTTCCGCCGCCATGATGATCATTTTAAAATTTACTCCGGTCGAAGGAATTTTGAGATTTCTTTTATATCTGATCCCCTATTTCGTTATCGGATATGATGTATTAAAGAAAGCCGGAAAAGGTATCCTGAACCGTCAGGTTTTTGATGAAAACTTCCTGATGGCTGTAGCGACGATCGGTGCGATGGCAGTTGCCCTATACAACGGAAGTGAATCGGCTGCAGCTCTCGGACTTGCCGGTGAAAGTGATTATACCGAAGCAATTGCCGTTATGCTGTTTTACCAGATCGGTGAGCTTTTCCAAAGCTATGCCGTAGGCAAGAGCCGCCGCAACATCAGCGAGCTGATGGATATCCGTCCCGATTATGCCAATATTGAAACAGACGGTGAGCTTACACAGGTAGATCCGGATGAAGTAAAGATCGGAACCGTTATTGTGGTAAAACCCGGTGAAAAAGTGCCGATCGATGGTATCATTGTGGAAGGTGTTACATCATTAAATACCAGTGCGCTGACCGGCGAAAGCCTGCCGAGAGAAGCAAAGGCCGGAGACGAGGTTATCAGTGGCTGTATCAATATGAATGGCCTGATCAAGATCCGGACAACAAAGGAATTTGGCGAATCCACCGTATCCAAGATCTTGGATCTGGTCGAAAATGCCAGCTCCAAAAAATCCAGATCCGAAAACTTTATTTCTAAATTTGCAAGATATTATACTCCCGCAGTCTGCTATGGTGCGTTAGCATTGGCTATCCTGCCTCCGGTTGTAAGATTTTTTATGGGAATTACGCCCATGTGGCCGGTATACATTTATCGTGCACTGACCTTCTTGGTTATCAGCTGTCCCTGCGCGCTTGTGATCAGCATTCCGTTAAGCTTCTTCGCAGGTATCGGCGGAGCCGGCAATCAGGGTGTACTGGTAAAGGGCTCCAGCTATTTAGAGGCTTTATCCGAAGCAAAATACGTTGTCTTTGATAAAACCGGTACTATGACACAGGGTGTTTTTGAAGTAAATGGTGTCTACGAAAATACCATTCCGAAGGAAGAACTGATCGAACTTGCTGCATGTGCCGAAAGCTATTCAACACACCCGATCAGCAAGAGCTTACAGAAGGCATACGGCAAGGATATTGACAAAGACCGGATCAGTGATGTACAGGAAATCAGCGGTCACGGTGTGATTGCCTATGTAGACGGAAAGAGCGTTGCAGCCGGTAATGAAAGGCTGATGAAAAAAATCGGTGCAGACTATAAGCCCTGCAATCAGATCGGAACAGTTGTACATGTTGCGGTAGACAATCAGTATGCAGGACAGATCCTGATTTCCGATATTATTAAGCCGCATGCAAAAGAAGCGATTGAGGCATTGAAAAAGGTTGGTGTCAAAAAGACAGTTATGCTGACCGGCGATTCCAAAGCGGTTGCCGATTCCGTAGCCAGAGAGCTTGGTGTTGATGAAGTGTTCAGTGAGCTGTTGCCGTCCGATAAGGTAACAAAGGTTGAGGAGCTCTTAGAAAAAAAATCAAAAAAAGAAAAGCTTGCATTTGTGGGTGACGGTATCAATGACGCTCCTGTATTATCCAGAGCAGATATCGGTATTGCCATGGGAGCGCTTGGTTCAGATGCGGCAATTGAAGCTGCAGATATTGTATTAATGGATGATGATCCGTTAAAGATTTCCAAGGCAGTGAAGATTTCCAGAAAATGCCTGCGAATTGTATATCAGAACATTGTATTTGCAATTGGTATCAAATTGATCTGCCTGCTTCTCGGAGCAATCGGCATTGCCAATATGTGGTTTGCTATCTTCGCGGATGTCGGTGTTATGATCATTGCTGTATTAAATGCTATCCGGGCTTTATTTGTTAAGAAGCTGTGATGTATAAAATAAACGGCCTGTACAGGGTCGGAACAATATAAGGAAAACAGGTGGATATTATGACATATAATCATGATGGAGTTGAATGTTGTGCATCAACAGAAGTACATCCAAAGCTATTAAAAATTGTCAATGAGACCATGCCGTCAGAAGAAAAGCTGTATGATCTGGCGGAACTATTTAAGGTATTTGGCGATTCAACCAGGATCCGGATCCTTTATGTTTTATTTGAATCCGAGGTATGTGTGTGTGATCTGGCAGCAGTACTCAATATGACGCAGTCAGCGATTTCACATCAGCTCAAGATCTTAAAGCAGAGCAAGCTTGTCAAATCGCGCAGGGAAGGAAAGTCGATTTTTTATTCTCTTGCGGATGCCCATGTAAGTACCATGATCGCGCAGGGTATGGAGCATATTGAAGAGTAAAATTGTCTAAAAAGCTGCAAAGTGCTGAAAAAACTGTCCGAAAGGGCAGTTTTTTCATTGGAGAAATAGTTTTATACAATATCAAAAAAGAAACTGTGTTTTTATATTACGTATGCTATAGTAAAAGTACTGATAACCGCGATGGATAAAAGACGTCCTAAAGGAGGATGGTAAACATGGAATTAAATATTAATTCACCAGCGTATTATAACAATATATATGGAGTGGATGATGATATCTATCATATGTGTAGAACATTATCATCATATATGAGAGATAAGAGTTATAGTGATGTTATTAATTCTGTAGGTGTATGTCCCATTGTTGCTCCACAAGAGGAGTTAGGCAAAGGGTTATGGAAAGAAACAAAAAAATGTGAATTAAAATATGGATTTGCTTCAGTTAGCTTGCAGATTAATTATGAAAAATATATTGAAGCTAATATAGATGAGAAAAAAAGTCTGATTGTAAAAAATGTTGTGGATTCAATAAAGGCAATAAAAACAAGAGGAAAGATAGACTTTAAACTTTTTGAATCTGATATGATAAAATTCTGTGAGGAGAATAATATAAATTATATTTCCTGATAATGCTTAAAAGACCTGAATCTCATTATACATGCTCTTGCATATTTGTAAATTTAATGTTATGATTTCTGCAAGAGCATATTTCTATTTTCTGATAGAATGTTGACGATTACAAATACATTCTAATCTAATTTCTTACATCAATTCTTAGATCTTATGCTTTTAAATTCATTAAAACTTTATAAAGCAGGAGATTTATGAAAAGGATGAGAAAGGATTGTTACCAGTTTCAAACTTGGTTTCGAATCATATATCTGCTTCGATTTTGAAACAGAACGCGCTGTATAAATTCTTCTGCAAAAAGGAGGATGCTATATGGCAAAAAAGAAGGTAACAACATACACGTGGGATATGTTTTTCCAAAGATTACAGGAAAACATCTTCCGTCCGAAAAGGCAGACCAAGGATATTTTATTCCGTCTGGTATTTGGCAATGACAGGCAGGCACTTTTGCAACTTTACAATGCCCTGCATGGGACTGCGTATACCAATCCTCATGAACTGCAGATTGTGACACTGGACAATGCGATTTATATTTCAAGGAAAAATGATCTTGCATTCCTGCTTGCAGGCTCAATCAACATGTATGAGCATCAGTCTACATTGAATCCCAATATGCCGGTGCGTTTTTTAATCTATCTGGCACAGGAGTACCAGTTACTTGTGGAAAGTACTGATAAAAGTTTGTATGGAAGCGAGCTGATACCACTTCCGACACCACAGTGTGTTGTGTTTTATAATGGGACAGCGGATACACCGGATGAATATGAATTGCGACTATCTTCAGCATTCAGCAATCAGGATGTGGAGCCTGCTGTGGAGGTTGTGGTTAAGGTTATAAACATTAACTATGGTCACAATGAGTATCTGATGCAGGGCTGTGGAATGCTTTCACAGTATGCGCAGTTTGTAGCAGCCACAAGGGAATATGCGAATAAATATGATAACCGTGAAGAGGCAATGAATGCTGCGATAGAGTACTGTATTGAGCATGGAATATTGGAGGATATCTTGAGAAAACATAGAAGTCAGGTATTGGGATCATTACTGGAAGAATTTGATGAAAAGAAGTATGCGAGGACACTGCGGGCGGAAGGCAGAGAAGAGGGCTATAAGGCTGGCAGACTTGATGGATTTACCGAGGGAGAACAATGTGGCATAGAGCAGGAAAGATGACCTGACAGGTGTTGTTTCTGCTTATGGTTATGTAAACGGAAACGCTGTTTATGCTTTTTCACAGGACAAAACTGTAAACGGCGGTGCTGTCGGTAATGCACAGGCTGCTAAAATCGCAAAGCTTTATGAGCTTGCGGCAAAAACAGGTACACCAATTGTCGGAATCCATGATTCCGACGGCGCATTTGTTGACGGCACAGCTGCATCTCTGGCGGCATATGGTAAAATGCTCAATGCAACTTCTGTTGTATCAGGAGTTGTTCCTCAGATTTCAGTTATTGCCGGAACTTGTGCAGGAACAGCGGCTCTGCTCGCCTGTTCATCAGATTTCGTAATCGTAACAAAGGAAAGCGAATTCTTTGTCGCACCTAACAGCAGCAAGGGTTCTGCTCAGGCAGCAGCTGAATCAGGAATCGCAGCAGCAGTATGTGATGACGACAAGGCTGCAATTGAAAAGGCAAGAGATCTTGTTAACATTCTTCCTGTTAATAATCTTGCTCCTGTTCCTATGTTTGAATTTGCTGATGCTGCACCTTCTGCATCAGGCGATTATAAGGCAGTTATTTCATCTGTTGCTGATGCTGACAGTG
>OIYP01000187.1_pt1 | contig 43894 bp, 38 predicted proteins | sample 1588261 | NCBI WGS metagenome assembly OIYP01 (sample SAMN03283293) | human gut metagenome | biome: human-associated habitat; material: feces | host: Homo sapiens | place: Peru | collected 2012 | reverse complement strand
CATGAGCAGAACTTTACATCTTTTTGGTACCGATTGGTGCGCTATGATGGTACCGATTCAAGTGATACGATGGTACCGAATGCAGTGCTATGATGGTACCGATTCATGCGCTATAGTGGTACCGATTCGCCGATACTGTCATAACATTGCCTCGTATGTCTGTTAACCCTGTCGAAAAGTATAGGTAACTTGCCTTATCTTTCGTGATAGGACTACCATTGCGTTCCTTTTCATATCCGTATCGGTTAACATAGACGATTAACGCATTATCAATGATAGCATTGAGTTCAGTAGTGCTGACCTTATCGTCTTCATCAAGTAACGAGTTCAATTCTTCCTTGCAGGTCTTGAGGTTGATCACGTAACCGAGTTTCAGTATGCCACTCTTTTCTTTAAACTTCGTCATCTTTTCCATTTCTTCTGTTTTTTTATTTGCGATGCAAAGTTACGCCAGTTCCTTACGACTGCAAAAGGTTTTGTTGTGAATATTGGTTCCTTTGCGATAGGAACCATTTCGTTTCAGCAGGAACCTATGTCCATTATAGCTCTCACTCTTTTTTCACTGCTAAGTAAGTTGTGGTTGCAATACCTATTGCTGATCAGATAGCTGCAACCAGTACCCAATGATTTTCTTAGTCATGGGCTTATCTAATTTTATTATGTTCTCCATTTCGCGTTTCAATTTCGAGTTGTCACTAAACGTTTTGCAGCGTCAATCATCGGTGTGGTTCCGATGTTTGACGCTGCAAAGGAATGCACATTTTTGTGCTCACAACAAATGATATTATTGAATTAGTTTCTTTAGATTTGGAACTATTCCATTATTCGTTTTTAGGGTATAAATCCGATAAATCGTGGACTCGCTTAGCGATTTCATTGCGCACGGAATCTGGTGAAACAATCTCTAGTCCTGCTCCCATCTGAAGTATGCGACCGTAGAACTCATTGTTGGGTTCCACATCAATGGAGAACTCTGCATACTTCCCATCTTTATGCTGTGCGAATGGCTTAACTAAGTTGTAACTTTGATGGAGAGGTTTTGTGTCCATCAGTTTGTATATATATAATGAATGCGCGCGAATAATTACATGCTCCTTCTGGGCATTCTTCAAATGGCTTACTCCAACTATATCTTCGAAAAACTTATCATAGAAATGTTTAGGTGCTGGCACATATTCTATTTTTGATTTTTCGCGAGGCTTTGATTGTATTCTGTCAAGAGCAATATTGTAGCCATATTCAGGTACCTTTTCGTTTACATGACCGAAAAGGTACCATCTGCCATTATATTCCTTTAGGTAGTGAGGATGGAACATCAGTTTGACAACCTCTTCCTCGAAAGGCTTGTAGTCAATCTCCAATACCAATTTGTTTGTGATGGCTTCATATAACGAAGGCAGGTACTCTATGTTTGTCAGAATGCGATCAAGACTTGCACTTATCACTTGTTCCCCCTTTTGCCGCTTATTCTTTATATCCAATAAGTCCTGACAATCCCTGAAGAAATACTCCAACCATGATTTAGGAAAGAAACCAGCGGAATCCTGGCAGAATTTCCAGTATTGACGAAGGTTGTTGATTGCCTTTGCGTTTCGCATGTCAGCTAGAGGGTCATCATCCTTGCCAGTGTAACGGAAGCGCTTGTTTCGGTTGTTACCTTCTTCTTCAATATACTCATGACCAACAATCTCGCAAATAGCCTTCTTCACTATACATACAGTCTTTTTCAGTTCGCCATAACCATCGCAATTAGACAAGTTGGCGGGTAGTTCTTCTTTGAGACAACCTAATCTTTCTGCCATAATATCTGCATAAGTAACCCATCGACGACTCATCAGTCGCCGATAGGTTATTATAGCAAATTCTGCCTTATAGCTTTCACCATCAAAGAGATTTTTGCGTTGCATATATTAAATCGTAATTCCTCGTTTTGATAAATAAGATTCTATTTTTTCGTTTACTTCATGACAGTATTTCTTTGCAAGTTCAATACGGGCTTGAGGTACACCTTGGTTATTATGTAATTTAATATTGCGGATTTCGTTCATAGTCGCAAATTTGTCTTTCCATTCATCCCAAGTTTTGGAAAATATTTGTTGAAACCAAGCCCACTCTCGCTTAAAGAATATCTCAGGCAAGTCAGATGGATCACTATAATCTATAATAGAAGATGACATGTCTGGATATTTGTTAATTGCTTTGTTCATTTTATTCTTCATAGCATCAAAGCGCCCTTTTGCCGTGAATCTTGGGTCAATATTCTTCTCAAATGTATTAGCATGTTTTGTTTCTAGGTGATTAATCATCTTGGGCTCATATCCTTGATACATATCATTACAAAAACACTTGACAATCTTTCTCATGTTTCCTTCTGCTTTTGACCACTCGTCACCAAAAGGCAGAACATATCGTTTTAGGTTCATCCATTCGGTAAAATACCGAGAAATTGCTATTCGTATTGGGCCGTTTGATTCGGAAAGACACTGAGATATGTCGATAATTCCGTAACGTTCCAATTCGGATAATTCGCTATTGGGAATTTCATCATCTGGTCCCCAAGTGGAAAGTATAAGCGAGCGCAATAATTGCCATTTCTCCATATCTCTCCATACAGCCCAATTAAAAGAATCATGTAATTTCTTTACCAATTCTTGGCTGAGCTTCAAGTTTACAGTGTTATTACTAATATATTCTTTTGTGTCTATTTCAGCCCAATAGCTTCCGTTTAACAAGTTCAATAAGCAAGGATGAGTTCCGACATAATAGTTTACTTCTTTCTTGTATCTATTTGACACAATGCCATCGATTTTCTTGTCAATCGATGCCCAATACTCTTTCATGTCATCTTCGTTAAAGGCCTTTAACTTACAACCATTAACAAATGTCGGTGCTAGAATTGAAACATTAGAATTCAGTGCTCCTTCAACCTCTTTTTCAATCCTTTCTACCATTCTTCTTGAAGCAACAACAGCTCTGAGGCCATATTCAGAACTGCTAAATAGAGTCCTCACCTGGCCAACTGTTCCTTTTGTTGCGATCGTGGAAAAAGCATCAAACTCATCAATCAAAATCAATCCCAAGAAACCGGACGATTTCATACATCTAGCAACAGAGCAGACATAATCATAATCAATTCTATTTTCGTCAATATCTTCAAATTCTAGTTCTTCAATAAAATCGTTGTACTTATCGCTGGAATTAAATTGTTTTTTTAGTTCCTTGCGAATGCCTTTCCCAATGATTTTCCATATATCACTCGAATTGTCACATTCGTTTAATGATATATATATAACAACTAAATCATGTGAATAATGATTCTCCTGAACCATTGCTTTGAATGCTTTTAGAAGAGATGATTTTCCAATTCTTGGTAAGCCTACAATATGGTAATTTGAAATTTTATCTGGGCTAATAATATATTCATGCATTTTTTTCAATACCAATTTTCTGCCAATAAAATCACCTCCTGTTGCTTCTTCTGTTGGAGAAGCAAAAGGGTTTATGTTAAGATTTATTGTCTTACAACCATTTAATTGTTGAGTATCCATTTTACGAATAATTTAACATTTATAGAATAATCTTCACCTTGCTTTGATATAACTCTACGTGAATACAAATTGTTTAACACATCTTTAAGATGTTCTTGTGACATATCAACAACGAGATCTTCCATGTTAACACGTCCTCCTGCTCGAGTTTGTTCTGCTATTGCTTTAAGAACCTTTTTGTTGTCGTTCTCGTTAAAATCAGAACCATCGGCTTCTTTAGTTAAACACTCAAATGTTGATGGTTCAAGTCTGTCTGTTCCTGTACATAGTCGATCAGCCACAGTTTCAATTTCTTCTTTACCAACAGTACGAGATTTTTTGAAGTTAAGATAATCCACCAATCTTGTACAGAAAATTTGTGTAAAGAATGCACTTCCAGATGTGTATTCGTATATTAGATCTTCAGCATGATTAAGGAATATAACATTTTTAATTGGGTCTTTAATTAGTTGGATTGCTTCTTCTCTAGATAAATATGACAGAGGTTCTTTGCTAAATTTGTTAAAATAGTTTGAAGCATAGCTCTCATTCATGAAGTGTGGTAGCGTATCTTGTGCAGCAACTATTGTCTGGAGATTGACATCGGGGGTTTCAATGAGAGCAATCCACCTTCTCATAAAATCCTCACTAACCTTGCCATCCTTTATTAATTGGTAAAGATAGGTGAATTCGTCAATTAATATAACAAAATGGCAGTTTTGCAATTCTGCAAATGTATTTATGTATTCGATCACATCCCTTAAAGCTGTAAATGCATCAGCCTCAGAATTAAATGTATCTAAAATCGATTTATCTATGTTTTTAACACCAAATTTCCTTATTCCACGTAGTAATGAATTAGCAATAGTTCTTAGTATCCAATTAATGGGATTAGCCTCTTCGTCAGGAAGTCCTTGCAAATTATATTTTCCACATATTACAGAACCATTTTTGTTAGATTCAAGCCTACCTATTATTTGGTTAAGCAAAGAACTTTTTCCAGAACGTTTCTGTCCATATATTGCAATCTGATTCTTAGAACCATTTAATATGGCGTCTTGAATATTATTTATAAGTTTTTCTCTTCCATAGAACATTGAATCACCTGCTTCAAGTTCTTCTCCTCCTGATGCATGACGGAACTTGTTATCAATTTCAGTAAATGATTCCTTATCGAACCTTATAGTTCGACCTTCAATTTTTGTTTTGTGTACGCGCTGATCTGTTGCGATAAAAATATCATCGTAATCAATTTCAAATTCTATCTCTGCTGCGTTTTCTATGAAAACCCTATCACGCATATGTAATTCTATGTTTATAATTTTCTCTTCATCCGCAGAAAGCCTTATATCAATATTTACAGTATTATCCTCGGTTAAGTCATTTCCAAATGCTTTAAGGCTATTTATATGTACTTCACGTGCACTATCGCCAGAGTTTCTAATTTCTACTTTTAATTCAGACGTATGAGAATCTTCTGATCCTACTGATTCCAGAATTGAGATGGTGATTGTTGGATTAACTCTCTGCTCAATTTCTACTAATTTTGAGAATATGTTTTTTTTCAAAAGATCCAAAGTTGGCAAAAGAGTTTCGTATCCTATCTCTGTAGGATTAGAAGATAGTTTTGATGCGATATTTGCAATCTTTTGATCGATATTCCTATAAGCATTAAGTATCGAAGCGTATTTTTGACCTATGTTGAAATCTGTAACCAGAGAAACAATCTTGTCAAAACCATTTTCAATAATATTCATTTCGGAATTCAGCAGTATTGTACTTGTCTGAAGATACGAAATAAAAGACATGAAATTAATTCTAGGATCGGCAGAATATTGAATATATCGATTTTTTAACTCTTTAAGTAACGAAGGAAACTCATCAATGCTGTCGAAATTTTTTCCTAAGTCTTCATATTCTTTCAGAATTCGTTGTCTTATAATAGAATTACAACAAGCTAGCATAGCCAAGTCTAACTTATTGTCAACATCTCCTGCAACAGCCTTTTTAAACAAATCTGCCAGTTTGTATCCTGCTCGTACCTCCCTCACACTCCGCATGCTAGTATACATTTCTATATCAGAAGGAGCATATTCTCCTAATGTCATTAGGTACAGGCCAACTGTATAGTCCAAGTTGTTATCAAAATTCTTATTACGATAGTATAATCTAAGAAGATATCTGACTTCACTATACAACTTCTCATCTCCAATTGCAAGAATGTTCTTTGCCCGACTCAACAAGAAATTAAGGACATCCTCTATTGGATTATATTCAAGATAATGGAAGGCTAGTTGAAGTTTGATTAAAGTAAGATATGCTAAATCATCGGCATTGTTTTGTTTTATATAATCTTTTACCTCATCAATATACTCTTCTTTATACAATCCTGTTCTTATTGTTTCTTGATCGGGTGTAATGCCGTTAAAATCTTTGTGATTCAGAATAGCATTTCTCACATACAAAGGTAATTGCACAGATGATTGACCAATAGAATTGATTATGTTTTCAATTGATTTCTCAGTTATCTCAATTCTATTTGACAATGTATTGATAGTTTTAAGTAATCCCTTAAAATATCTTGTTTTACCATCCTGCTTTCTAAACACGACAAGTGCCTTTCTTATAAGAGATTCTGACACGTCGTACATTTTATGCGATTTTGTATAGCTGAAGGATCTTAAAAAAAGATTATAGCTTTTTGAGGAATCGGTTCTTATGACTTCGTCTATCAACAAGTTTATACCTTTCGCATATTCTTCTGTAGATAGTTTCTCAGCGAATAGTTTCTCTACATCATTTGGAGAAAAAGTTATCTTTGTATTTACCCCAATCTTATTTAGGTAATATGCAAGATCTTCGTTTGTGTCAATCGTACTAGTAGATAAGTTATCAAAATCTTCGATATGTTTTTTTAAGCGAGCACTTGTTTTTGTGTCGTATCGTTGAGTTTTTTCTATGAGATCTTCAACAACTTCACGCGAACACTGTTTATGTATGCACACAGCCATAGCACCACGGGCATTTTGTCCTATAGTGAAAATAACATCATCTCCTACACGAGGAGCATCAATAATTCCAGCATAAGAAATAAGTTCAGTTGTATTGAAATATAGGTTTTCATCTTGATCATTACGACTTATCCATCCATACATTGGTCCCATTCTTAGTATTTTTCCCATAGATGGCAGCATGTCGATCTTTGCATTATCAATGACGGATTCTTTTGGTCTTCCTTCGTAAGATTCACTTTTGTCTTTTTTCTTTGGATCCCAAATTTTATCTAGGTTTATAAATCCTATAACCTTTGGTCCCTCTAATGATGTAGTTCCTGGTTTAAATATTTCTATATTTGATGTTTCTGAAAGTATTTTGTTTGTATCTTTATCTGTCGTTTCATCAATATTCTTATCAGTTGTTGCCTCTGTAACATCATTTTCCATAATATCAGTAGAGACTGTTTCAGAGACATGATTATCATATGACTCCTCATCTGTGTAATCATCTAAGGTCGAAGATGAAAAAGAAATCGTTGCCTTTAGTCGTTTTTTTAGTTGTTTAATTTTTGTTTGAGATTCAGAATTGGTTGTTTTGTTCGATACGAATCTTAAAAGGCTGAATATCTGAGACATTTGAATATCCTTAGCATTATCTTTTTTTTGTAAGACTAACTTTTTAAAACATTCAAAAAGTTCGTAATACGTCATTTCCATCAATACACAATAGGCTTTTTCTCCCTTAAATGGGAATGCAAATATTCGCTGACCTTTTATAAGATTCTCTTTGTTATTTCCTATAAGACTCACTTTGGAGCAAGAAGCATTCTTTCCTTCATCGGTTACTAACCATATTCGTCGGCTTTCCACCATTGTAATGGTTGCATTTGTCTCAATCAGTGATGATGTGTATAATCCATCTGATATAAGTATATTCTTTATGATATCATTGGCAAAAGAAAGGTCAATAAGGTTATAAAAAGATGCAACTTCTATACTTGCTATTGAATCATATTTGATTCTGATAGAACGCCCTCCTTTTAGTTCTAATTGAACAAATTGTTTGTTTAGAATACTGATTTCGCCTGTTTTTATGTTGCCAAAACAATTTATTTCAACGTTATCGCCCACTTGAATACCGCTCAGAATATCAAAAGACTCCTGCAGATTTTCTTCTTTTCCTAACATACTATACTGAGGATTATGTAGAACTTTATTATTGGTCAAAGGGAATCGTAGATATACCATAGCTCCTTCATTTCGTCTTTGCATAGAAGCCCCGAAAACTGCTTCTAAAAAAGGGGCTAATTTTTTAAAGCCATATTCCAAGTAATCAACGCCATTACTCTTGATTCTTGGAGCTATTTCAACTAAATTATACCATTCCTCTGAATCAGAAGAACAGCATGAATCAATAATAGAAAGAATACGTTGTTTTATTGTTTTTTTTCCAATTTCCGTAAGAACTTTCTGGTGACTCCTTGATGTAATGGTATCATTATTTTCAGACTCAATCCCTTCGTTGTTAGAAATTCCAGTGGAATGGGAACCTTTTTCAGAGGAAGTGTCAATAACTTCTTCAATTAAAACATCATTTATTTTCACAGGTGTAATTTCTATTTCGTTATTTTTTGAGAGTGCATAGTTTAATAGTGGCTGTGCAATTTTTTGAAGTCGAATTCCTGGCCACTTAATTGGAGTCGCAAAACTTGCTTTTAAAACTTCAGTTATCAAAGGAACATGATGAAAACTAAAAACTATATTTCCTAGTTTGATGTATAGGCAATATTCCTCTTTATTGTAATAATAAGAGATTTCTTCATTTCTTAATGTGTCAATTGTCTTTATCAGTTTAGCAGCATTAGATTTAATCAAATTATAAGATAATTTGTTTTTGAATGCTTCTGTTTTTATAACTGCATTCAAAAAGTTCAATGCACATAGTTGTAAGAACAAAGAGTCTTCGTTATCTTGGTTGTGATAAAGCACAATACTAATCGCTTTTTCTACTAACTTATCATCGATAAGTTGTGGTAAATCAATAGATGAATTCTGAAGCCATTTTGCGATTAGCGAAGATATTTCGTTCAAGTTTACCTTGCTCATAATTTTTACTTTTTATTAATATTTATTTCTATCAACCACCAGTTCTCGAATATTCATCCTTAGCATTTCTGTTATCTTTACTGATGTCTGCAAATCTGGCTGTAACGTATTTGTATACCACTTGCTTACAGCATCATAATCATGCCCCACTTGCTCTGCAATCCATGGATTTGGACGTCCCGCATCTGCCAATGTTCCTTTTATTGTATCCAACTTTTCCATTTAAACAAATTAATTGTTTGGCACAAATTACAAAATCTTTTTGTAATATACATAAAATATATTCCATACCATCGTTCTGAAGAACGTAGCTTTCAATACAGTTCTTCTTAAAGGACCTTCTTGGCTTTTGTACTCGTCTATACGAAACCCTTAGTACGAACCATTGCTTGTTTCCGTTAAGCACATTCTCTACCGACACCCCATTCCTGGTATCTTCAGAAATGGAGGGCGTGCGAGAGGTAAGTCCTGCACTTGGACACGATGAGCCAGTGTCGGATGGCTGCCCATTATACAATGAAGCGTCTGCCTTTGGAGACAGGTTGGTAGTATCTTCCAATGTTGTTCAGAGGTTAGATTAAAACCAATAGACTTATTCTTGATAGAATTGTCATAATTTGACTACAAAGATATGAAAACTAAACAAAATTTAAAAAGAAAACAGGGAAAAAATTTGTGTCGTGGAACTTTTTACACCCTGCATGTATTTGTATATGATTGCATCGAGTGAATGGTTTTCTTGTCGTCTTTACGGATAACTGAAGAATCAATCAAAAACAATTGTATGATTTAAGATACCTATTGGTGGAATTAATATAAGTTAACAAAGATAAGTAAAAGGTTGTACATATCGCTGATTTTTAGTAACTTAGTGGTGATCAAAACATTAAGTTCAAACCATCGTATGTACAACCTTTATACAAAATTCGTCAAAATACTTGAGATATGCAAGCAATTCTCTGAAAATCTCGTAAGTGAATCGGGGAATGTTACACGTCGTGGCCTGTTCCTGAGTTTTCGATTTGGAAGTGGTGCACTATCCCTGGCGGCAGAGACAGAGAGCATAAACGTGAGAAGTGGTTGTTCTACTATAAATTGCAAGAGTACAAGGATAGAATTCCTAATCTCATATCCTATGATCTTTCAAAGGCAAATGTGGTAGACCACCATTAATTGATACCGTCGGTAGCGTATCCGCGATGCAGCATTGTACACGTTCATTTGTCATTATATACCTTTAACGGGTTAGAAAAGTGTCATAGTATCATTTTCCGGCTTGTCAAAGAATCTAAAGTTCACTAACTCAACGAGTTGACATGATGATACTTTTCTGGATTCTTTACAGAAAAGTATCATTGAAGTATCATCGAAGTGTCATCGGGGCATTAATGGCTTTTTATAGAAAAAGCTATGGATTTTCATCGAAACATCAATCGGTTTTTCTATCGAAAACCACTCAAATTCCACTCAAATTTCAATGAAACACAATCATAGATAAACTGTTTTGCATATCCATTACGAGCGTTTCATACCATGACTGCTTTTGTTCCTGTTTGGGGTACGGATCGTGCCCACTTGGGGCAAGCAGCGTGCCCCACTTGAGTAAGCAGCGTTCCCCTATTGGGCAAGCATCGTGCCCATTTTTGTGTCTTTTTGATTTGTTTTTCTGGAAGGCTTGTCGTTTCATTATCATACTCCAGTTAGGGATAAGTTTCCGAACTTTTAAGTTGAGTTCCCGAACTTACTGGCTTTGCGTGGATACCCTAAGAGACTTGCACCTAAATGATAATGCTGCTATGGGTGTATTTTTGAAGCTCCTTAAAAGTAGTACAACATGTTTTTTACATTTTTACATTAATCTTTTTTGTATAAAGAAAATATTGTGTAACTTTGCAAAAAGTAAAAAATGATGCTTATGTAACAAAAAGAAAACGACATATTATAAAAAAGCGTTAGCTTTATATTCTTGCTTTCAGAAAATCGCCAAATTTGAATGAAGCAGCTAAGAGTAGAAGTTAATGCTCACGTCTGTGTACAGGCGTGGGCTTTTACTCGTATATAGCTGCAATGGTGTTTGGCGATACCTCTGAAAGTATAGACGAAGTTATTAGTCCACGTTTTTTTATTGTCTATACTTTAGTTCCGGGACTGGTGTAAGTGAGAAATTATTAACAATAAAACCTGTACAAAAATATATGAATAGCAAAAAAACTTTTATTACTGCCATATTTGTGGTAGCACTTCCGATGGCTGCATTGATTTCATGTAGCAGCGACAATGATGAACCAAATGGTGGCTCTGCCGATGAAGGACTTGACAACGAAGTTGTGCTCTCGATGTTGAAAGGAGACGAGGATAAGGCGACAATGCTTGACTGTATGTATATCGGAGAGGATAATAATTTTCAGTGTACTAATGAAGATAGAGAATTTGCTTTGGTGCCAAATGCAAAAAAGTTGGGTGATATAACCAATATACCAAAATCAGGATGGGCAGAAAAAGTTGCCGTCAGAAAAGGGTATGGATATGTTTTTTATAATTTTTATTCTGAGTTTTACAGAATATATGTGGAAGACGAAATGCGCGATACTGAAGGCAAACTGATCGGATATAATATAAGATACCAGCATCCTTTCTATGGAAAAGATATTGATATACAACTTCCCAAGGACGAACTTTCGTTTACCGACAAGGGTGGAAGTGAAGAGGTAAAATTCCTTGACAATGAACCGATATACTTCTCATGTGTATCTTCTGCCGGTTGGTGTAGCGTTACTGAAGCGTCGTCTTTTAGTAAGGGATTCTTGAAAAATGCCGTGGATGTCTATGTTAGTGCGTCCGATACTTTGGGATTGTCTACGGCAACGATAACTCTCACTACGGGATACGGCAAGAAAAAGGAAATAAAAGTAACTCGTGGAGCGGCAGAGCCGAGAATGATGTTATATGATGATTACTATGGCAAAAACGTGACATCTATGAACTTTCCTGTTTCTGTGAGCGGAGCGAGCAAATATGTATATGTAAACAGCAATATTCCGCTTGAAGATATTGATATTGAAAATACTGCGTCAGATTGGTGTGAGGCAAGATTGGAAAAAAGAGGTGGCTATGATTCCGGTCCTTCCCTTAATTATGTTTTGCGTATTACAGCGACAGCCAATAATACCGATGCCAAACGAACTGGCACAATAACGTTGAAATACCGTAATGGGGATACGAGTGTGAAACTGAATGTGGAGCAGGAAACACCATATGTAACGGTGGATAATGGATATTCGGAGAATAAACCATTTACTGTTGGCTATTCTGGAAATTATTATTATATTAATTTCCATAGTAATGTTGATATTATAGACTTGAATGTTACGAATGCTGAATCATGGTTAGAAACAAGTCTTTATAATGATTCATATTCTTCTGGAGGAAAAATTCGTTTGTATTTCAGTAGCAACTCTAAATCCAACTCCGACCGTAAAGACAAAGTGGTAATCTCCAACAAGAAAGGTACCGTGTTGTATTCCTTTAAGGTTGTACAGAAAGGATATAAATTGTAAGATTGTATTTAGCCAATGTTGTTTATCGGCTAAATTGCTACCCTTTCTTTGTCGTCTCCTGTCTTAGGACGTGCATTTCTTCTTGTAGCTAAAAAAAATGAAGAGGGCATTCAATATATTTTGGCTTGATTTAGGATATTTTACAAACAGGGGAAACTGTTCCGTCCCAGAGGGGAGGCGGGAAGAATATAGATATGAATTTTGAAAAAAAAGAACATGAAAAAAATAAAACGACTGAATATTATTTCACTTTGTCTTATCTTCACAATGTCTGTCTTTGCCGCAGACAATGATTTGATAACGAAACAGATTACAGTTTGTGTGGATAAGCCAGGCTGCCTTGCCAATATGATTGGCGAGAGCAAGAAATATTGTATCACGTATCTCAAGTTGACTGGACAAATCAACGGTGACGATATCCAATTTCTACGTGAGATGGCCGGTTGTGAAGGGTCGGATGGTAATGATGACGGCAAACTTGCCTGTATAGATATGTCGGAGGCTATGGTAGTAAGTGGTGGCATGTATTATTATTTCGATGAAAAGTCAAATCATATGACTGGGGTGTATTCTTGGAACAATATAGTTAGTGAATACATGTTTTATGGATGTAAAAGTCTTGAAAGGGTTACTCTTCCTCAAACGGCAACGGAAATAAAAGAATGTGCTTTTGCTGGCTGTAAGAGACTTACAGAAGTAAAAATGGGAAATAATCTGAAAACTATAGGCGAACGTGTCTTTTCAGACTGCTCATCTTTGAAGAATATTAAAATACACGGTAACGTTGAAACTATAGGTAATGGCGCATTTGAAGGCTGCACGTCCCTCTTGTCGGTATACTCTGATTGCAAAAAAACGCCGTTGTTAGGAAAGGGAGTTTTTGCAGGCTGCAACAGAAAATGTTGTGTTCTTATAGTTCCGCAAGGCACATACTGCAGTTATTGGCTTTCGTCATGGGGTGATTTCTTTATCAATATCAAGGAACAGAACAATATGAATAAATGATTGATTGTAGTTTGTATATATTGATATCGTTTCTCGTGAGTATGCTTTTGGGATTAGGACTGATACCACTCGTCGTCAGTTTTTGCAAGGTCAAACGAATTTATGATCTGCCTAATGAGCGGAAAGTGCACAAGGTTTTCGTTCCGAGATTGGGAGGAGTTTGCTTTATTCCCTGTGTTGTGATTAGTTTTATGCTGGCGACAGCTATAGTGAGCAGAATCTCGGAAGGAACATCGCTCAGCTTGAGTCTTTGGACATGTTATTTTTCTGTCGGTTTGTTAGCGATATATGTTGCTGGTGTAGTAGATGATATTGTAGGGGTGTCGCCAAGGACAAAATTCCTGGTTCAGATATTTGCTGCATCCATTCTTCCTCTGTCCGGATTGTATATCAATAATCTTTATGGCTTTTGCGGAATTGGTGAGATACCGTTATGGGTCGGTGCCACGTTGACAGTTATTGTGATTGTTTTTATAGACAATGCCATAAACCTTATTGATGGAATAGACGGATTGGCTGCATTTCTTGCAATCATCGCTTTGCTTGGATTCTTCGTACTTTTCCTTTCTGAAGATTTACTATCTTATTGCATCATTATTGCAGGGCTGCTTGGAGTACTTGTGGCTTTTGTACGTTTCAATCTATTTGGCAAGCAGGGGAAAAACAAGATTTTTATGGGTGATTCGGGCAGTTTGACACTCGGGTTTATACTTGGTACTTTATTTGTTAAATGTTCTATGGTTAGGGTAAATGCCGAACCGGCAGTTGTCGGGGGAATGCCGATAGTCAGCTCCTATTTGATTGTCCCGGTGTTTGATGTCTGTCGTGTGATAATTACCAGGTTTGTGCATCACCGTCCGATATTTATGGCTGACAAAAATCATATACACCATAAACTGTTGCGCACGGGAATGACACAGCATCAAGCTCTTGGGGTATTGGTCGTAATGGCTTTACTTTTCATTCTAATAAATCTATTGATAGGAAAAAGCATAGGTTTTACTATGATAATTGTTTTAGATATTTTAGTATGGGTTGCTCTTCAGCAACTGTTGGATGTCTTTATACGGAGAAATGGCAAAAAAGTATTTGTATGAAATTAAACACTCAAGTTTCAAATTTAGAATTGGCGATTGAATTTGTTGCATAAAAATACCGTTGGCGGAATTGATTTAGTGAATACTTGTCCTAAAACGGTCTTTGTGGCTTGCTTGGATTTTGGCTTTTAATGGGTAATAGCGAGCTATTGCGAATTAAAAACAGTCAAAAGACATCTCATGAAAACAGAAGACTGTAAGCAGTTGTGAAATATTACATTGGACGACTTAATGAACCGATTGGGAGTTAAATGGGCACGACCATTGTCCCAGATGGACAGAATAGCAGTCCAATGACTGCCCGGTTTGTTCATGTACATCCATAGTCGTGTTTTCAGAATTCAGCCAACGCATGCTATTCCTGTTATCTGCAAACCATCTATATGGTTTGAAACAATCATCTGATTGCTAATCATTTGTATATCAAACAACTATAGGAAAACCAGATGGCCTGATGGCTTTCAAGAATCAGCGATATGTACAACTTTCACTCATGTCTGTCAGCGTAAGTCAATTCCGCCAACGTGTATCATTATTGCTAATCCACAAGTTGGTTGACTGCTGTTTCAATATTCAGATTATGGCATTTGATATTTCTCAAGAATGAAATTTAGTTACGGCAAGGTTGATTCCTTGCAAAAGATAAGACGCATGTTGCGCCAATTTTTAAATAAAATATAGTACCTTTGCAAAAATTATGCAATAAAAGAGCCGTTTGTCGGTTTTAAAGAAAATAAGAAATAAGTAAATAAACAAAGTGAGTAATCAAAATACAGAAGAGGTGAGCGGTTTCGAAGGCAGCCATGACGCGATGGGATGTGTTCAGCGAACCGTCAAGCGCCTGTTTGACATAGTCTTCTCTCTTGCCGGCATGATGATCCTCTCGCCGGTCTATCTGGTGATAGCCATCATGCTGAAGAGACAGAAAAACGGTCCTGCTATATTTTCGCAGGAGCGCATCGGATATAGAGGGAAGCCGTTTACCATTTACAAGTTCCGCACCATGAGCGAGCCTGAGAAGGAGCCTCAGCTTGTGGCGAAAAGCAGCATAGGGCAGTCCACAAAGACTGAGTTGTTCTTGCGTGAGCATCATCTCGACGAATTGCCCCAGCTCTGGAATGTGCTGAAGGGCGACATGTCGTTTGTAGGCCCCCGTCCGGAGCGCCGGTTTTATATCGACAAGATTATGGCCAACGACCCCAGCTATGTGCTCATCTATGAGATGAGGCCCGGACTGACGTCGGAAGCCACCCTCTATAATGGCTATACCGATACTATGGAAAAGATGCTGATCCGTCTGCATATGGATACCGACTATCTGAAGCGCAGGTCGCTGGCTCTTGATGCCAGCATCATTGCCAAGACGTTCATCAGCATCGTGAGCGGAAAAAAGTTCTAACATAAAATACATCAGAAAAACCAAATAGAAACAAATTCTTCATTATGAAAAGATTCATCATAGCAATTTTAATGTCCGTGCTCATTCCGATGAGTATCATGGCGCAGTCGTCAATGACCGATGACCAGGTTATGAAATTCATCGTTAAGGAGCACAATGCCGGAACCCCTCAGTCTCAGATCGTTACGAAACTCATGCAGAATGGCGTTAACATCGAGCAGATACGTCGTGTGAAAAAGAAATATGAGCGTGCCGCCAAGGACCAGGGATTGGGACAGGTGTCGGGCACTACCGGAAGCAAGAACGACACAAGATTGAGGTCGAACGGCAAGAAGAAAGCCAACGGCGATGCCAAAGATGATGAATATCTTGACGACAAGAAGTCGCAGTATGACTCGCAGAACCGTTTGAAGGACGGTCGCGTTAAAGACAAGCGCAGCTATGTGTTTGACGATACCAACGATGAGTGGAACGACATGCGCGACGAACTCGACGAGTTCGTGCCCGATACGGCAGCCCTTCTTGAGAAGCTCATGATGGAGAAGACCAAGAGAAAGGTGTTCGGACGCAACATCTTCAACAACAAGAACTTGTCGTTTGAACCGAATATGAACATTGCCACACCGCAGAACTATCGTCTCGGTCCTGGCGATGCCGTGTTCATCGATATCTACGGAGCTTCACAGAAGACCATTGAGTGCACGGTGTCACCGGACGGATTCGTTACGATAGACGGATATGGACCGGTGGAAGTCAGCGGCCTTACGGTGAGTCAGGCGAACGCCAAATTGCGCTCCACTTTGGGATCGAGATACAGTAGCTCGCATATCAAGCTCACCGTCGGTGAGACCCGCTCGATAATGGTCAACGTCATGGGAGAAGTGAAAGCTCCTGGCACATACACTCTGTCAGCCTTCGCCACCGTGTTCCATGCCCTTTATATGGCAGGAGGAACAAACGACCTCGGTACACTTCGTAACATCAAGGTCTATCGCAACAACCGCCTTGTCACCGTAGTGGATATCTATGACTATATGCTCAACGGCAAACTGACGGGTAATGTGCGCCTTGCCGACAACGATGTCATTGTGGTCGGTCCGTACGACTGCCTGGTGAATCTTACCGGTAAGGTGAAGCGCCCAATGTGGTATGAGATGAAGAAGAACGAAAGCGTCGGCTCATTGCTGAAATATGCCGGTGGCTTCACTGGCGATGCCTATACTAAGTCGGTTAGAGTGGTGAGAAAGACCGGAAAGGAATATTCAGTATATAATGTGGACGAGTTCGACATGAGTTCATTCCAGGTGAGCGACGAAGACTCGGTAAGCGTAGACTCAATCCTCGACAGATATTCAAACATGGTCGAGATAAAGGGTGCCGTGTTCCGTCCAGGTATGTATCAGGTAGGCGGCGAGATAAACAGCGTGCGTAGCTTGCTGGAGCATGCCGACGGTCTCAGAGAGGAGGCGTTCACCGCACGTGCCGTGATGCACCGCATGAAGAAAGACCGCACTCTGGAAGTAGTGCCGGTAGATGTGGAAGGCATCCTTGACGGTAAGGTAGCCGATGTGCCATTGCAGCCTAACGATGTTTTGTTCATCCCTACGAAGCAGGAGATGATGGAAGAACAGACCATAACGATACATGGAGAGGTGAACTATCCTGGCATCTATAAATACGCATCCAATGAGACGCTTGAGGACTTTGTGCTTCAGGCAGGAGGTCTGAAGAACTCCGCTTCCACTGTGAAGGTCGATGTGGCGCGCCGCGTGATGAATCCAAAGGCGCTTACCAACGACTCCATCTCTGCTTATACATACAGTTTCGCATTGAAAGACGGTTTTGTGATCGACGGTACTCCTGGCTTCCACCTTATGCCATTCGACGAGGTGTATGTGCGTAAGAGCCCGGGCTTCTCAAAACAGCAGAATGTCGTTGTTGACGGTGAGGTGATGTTCAGCGGTACATATACGCTGCAAAGAAAGAACACCCGTCTGAGTGATGTCATCAAGGCGGCAGGCGGAGTGAACGACCGCGGATATGCAGCCGGTGCTACACTCGTAAGAAAGATCAACGAGAGTGAGCGCAAGCGTCTGGAGGCTGCCCGCAAGATGGCCCTTGAGCAGTATGAGCAGGTGGCTGCCGAGGAGGCAGCAAAGACCGGCAAGAGTGTTGATATCACAAACAGTGAGCGTATCAAGAAATTCCAGATCGAGGACACCTATTCTGTAGGTATCGAGCTCGACAAGGCTATTGCCAACCCAGGCAGCGATGCCGACATCGTGCTTCGCGAAGGCGACCGCATCGTTGTTCCGCAGTACACCGGAACGGTGAAGATCAACGGTGAGGTGATGTATCCAAACACCGTAGGTTTCGTTAAGGGCAAGAAGGCAAGCTATTATATCGACCAGGCCGGTGGTTTCAACAACAAGGCAAAGAGAGGCCAGACCTACATTATATATATGAATGGTATGGTGGCAAAGGTTTCCCACAACGCCAAGCCGATGCCTGGTTGTGAGATTGTGGTTCCAGCCAAGGCTACCACCAAGATGAGCATCGCCGAGACGATGACCATCGGTACGTCGGTAGCGTCTATCGCCACGATGATCGCAACTTTGGCTAACATATTATAAAGGAAATACGATGTGATACGGCCCTGTCACGATAAGTGTCAATGGGCCGTATTGCAGATATAGACAATTATGACTTAATCCACTATTGAGTGGAAGGCTTCGATAGACTGAAAAGCGAATGGCAAACGATAGGAACATAGTTCTGAAGAAAAACATACTGATGTCGGCGGTGCTGAAGATGGTGGGACTGGCAACGTCTCTCCTCATAGTGCCTATTACCATCGGCTATCTCGACAAGGAAGTCTATGGAGTATGGATGACCATGACGTCGGTATTGTTCTGGATAGGAACCTTCGATATCGGTCTGGGCAACGGAATGCGAAACTATCTCACCGAGGCAATCTCGAAGCAAGACTATTCGTTGGCCAGAAAATACATCTGCACCACATTCTCATTGCTCACCGTCATCGCCCTGGCGTTGGGAGTGATAGGACTGCTGCCCTTGTCGCAGCTTGACTATTGCAGCTTCTTCAATACCCATGCTGTGAGCGGAGAAAGTCTTCGCAACGCCACGCTCGTGGCAATAGGTTTCACACTCGGCAATTTCGTCTTGAAGAATGTGGGCTTCATCTTCGTTGCCATGCAGAAATATGCAGTCAACGACCTTCTCACCGTGTCGGGCAACGTCATCTCGATGGTGATAATATTCATACTTACCAAAGTGACGTCGGGCAATCTCATGTATGTCGTCCTTGCATACACGGCAACGACATGTGCAGTCTTTGCCCTTGCCACAATCCCCCTGTTCTTGCGGTATCCCGAACTCCGCCCCGCCGCCAACGACTTTGACAAGAGTCTCGGCAGACAGATTGTGGGCAAGGGAATGGGATTCTTTGTGATTCAGGTGAGCAGCTGTCTTGTCATTTTCGGTGCTGCCAACGTGTTCATAGCCCAGAACTGCGGACCGACGAATGTCACGACATACAACATCGCATACAAGTTTTTCAACCTTCTGATAATAGCCTATACCATCATCCTCTCACCAATGTGGAACGCCTATACCGACGCCTACGTGAAGGGAGACATGGCATGGATAAACGCCACTTTCAACAGAGCGTTGAAGTTCTGGGCGCTTTCCGTCACCGGCGGAGCGTGCATGCTGGTAGTCAGCGGAGTGTTCTATCATCTGTGGGTTGGCGACAAAGTGGAGGTGCCGCTCTCCATCTCGCTGTGCACATTCGTATATGTGTGTGCCTTCAATCTCAACAACTGTGCCACGTATCTCATCAACGGACTCAACAAGATAAGAGTGCAGATACTGACATCCGTAGTCTTCACCATCCTTTATGTGGCGATGGTCAAGTTCACTGATATGGGACTGAGCGTAGAGAGTATAGTCCTGAGCATGGCAACATGCTATCTCGCCATGGCGCTGATACACATCTATCAGTGCCGCTTGCTGATCAGGCAGAAGGCAACGGGAATATGGGACAGATGACAATAAAAAGATAACAATAAAACAACAGATATAGTAGATGAGCAATAAAATAAGTGTAATCACCGTGGTCTACAACGATGTGAAGCACATCCGTGAGACGATGGAGAGCTTCTTCTCGCAAACGTGGGAAGAAAAGGAATATATCGTCATTGACGGTGGCAGCACTGACGGCACGGCAGAGGTGATAAAGGAGTATGCCGACCGCTTGGCGTATTGGTGCTCAGAGAAAGACGCCGGTGTCTATGATGCCATGAACAAAGGCGTGCAGCATGCCAACGGCGACTGGGTGAACATTCTGAACTGCGGCGACTATTATTTCTCAGACCATTCGCTTGCCGACGCCATCCGGAATTGTGATGCCGGGAATGCCGACATCATATATGGCGACAGCATGAAACTGCGCCAGGGACACGTATTCCCGTTCCCCTCCTCAAGCAATGTGGCAGGTCTTGAATACAGACCAGTCTATCGTCACGGTTCATCACTCGTGAGAACGCAGATACACAAGGAAAACCTGTTCGCTCTTGACAAGAAGAAAGATTATGGTTTCGCTCTCGACTGGTATCTCATCTATACCCTATACAAGAAGAAATACAGGTTTGTCAGAACTGACGCCATAATAGAAGTCTTCGATGAAGAAGGAATGTCAAACCATCCCGTCAGGGGAGAATATCTGAACTACAAGATATCCATCAGCGACGGTTTCAGGATGGGCAAGCTCGTAAGCTTCCTGACAAAGGTGATGAAGATATGGTTCGTTGGAAGTCCCGTATATTCAGGAATGAGGAAATTCGTTCTCGGACCTCTCACCAATTCCATCCTGCCCAGCCTCCCGTGGTGTGTGCGCAGGTTTGCCATGAGAAAGCTCGGCATGAAGATAGGCAAAGGCACCTATGTGGACAGCCGCTGCTATATAATGAACCTCAACAAACTGTCTATAGGAAAGGATTCCCATATAAACCGCATGGTGACACTCGATGCCCGTGGCGGACTGACCATCGGCGACAGCGTGTCGGTGTCGCATGGAGTGATGATTATGACAGGCAGCCATGATGTGCAGTCACGTCATTTCCCGGTGAAGTTCTATCCCATCGAGATAGGCGACTTCGTCTGGATAGGTTGTGGAGCTATGGTTCTGCAGAATGTGAAGATAGGCAAGGGGGCAGTAGTTTCGGCAGGAGCCGTAGTCACCAAGGATGTCCCGCCATATACCATCGTCGGTGGAGTGCCTGCCAAGGTGATAGGCCACAGGACCGAAGACCTGGAATACCGCTGCACGCCATAAACAGGCAGGGGGTAGGACAGTAGACAATGATTAAGACGTAAACGAAATACAAGATAAAATGTCAGATACAAAACGCGTGAAGGAAATCGACGTGCTTTCGCTTTTGAAGAAAGTGGCGTCGAGGAAAAAGGAAATGATAATCTTCGTTTCCGTATTCTTTGTTATTGGAGTTATCGTGGCTTTGGAACAGCAGAAGAGATACACCTCTTATGTGGTGTTGGCTCCAGAGGCCACAAGTATGGGTATGTCGCAGAACCTCAGCGACATTGCCGGAGCCATAGGTATGGATATAGGTGGCGGAAAATCATCCGTCGATGCCATCTATCCCGACATCTATCCCGATGTCTTCGCATCCACAGACTTCGTGGTGAAGCTCTTCGATATTCCCGTCAAGGTGAAGGGACAGAAGAAGACATACTACAACCACATCCTGCAGGATACCAAGATACCATTCTGGGACTATCCCAAGTTGTGGCTCATCAAGATGTTCGGTAAGAAAGACACCATACCGAGCACCAATGTCGTTAACCCATATTGTCTGACAAAGATCCAGAGCGAGGTCTGCGAGGCAATAGTCGGAAGCATCGGTTGCCAGATCAACAAGGGTACCAATGTGATAACCCTTTCCGTTACCGACACCGACGCTCGTGTGGCTGCCTGCATGGCAGACTCCGTGAAGACCAGACTGCAGAACTACATCACGCTCTACCGTACGAAGAAGGCAAGACAAGACCTGGCATACTCACAGCAGATCAATGCAGAGGCAAAGGCAGCCTATGAGAAGTCACGTCAGAAATACGCATCATTCGCCGATGCCAACTCAGAAGTCGTGCTCATGTCGTATCAGTCTAAACTCGAGGATCTGGAGAACGATATGCAGCTGAAGTTCAACAACTATTCGCAGACCGCCCAGCAGGTGCAGAAGGCACAGGCGAAGATACAGGAGAACACTCCGGCGTTCACCGTGATTCAGAATGCCACCGTGCCATTGAAGTCGTCGAGCATGCCGCGAACGCTTATGGTCATCATATTCGTGTTTGTAGGAGTTATAGCAGACGCCCTCTGGGTGTTGGTGTTGAGCCAGGCTTTTGGCAAGAAGAAATAAAGAAAGGTAATACATATAGATGGAGTTCGCTTATCCTTATCTGCTGTTGGTCATAATCTATGGCTCTCTTGCCGTATATGCCCATTTCAACAGCGAGTCACAAATGAAGACAATGTGTGTGAACATATTGTCAGTTGTCGTATTTGTGTTCTTCTTCGGACTCAGAGGATTCGTGGCCTACGACTGGACCTCATATTATCCCGAGTATCAGAGTCTGACCGACTTGCGCACCTTGTTCACTCTTCCGCTGAACAAATGGACGTGGGAGCCGGGCTTCATGATATTCGGAGTGATATGCAAGACCATATATCCCAACTATTTCTTCTTCCAGTTTCTGTGTATCTTGATAAACGTTACATTGCTGATGATGTTCTTCAGACGGTATGTCAGCAACATACCGCTTGCGTTCATGATCATGCTGGTGATGAGCGGTTTCGAGATAAACATCAATCTGGTGCGCAACTCCATATCCATATTGCTGTTCGTCAATGCCATCGTGTTCATTGAGAAGAAGCAGTTCCTGCCCTTTTTGCTCGTTTGCTTGTTAGGCTTCACGTTCCACAGTTCGTCATTGGCATACATACCGATGTATTTCATCATCAACAGGAAGTTCAACAAATACATAATGATGGCGATATTCGCCGTTGCCAATGTGATATACCTCTTCCATATCCCCATCCTGAAGTCGTTGATACTCCTGGTGGTAGACTATATCATGCCGTCTACCAAACTCTGGGTGGAGGCATATCTCAGCATGGATCTCAGCACGGGCTCCGTGTTGAGTATCGGCTATCTCGAGCGACTGCTCACCGGAATACTTCTGTTCTGCTATATCGACAAACTCAGAGAAATCCGCAACGGCAACAACATATTTGTGAACAGTATGCTCTTCTATCTGTGCACATTCCTGTTTCTCAGTGAGTTCCGTACGATAAGTCTCCGCTGCTCCTATCTTTTCATCTATGCATACTGGATTGTATGGATAGACCTGATAAAGTGTTTCACCTATCGCAACAACAAGATACTGTATCTGTCGTTCGTGGCGTTGTACAGTCTGCTGAAAGTATATTCCCTCAATACCACCGCCATGTCGGAGTATTACAACATCACCATAGAGAACAAGCCATACAACGAGAGGCTCATCCATTTCAGACAACATTTCAACGACGTTAAATAAAAAGACATACCATGAAAGGAAAAGTATTGTTCATAGATTACGTATACATGAAGGGACACGTCAACTTCAATCGTATCCATATCGACGCCATCCGCTCGGCAGGCTACGATGTGAAGATAGTGTTGCATTCAGACATAGCTTCCCAACTCGATTATCCTGACAGCGATTACGTTGCCAAGCTGCCACGCTTCCTGAATATGCGCGGCAAGAGAGCCGTTCTCAACCGTATCATATTCACTGTCACCCTGCTGTATCTGAAATTCAAGATACGCTTCTCAGATTACACTCATGTAGTGGTGTCGTACTGTGATGAGGTTACTTTGGGTCTGTTGCCCCTTTGCCGTAATATGTATATAGTGTGTCATAATACCGGCACCGTGGCATCCAGAGTGAAGCTCTTCTTCCTCAAGCGTCTGGCGCGCCACAACACCTTCGTCGTGTTCGACGACTATATGAAGAAACCGTTGCTTGAGAATGGCATAACAAATGTTGCCGTGGTGTCACACGGCTGCGTCAGTCCGTTTGATGAAAGCCATGCCGATACCAGCCTTCCCGAATACTTTTCCGCTTTCAGGAAAGTGGTGTTCCATCCCTCTTCAAAGACAGACGACACCTTTGTGAATTCGCTCGTAAACAGTAGCGAACTTGCTGATTTCCTTGCCCGGAACGATGTGCTGCTGCTCATTCATGGCGACAAGAAAGAAGGCGAGAAATATCCCGACAACGTGCGCTTCATTTCAGGCTTCCTGCCAACGGCGCTCTATCGGGAGATATTCCTCCGTTCAGACATCGTGCTCCTTGCCTATCCCTCATCCTTCCAGAATCAGGTCAGCGGAGTGAGCTTCGAGTGTGTGGCAAACAAGAAGAACATGCTCGTGCTTGAGCATCCCGCCCTGCATTACTGCCGTGACTTCTATAACTACGACCCGATATTCTCCTCTACCGGCGAACTGATAGAGAAGATGCGGGCGCTGACAGGCGACAACGGTCTGCATTGTGTGGCAACCCCGGAATCGCTGACTCCAGACTATCTTAAAATCTTTGGATAATGGAAATATCTGTTATAATACCTACATACAAGCCCGGGGAATATATCTCCGACTGCCTCCGTTCTTTGGAGGAGCAGGATTTCCCCGTTTCCGATTATGAGGTGATAATCGTACTCAATGGCTGCGACATGCCATACCGGTCGATGCTCGAAGACATCATCACCGACAATGGTTATGTCAATGTGAGAGTCATTCAGACCGACGAGCCGGGTGTGTCGAACGCCAGAAATATCGGTATAGACAATGCAAAAGGCAAATATCTGCTCTTCATCGACGACGACGACTGGGTGGCAGGCAACGACTATCTGTCGAGCATGCATGCCATGACGGATTTGCATACGGTGGTTGCATGCAATTGTTATCTCATTGATGACAAGACCCGTGAGCACCTGCCGTATTTCCTCACATCAGCCTACAAGCGATGCATGGAATGCCCCAAGCTGACATTGTTCAATTCGCGGAGCTTCCTGTCCACGGTATGGGGAAAGCTGATACCCAGAGATGTGATAGGAGACAGGCGGTTTGACACGAAGCACAAGCTCGGTGAAGACGCCCTGTTCATGTTCATCGTGTCCGACAGGATTTCCAGAATGGAGATTGTCCACAATGCCGACACCGTATACAACGTGAGGGCAAGAGAGAATTCCGCCACCCGTGCACGCCATCGGTATTCGGAAAGAATTGCCGTGGCGATGAGGCTTACGTGTAGCTATATGGGGGCATATCTGAAAAAGCCGCTGAAATACGACTTCCTTCTGTTTGCATCGAGGGTCTATGCCACGATAAGCAAGCTGCGTAAAAAAGTATATGAATAGAAAATAACTGATATCGTATGAAATACTGCATATTGACACCACGCTTCCCATTTCCCGAAAATGGCGGAGACGTGTTGAGAATTAACAATATAGCCAAATATCTGAAGTCTGCCGGTCATGAGCTGGTCCTCGTGTCCTTCTGTGAGGGCAATCCTGACATGGCAGCCGCAAAGACTTTGTATGACAAGATATACGTAGTAAAGCGCAAGAAGACCAACTCCATGCTATACTCGCTTGAATATATGCTGAGCGGTCGCCCCATACAGTGTGGCTACTACTACTCTCGGGAATACTTAAAGCTGCTGGGGATGGTAATCAGCAAAGAGAAACCAGACCGTTTCGTCAGCCATCTGCTCAGGATGGTGCCATACCTCACCCGGCATGGCGTGGAGTCGCAATCCATCGTGGAGATGACAGACGCCTTGTCGAAGACCTATACTCTGTCTTCCGGTTTCAAGGGCATGTCGCTGAAGAAGGTGATTTACGCCATCGAGCGCAAGCTTATCCGAAGATATGAGCACTTTGTGATGAGGAAATTCCCTAAGGTAGTACTCGTATCACAGGCAGACATCGACTATCTCTCTGCCGGGGGCGACAAGCATTCGCTGGCATTATACACCAATGGCGTGGAGTGTATGGACGAGATACCCGATTCCTACGACCATGACAAGATCTGCTTTGTAGGCAATATGCGAACCCTGCAGAACCAGGATGCGGTGTTGCATTTCGTAAACGACATCTTCCCGCTGATTCTGAAGAAGAAACCCGGAGCCAGATTCTATATCGTAGGGGCAGAGCCGCCGAGAAACATCATGGCGCTGTCGGAAAAATCCGAGAATATCGTGGTGACAGGATTTGTAGACGTCCTTTCAGATGCCGTTAAGGATTCCTGCGTGGCTGTAGCACCGGTTCAGATTGCCGCCGGCATTCAGAACAAGGTGCTTGTGGCTATGGGTATGGGAGTGCCGGTGGTGATGTCGTCGCTCATTTCAAAGGCAATTCCCGAACTTGAGAGTGGCACCAATTGCATCATTGAAGATGCCGACCAGGCCTTTGCCGACGCTTGCCTGAGGATGATGGACAACGAAGCCGACCGCAACAGCATTTCCCGCTCAGGTTATGATACCGTAAGGAAATACTATTCATGGCAGGAGAAACTCTCTGGCTACGATCAATTGAATGCTGACTAATCTTCCACAAGCGGTCATCAAACTGTTACTCTTGCCTAAGCATGGCATAGAAAAATGCTCCATGATTCCGTTATTTGGAATTATGGAGCATTTTTAATTATGGAGTCTTATATTGTTTTAGAATCCCTTGAATGTCAGTTTCAGCGTTTCCGACTGCAACACCATTTTACTTCCGGTCAATTTTATTACCTGGAAATTCTCCTCCAGCTTGTTTATGCCGTATGGTGCCAGCAGGGTAGGGTCGGAGAGAGGCACGTCGCCGTTTTCGCGGTCGTAGCAGTATGGCGTGTGTAGCGTGAGCTGCGTGTTTGTCTGGTTGAAGCGCATCAGAATCTTCGCGAGCTTCTCGTTTTTGTCATCCGCCTGCATCAGTTTGTTTTGGAATGCCCAGAATAACTTTTCATTCTTCAGGTCGAGCACTCCGCCAGTGGCAATCGTGTCCACACGGGTCAGATGCCACATACCGTTGAAATCTCCGGCAGCCGATGAAGTCTCTATGTCGCATGAGGCGAGAGTCATCGTGGTGAGTATCGTTGTGGCGGCTATGAGGATGCCGCATATTGTCTTTCTCATTTCTTTTCTTTTTTCGTTTTTTGTTCCCCTTGTAGATTATTTGTGAAGTTATAGTGACAGTGCCTACAGACTGAAACTGCCCCTCTTGGCTATGGTCAGCTGGAAACCGTAGTTGTTGCCCAGTATTCCTCCGAAGTCCATGGCATAACCGCCTTTCACGCTCCAGTTGCGAAGCAGAGACCTTGTGAATTTGTATTCACCCTCAACGAGGAAACTGATATTGTGGCGTAAGTCGTTGTAAGGACTGCCATAGGTTCCCAACCCCTCCTGATAAGTGGCAAGCACACGGTAGCGTGTGTTGTCGCTGGGACGGCCGTCGAATCCCAGATGGAAAGCCATGAAACGGTTGTTCTGAACGAAGATGCTTCCGTCCTGGTTGTAGATTGGCGAGCGGAAGAGAGGGTTTCCCATCACCTGTCCCCAGTGCTGCCATCCTGGATAGATGTTGTGGTTGTAGTAATTGTCGGTGCCGCCGATATGGTCGGGAATAGTCGTCGTATGGTCGTGGTATATAGGTCCGCTTTGATATTTTGTGTAGATATATTCCACTACGATGTTTCTCAGCCATGTTCCGTATTTCAGGTTGAGGTCGAAACCTATCATCCAGTCCTTGAAGTCGTAGAGCACGTAGCGTCTCTTCTTCTTCACCTGCCATTCCTCACCGCTTCCGTAACCATCGTAGTCGAGTTGGAACATCGCCGAGTGGTCTTCAAAGAATTTGTCTACGTAGAGTCCCGCTTTCCAAAGGTCTTTCTCCAAGTTCAGTCGCATCATCCAGCTGCCCAGTTGGTTGCCTTCAGCATTCTTGTAGTTCTCGCCATCGGTGATGTCTTTTCCTCCCGGCACGAAAGCGTTCCAATAACCTTTCAGGCTCGTGTTTCCGTTTATCACCGACACCGTTCCGTCACCGTTAGGCTGATACGATTTTCCGCCGAACTGCGATGCCATCTCCAGTCCCAGTTCCAGCGAGAGGGGGTGCATATACGGGTCGCTTCCTATTCTGATGAATCCTGCCTTGGAGTGATATAACACGTTGTCGGCATATCTGCTCCTCTTGCTGGTGAATTCGTGCTGCCATGAGTCGTCGGTCATTATTCCGTAAGCCACATGACCTTTCAGCTGCACCCATCCTCCGGTGAACGGCACCTTCCAGTAGTCTTCGAGCGCCAACCTCACCTGTGGCACGGGGCGGGCGTTTATGCCCAAAGTCTGCGAACCGCTGCTGAGCCTGTTGTTCTTCAGGTTCATCGGCCTTTCCTTCGCTCCTATGGAGAGAGTGCCATGCAGCCATCGTCCCTCCACGTAAGCCTGTTGCAATACCACGTTGCTCGTATAGTTGAATGGCACGGCGGCGTCAATGCCGAATCCGTATCCCCATTTCTTTTCCATGTCGTTGCCGATGTTTCTCTGCAGCGATCCTCTGATGTAGCCGTTGTTCTCGTCGAGCGACGACAATCCGTATTTGTTGGCATTCAGCCATAGTGGGGTCTTGCCGTGTGAGAAGCTTCCCTGGGCCTCAGCCGAATATTCAAATTCCCCTTTCTTCTGTAGTGTGGTGGCTTGTTCGTCGTAAGTGTCGTTGTCTTGAGCTGTAGCGTTTAGTGTAGCTGCGGAAATCAAGGCAAGTAGAAATACCTTCTTCTGATTCATAAATGTTTTGATGTTTGTGTCTATTGTTGCATCAGTCTTTCGATGAATTTGCACACCATGTCGATACCCTTCACGTTCTCTCCGCCCTGAGGGATGATTACGTCGGCATACCTCTTTGTGGGTTCAATGAACTGTTCGTGCATAGGTTTCAGCACTTCGAGATAACGGTCTACCACCATTTTCACGTCGCGTCCACGCTCCACGATGTCCCTTTGTATGTTGCGTATCAGTCGCTCGTCGGAGTCGGCGTCAACGAATATCTTCAGGTCCATCATTTCTCTCAGCTTCTTGTTCAGCAGCGTCATGATGCCCTCGATGATTATCACAGGCTTTGGTTCCACATGGATGGTCTCCGGCAGACGGTTGCATTTGATATACGAGTATGTGGGCTGTTCGATGGCGTTTCCCTTGCGCAGTTCGTTCACCTGCTTGATGAGCAGTTTCCAGTCGAAGGCGTCGGGATGGTCGAAGTTTATGGCATGTCGTTCCTCCTCCGTCATCTCCGTCGTATCGTTGTAATATGAGTCAAGCGGTACCACCGCAACATAGTGTGGAGGCAGAGCTTCCACGATTTTCTTTACCACGGTGGTCTTGCCAGAGCCCGTACCACCAGCTATGCCGATTATTGTCATATATTCTGTTTTTATATTTACTTTTTTCTTATCAGGACCTTGCGGTATTGTTCCGCTTTCTTCTCCAGTTTCATGGGGTAGGCTCTCGAACTGCTTGGCATGCGGAAGAGAGTCATCCTCTTGCCGTTGTTCAGAAACTCTACCGATGTGCCAACTTTAGGGACGGGGCAGCCGAAATGTGTGGCGAATACCGTAGTGGCCTTCTCTCCTGTCGTCACCACCGTGGTGCAGTGGGGGAGTCTTTCCAGAAGCGAGTCGAGATCAGTTGGTGTCACAATCTCCAGATCCTTGTCAGAAGCCGTGTTCTTCATGCGTCTCACGGCACACGCCGTGTCGTATAGCGCCACGCCCTCTTTGGTGAGGAATTCCACTATCTGCTCTTTTCTGAACCTCTTCCTCTCCGTGTCGACGAAATGGTCTTTGTCGTCGAAAAACAGTAGCCCAAAGATTCTCCACATGTCGTTTATGAAATTAGGATAGAAGAAATCCATGCTCCATCGCTGTTGTGATGGCGGAAAACTTCCAAGCATCAGCAGCCAGGCATTCTTGGGCAGGAAAGGCTCGAGTGGATGGCATTCTACAGGAATGTTGGCGGATGATGCCCCGGTGTCGGCACCCGCCAATCCGCCAGTCCCTCCGTTCTTCCCCATGGTAGTGGACAGGCTTGTTTTGCTTTCAGTTTCTTCGTTTGATTTCATAAAGACTTACTGTGATATAGTCTTGAACCTCGGTATTACCCATTTTGCCTTGGTTCCCTCAAATTAAGATCTATTCCATATCCCTATTTCTGCTCTTTCACCAGATACACCACTACCGGCAGGTGGTCGCTGTATCCGTCGAGCCATACGCCGCCGGCATGAGTACGCTTTGGAGCACCCTTGTATTTCCCTTCGGTCTGGAACAGGTAGTCGCGGCGGAAAATCTGGTTCTTGAAGAATTTCAGTGTAGAGAAATCCTTTGCTCCCTTCTTGTTCAGCAGGTTAGGAGTCATTACAATCTGGTCGAAGAGATTCCACGAACCGCCATAGGTCAGTGTTCCCAATCCCTCTTTCACCAGTATGTTGTACCATGGGTTATACATCTCGTCCTTGCCCACTTTGTCGATTTCCGGTTTGCATCCCAGAGCCTCCGTCATGCTGGCGTTTGTGGGGTCGTCGTTCATGTCGCCCATCACAAACACCTTCACCTTCGGGTCGTCTCTGAGCAGCGAATCCTTCAGCGCTCTCACCTGTCGGCCGCCCGACTCACGATAGAAAGATTTAGCCGCCCGGCTCGGCCAGTGACACACCACGAATGCCACGTGTTCGCCGGCCATCTCTCCGCTCACGGTCAGGAATCCGCGGGTCAGAAACGCACTGTCCTTCTCCAGTTCCTGCACGTATGGCACGAGCTTCGTGTTCCAAACCTTGAAGAGCTGCGGATTGTAGAGCAGTGCACAGTCGATGCCGCGGTGGTCCGGACCCTCTATATGTACGTATTTATAGCCACGTGCCTTCAGCGGTTCCTGTGCCGTGAGGTCGTCGAGCGCCTTGCTGTTCTCCACCTCGCTCAGTCCAATCACGGCGCATCCCACGTTCTTAGGCAGTACGTCGGTGCCCATGTCGGCAAGAGCCCTCGCCATGTTCTTCAGCTTGTGAGAATATTTCAGCCCGTTCCAACGGTAAGACCCCGTAGGAAGGAAGTCGTAGTCTCTTTTGCCCTCGTCGTGGCAAGTATCGAAGAGATTCTCCTGGTTGTAGAATCCCACTCCGTAGCACAAATACTTTTTCTCATTTTGCGACATTGCACCGATAGACACCATGCACAGCGCTAATATCAGCAAGAAACTGATTCTTTTCATTTTCATATTGTTATAAATATTTTGTTTTTCTATACTGCCTGTCTGACAATTATCCACGTAATTGTAATCAAAGACAAAGGTATGAATTATTTTCCATTATTTTGGCATTGCGATATTAAATGTTTGTAACATCCCGTGTTTTTATCTTGTAATGTTTGTCGCTTAGTCAAAAAAACGCTAACTTTGTGGCATACAAACATAACACTTATTTATGAAGCAGAAGAATCTGAAATTAGCCGTGATGGCATTGTGCTCCGCTTCTATGGTCCAGGCCCAGACAGTAGGTACTGACTCCATAGGACAGCGTGGCGCCGCTCTCAGCGAGTCGGCTTTCACGTTTACGGAGGCACAGCTCGGAGAAGACGATGATATGTCGCAGAACGTTACCATCGTCAATTCCAACTCCAACATGTATGCGAGTGAGGTGGGATTCCTCTTCTCGCCGGTGCGTTTCCGTTATCGTGCGTTCGACCAGAAGTATAACGATGTTTATATCAACGGACTGCCGATGAACGACATGGAGACGGGGCAGTTCCGCTATTCCCTCGTTGGCGGACTCAACCAGCAGACAAAGAACCAGGAGTTCGCCCTTCCGTTTGAAACCAACAATTTTGCCATGACGGGGATGGCAGGTTCAAACAACTATAACTTCCGTCCGGCAAGCATGCCGGCAGGCCACAGGATAACGCTCTCCGGAGCCAACCGCAGTTATACGCTCAGAGGCATGTACACCTTCAATACCGGACTCAGCAACCGTGGTTGGGCATTCTCAGGAAACCTCACATACCGCTGGGCGAACGAAGGATACGTGGAGGGAACGTTCTATAACTCCCTCTCTTACTTCCTCGGAGTGCAGAAGGTGTTCGGTGACGGAAGCCACTCTCTCTCGCTCACCACATGGGGCAACCCTACGGAGCGCGCCTCTCAGGGAGCCGGTACTGACGAGATGTACTGGATGGCAAACGACAGATACTACAACCCATACTGGGGATACCAGAACGGCAAGAAGCGCAACTCACGAGTAGTCAACGACTTTGCGCCGACAGCTCTGCTCACATGGGACTGGAAAATCTCCGACAACGACAAGCTGACGACTTCGCTCATGGGCAAGTACAGCATGTATAAGAGCACGAAGCTGAACTACAACAACGCCGACAACCCTCATCCAAACTACTGGAAGAATATGCCGAGCAGCTATTTCGATATCTGGGACGACACCAATACCTCATACCGGAACAGCGATGCGCTCGCCAACTGGCAGTCGGCATACGATTTCTGGAGCGGACCTAAGGCAAACCGCCAGATAAACTGGGACCAGCTATATTATGCCAACAAACAGGCATCGGCACAGGGACAGGATGCCATGTATTATCTGCAGGCAAAGCACAATGATGCGCTGACAATCACATTGGCTTCAACTTTCAACAAGCAGATAGACAAAGACAAGGCATGGAACATCGGCATTGTGGGAGCTACCAACAAGGGCATGCACTACCAGACGATGGAGGATATGCTCGGAGCAACGACATTCCACAACGTGAACACCTATGCCATCGGCACCTATTCGCCAGATGCCGATGAGGTGCAGTATGACCTCAACAACCGCAACGGCCTCGTGGGAAAAGACGACAAGTTCGGTTACAACTACAACCTGCTCGTGAACAACGGCAAACTGTGGACGAGCTACTCGGAGAACTTCGGCAACCTGCACTATGTAATCGCCGGTAAACTGGGATATACATCCATGCAGCGTGACGGAAAGATGCGCAACGGTCTCGCCAAGGACAACTCTTACGGCAAGAGCCACACGGCACAGTTCATTGACGGCGGAATGAAATTCGGAGCCAACGTAAACCTGGGCCGTGGCAACACCTTTACCCTCGGACTCGGATATGAGCACCGTGCTCCGCAGGCAAAGGCTGCCTTCATATCACCGGAGATAAACAACGACTTCGTGCGCAACCTCAAGAACGAGCGCGTGTTCAGTTCAGAAATCGGATACCAGTTCCAGACCTCTTGGCTGCACGCCAACATCAACGCATACTACAGCTACCTCACCAACGTGAGCGACTGGCAGAACTTCTATATGGACGACGTGAACTCATTCACATACGTGTCGCTCACAAACATGAAGAAGGCATACTATGGCGTTGAGGCAGGATTGAAATTCCGTGTTACAAGTGCTTTCGACGTAAAACTCGTCGGACAGATAAGCGACGCCAAGATTCTCAACGACGCCAATCTCGAGTATATGCGCTCGCAGAATGCCGTGGTATATGGTGATGTGGCAGACGGACTCGTTGAAGACCATATATATAATAAAGGTATGCGCGACAACGGCACTCCGCTCACGGCAGCAAGCCTCGGACTCAGCTATCACAGCGGCGGATGGTTCATCGACCTCAATGCCAACTACTACGACCGCATCTATCTCTCATACTCTCCTAACTACAGATATGAGTCAGCATGCAAGGTGCGTGGCGACATCCTCAACAACCAGCCGGTGCGCAGCGAACTCTCACAGGCTAAGGGACACGGCGGATTCATGATAGACGGTTCTATCGGAAGAAGCATATACCTGAAGCGCGGATCGCTCTCAATCAACCTCACCGTGACGAACATCCTGAACAATACCAACATCGTGACCGGAGGATACGAACAGAGCAGAAGCGACTACAGCACACCGAAGGCCGACGGAACGGCAACGACACGTGCATACAAGTTCTCTAAGAATCCAATGAAGTTCTATGCCTATGGCACCAACGGACTCCTCAATATTGCGTATAAATTCTAAAAAACTCTCATGACAATGAAAAAGACGAAATATATAAAATTCCTCGTTGCGGCAATGCTCCTCGGCGGACTTGCCACTTCTTGCATGGACGACGACTGGAACGACCCGACCGGCGAGGTGGCTCCATATGGCAACAACGACATCGTGGAGGACGATGCCAAGATGATATCCATAAAAGAACTGAAGGCAAAGACAGTAGACCTCATCCCCTCATCACAGGCAAACGACACCGTGCGCATCACGGAAGACTGGCAGTTGAAGGTGCGTGTGACCGGAAACGACATTCAGGGAAACATCTACAACCAGATTGCCGTGCAGGACGAGAGCGGAGAGGGACTCCTCATCTGCATACAGAAGGGCGGACTCTTCGGATTCCTGCCTGTAGGACAGGAAATCCTCGTAAACCTCAAGGGACTCTATATCGGCATCTATGGCAACAACGTGCAGATTGGTGTACCATATACGAATACCAGCGGCAGGACATTCCCAAGCCGTATGAACATCAACGTGTGGAATGAGCACTTCAAAATTCTCGGTGCAGCAGACGCTTCAAAGGTGGTGCCGGAGAAGTTTGATACTGAATTGCTCTTAAATTATTTGAGTAAAAATTATAAAGTGTATAAGGATGAGAATAATGTCCCATTTAAAGAATTTAAGCAATTAGAGAAAAAGTATATTGACTACGTGAAATCTCATCGTGGAAAGCTGATGACACTGGAAAACGTGGAGATGGACAAGGCTGACGGCAAACTGGCATGGGCACCGGAGGCTGACAAGGACGCCGGAAACGGAGTGAGCCGCACGGTGAAAATCGGTGGCAAGGCGCAGAAACTGATGGTAGTGCGCAGCAGCACATACGCCGACTTCGCCGCCAAGGCAATGCCTACGGGAAAGGTGAACCTCACCGGTATCTTCACCGTATACGCCACAAATCCTTCAAAATACGGCTACACCTGGCAGATTCTCCTTCGCTCAGACAGCGACATCGAGGAGGTGAAATAAGCAAGGCTGAGAATTCAATAAAATGTAACAAAACTATAAAAAAGAAATACAATGAAAAAGATATTATATTCAGTAATGGCGATGGCTGCCCTGACATTTTCATTCGCATCGCTGACAAGCTGTGAAGACGTTCCTGCACCGTATGAAATGCCGGACGTAACACCTGATGAACCTTCAAGTCCGGATGTGGAGCCGGCAGGTACCGGTACACAGGCAGATCCGTACAACGTGGCTGCTGCCATCAAGTATATTGACAATGGTGGTGCCGAGGACAAGGAAGTCTATGTAAAGGGTAAGGTAGTGTCAGTACAGTCTGGCAGTTTCGACCCGAGCTACGGCAGTCTCAAATACTACATCTCCGACGATGGTACAGCAGCAAACCAGTTCCTCGTTTTCAACGGATATGCAGGGCCAAACCGAACCAAGTTCTCTGGCGAGGACGCTCTCAAGCCAGGCGATGAGGTAGTGATATGCGGTAAGCTCGTGAACTACAACGGAACAAAGGAATTCACAACCGGAAACTATATCGTTTCAATCAATGGCAACGGTGGTGGTTCAGACCAGCCTGCAGCAGGTCAGCCAACCGGCGACGGTACAAAGGCAAACCCATTCAACAGCGTGGCTGCAAACAAGTATGCATCGTCTCTCGCTGCCGGCGTGGAGTCAGACAAGGACGTATATATCAAGGGAAAGGTGGTTTCAGTCAAGGAGCAGTATGGCACCCAGTTTGGCAATGCCACATTCTACATCTCCGGCGATGGCAAGGCAGACAATCAGTTCTATGTGTTCCGTGCTCTTTATCTGAACAATGAGAAATACACCTCAGGCGCAACTCTCAATGTCGGTGACGAAGTGGTAGTATGCGGCAAGGTTGTCAACTATATGGGCAACACCCCAGAGACCGTTCAGGGCAAGGCTTATCTCGTTTCGCTCAAGAGCAACGGCGGCAGCGGTTCTGAAGGCGGCACTACCGGTGATGCGAGCGCTTCGAATGGCGACTTCGAGAACTGGACAAACGGTTTGCCAAATAACTGGAAGACTGCTTCTTCTGCAGGAAATGCAACACTCAGCCAGAGTACAGATGCTCACAGCGGAAAGTATTCTGTAAAGGTAGGTGGATCAAGTTCTGCCAACAAGCGCCTTGGTTACAAGGAAATAACTCTGAAGCCAGGTGAATATACTGTTACGTTCTATGCAAAAGCTGCTACATCTACAGGTGCCTCTGTTCGTCCTGGATATGTTCCGGTGAAAGATGGAGCAAACCCAACCGGAAGCGATTATAAATATGGTGACTATGTAAACGACATAACAGCCACGAAATGGGTGAAAGTCACATATACATTCACAATCGAAACAGAAGGTACTTACAGCCTTCTTGTAATGAATGCCAAAAAGCCTGGCGGAGATGTATTGATTGACGATTACACATTGACAATGGGCTCTACCGTTATCATTAAATAAACATTGACCTTATATATTCAGAATCCCATCATCCCTCCAGATGATGGGATTTTTCTAAGTTCTCCTAAATCTACAAAATACTTAAAATGGAAAACGACAAGGAGTTTATTCCGCAGAAAGGAGGCTATCGTGATTTGATAGCATTTCAGAAGGCAACTTGCATATATGACATCACATATTATTTCGCACACAAATTCTTGGACAGGACTGACCGTACCGTAGACCAGATGATACAGGCTGCGCGCAGCGGCAGACAGAATATTGCCGAGGGCAGTGCGGCGGCAACCACCTCACGAGAAACGGAGCTGAAACTGACCAATGTGGCGAAAGCAAGTCTGCAGGAACTATTGCTGGATTATGAGGACTATCTCAGGCAAAACGGACTGGTACAGTGGGGAATATCAGATGTAAGAACTGTAAAGACAAGGAATATTTGTAAAAGACATAACGATACGGAATTTTATATGAAACAGATTCCGAGCCGTTCGGCTGAAACAATCGCAAATATTGCAATAATACTGATTCATCAAGCAGACACTCTCCTCAGACTGTTGATAGAGAGGCAAAAGGCGGATTTCCTGAAAAACGGTGGAATCAGGGAGGAAATGACGAGGGGCAGAATTGCTTATCGGCAACAGAATGGATGGAAGAAGTGAGAAAGTGAGGGAAATTATAGGAGAAATAGGACAGATAGGACAAATAGGACTTATAGGATTAATAGCAAGGCTGTATTTGTCCTATTTGTCCTATAAGTCCTAAAAGTCCTATAAGTCCTAAAACGTCCTATTTGTCTTAAAAAAGGCGTAGCCCCCTCATTTAGCCTGCTGGTTCAACATTTTTCCAAAATTTCTTGTCCATTCCACAAAAAAGCCTTACCTTTGCAGCCAAATGCTGAAAAGCATCGAAAATAATAAACAAATAAACAAACAATTTTAGATTAAAATGAAAAAAGGTATCCATCCAGAAAACTATCGCCCCGTCGTATTCAAGGATATGTCCAACGGCGATATGTTCCTTACACGTTCTACATGCAAGACTAACGATACAGTAGAATTTGAAGGAGAGACTTACCCAGTGGTAAAGGTCGAAATTTCAAGCACATCTCACCCGTTCTATACTGGTAAGAGCAAGCTCGTTGACTCCGCAGGTCGTGTGGACAAGTTCATGAGCCGCTATGGAAAAGCCCGCAAATAATATATACTAAGATATATAATTATTCAGGAAGATATTAAAGTGTGTTCAAGCGTAGTTGCATATGCGCATGAACGCACTTTTTGTTTGTATCCCAATCTGTCTTGCCCCCGAAACGGGCGTTACGCTGTTTTATGAGATATTTGGGTTAAACCCATTTTGGGGAATAATCCTCTTGCTGCCGACAGTCAGCCAGAGGAAAAGAAAACTAAGACAATTCAAATCATTAAGAAATTCATTATGAAGAACAGATTTCTTATTCGTGCTATGTATGCTGTGGCAGTTGTCCTTTTCTTCACGGCATGCGGCAGCGACAATGAAGGTGGCGGTTCTTCACTGGCAAAAGAACCCAACGTAAACAGAAACACCGACTATACCGATGCCGCTGCGACAAGAACCGAAGTGCCGCATCTGCAGGGAGGCAACAGCCAGTTCATAGCCTATAGGGTGAGCGACAAGACGTTCGACAAAGACGGAGTGAACTACTGTGTGGAGTGGGACCGCACTCTGAAGTCAAATCGCTGGACATGCTATGTGATGACCAAGCAGAACATAAAGAAGAATGTGCAGCGATGGTATGCCGCCGAAGGCGAGATGCAGTATCCGTTCGACGTTGTAAGCCTGACTACTGACGATTATTACACTAAGAGCAACGGACAGGATTTGATATACGGATCAGGATTCGACCATGGACATCTCTGTCCGTCGAACGACCGTCTGTACAGCCTCGCCATAAACAAGCAGACGTTCTATCTCACCAATATGCAGCCGCAGTACAAGGTGTTCAACGGAAGCGACAAGCACTATAAGTACAAGGGTCTGTGGATAAACATGGAGCAGTTCCTGTATAATTTCGTGTCAGGAACAAAGTTCTCCTCCGGCGACTCCCTCTTCGTGTGCAAGGGCGGTACGATAGACAGCGAGAACCATATCCTGCAGCGTATCGGCGGCAAGATGATAGTTCCGAAGTATTTCTATGCTGCCGTGGTATGGAAGCGTGCCAAACTCAACGTGTATTCCGGCCTCGCTTTCTGGTTTGAGCACACCAACGTATATCATGGCGACGATGCGCTGAAGGGATATGTAGTTTCCATCTCCGAACTGCAGAACAAACTTGGCAACAAGATAGACTTCTTCTGCAATCTGCCGGACAAGACAGAGGCGCAGGTAGAGAAAGTGGCAGCGACAATGGACTTCGGTTTATAAAAAATCGCAAATATTCCGCATTTATTTGGTGCCTTTTCATCAGAAATGCCTATTTTTGCAAATAGATTGGCGAGAATGCTTCTTCTGAAGCCTCTGCAATGGAGATATTATAAGTCTGTAATCGTGGATTATCAATCTGTGGTAAGAGGATTGTCAGCCTGTAGGGGTATGGATTCCTCAACCTGTAATGCGCAGGGTATATCCTTGGCGCAGATGGTTCCGTGGCAAGAAGCGTCATTCTGCAAGAGAACAGGTTATTAAATCGGAAATATATTTTAAAACAAAAAACAAGAATAGAAATGAATACAGTATTTGACTTTTCGGTTAAGGACAGAAAAGGAAAGATGGTAGCTCTCAAGGAGTATGCCAACGAGGTATTACTGATTGTCAACACAGCCACTAAATGCGGATTCACTCCACAGTATGAAGAGCTGGAGAAGCTCTACGAGAAATATCACAGCCAGGGTTTTGAAATCCTCGACTTCCCCTGCAATCAGTTCGGACAGCAGGCACCAGGAACCGATGAGTCTATCCATGAGTTCTGCAAATTGAATTTCGGTACAGAGTTCCCACGCTTCAAGAAGGTGAAGGTGAACGGTCCTGATGCCGATCCTCTATATAAATTCCTCACTTCGCAGAAGGGCTTCGCCGGATGGGACGAAAGCCATCCGTTGACAAAGGTTCTCGACGAGATGCTCTCACAGGCCGATCCCGACTACAAGGCAAAGGCAGACATCAAGTGGAACTTCACCAAATTCCTCGTAAACAAATACGGAATGGTGGTAGAGCGCTTCGAACCTACAGAGAATATGGAGAACATCGAGAAGAAGATAGAAGAACTGTTGTAAAACAGAATAACGACTTTAAATACTAAATTATAATATGGAACACGTAAAATGCTTGATTATCGGTAGTGGTCCTGCAGGATACACTGCTGCTATTTATGCTTCAAGAGCAAACTTGAAGCCAGTTGAATATTGTGGTCTGCTCACCGGTGGCCAGCTCACACAGACCACTATGGTGGAGAACTTCCCCGGTTATCCTCAAGGAGTGCTCGGCGGACAGATGATGAACGACATCCGTGAGCAGGCAGAACGCTTCGGCGCTGACATCCGCGACGGCATCATCACTAAGGTGGACTTCAGCAAGGCTCCCTACAAGGTGACAACCGAAGAGGGCGTTGAGATTGAGGCGGACACCGTGATCATCGCCACTGGAGCGTCTGCAAAGTATCTCGGACTTGACGACGAGAAGAAATACAACGGTATGGGAGTGTCAGCATGTGCCACATGCGACGGATTCTTCTATCGCAAGAAGACTGTTGCCGTTGTGGGCGGTGGCGACACAGCCTGTGAGGATGCCCTCTATCTCGCCGGTCTGGCAAAGAAGGTATATCTCATCGTGCGTAAGCCATTCCTCAGAGCCTCTAAGGTGATGCAGGAGAGAGTGATGAACGCTGAGAACATCGAGGTGCTCTTTGAGCACAACACCATCGGACTCTACGGTGAGAACGGTGTAGAAGGCGCACATCTCGTGAAGCGTCGCGGCGAGGCAGACGAGGAGAAGGTTGACATCCAGATTGACGGTTTCTTCCTCGCTATCGGCCATAAGCCAAACTCTGACGTATTCAAGGAGTGGCTCGAGACCGACGAGGTGGGTTATATCAAGACCATCGACGGCACACCACGCACCAAGATTCCTGGAGTGTTCGTTGCCGGCGACGTTGCCGACCCAGTATACCGTCAGGCCATCACGGCTGCAGCAAGCGGTTGCAAGGCTGCACTTGAGGCAGAGAGATATCTCTTGAACAAGTAATTCTCTCTTTGAGAGTTTCGTGAATATGCAGCCCGTAATGGTGGGCTTGCAATAGGGTAGGAGGAAGATGAAATATTTTTCCTCCTATTTTTATGTCCTTCTGTCAGGGATTATAAGAATAAAGCAAAAGGAGCGAAGAATCAGATTCCTCACTCCTTTCTTAGGTCTGCATTACCTTAATATATCCTGATGTCTTTTATGCTTCAAAATCCTTTTACCTATCGTTTCTTTAATATAGTATGTTTAATCCTTCTTTCCAGTCAGCCTTGTGTTGTATATATGATATAAGTCTTCTTTCTTTTATCCTTTTATCTTCCGAATCTTCCACCGCCACCGGAACGTCCGCCGCCTCTTGATGAACTGTTGCCGCCTGCCGACCTGTTGTTCGACGAACTGCTGCGGCTCGGTGTGAAGGTGTTGGCAGGGCGGGAAGAACCGCCTGCCGGACGATATATCCTCGTCGGGCTGTTGTTGAAGCTGTTGCCCCTTGATGATCTGCCTATCTCTTGGCTCACTGTCGTGCGAGAGCTGCTCAGATTCGTTGTGCCGTTGCCGGTGCCTCTCCTCGGTGTAGTGCCTCTGTAGCCGCTGTTGTTGTCGCGTCTGTTGTTGCCGCGGTCATAGCGTCCGCTGTTGTTGTCGTCGCGTCTGTTGTTTCGGTCATAGCGTCCGCTGTTGTTGTCGTTGCGTCTGTTGTTGCGGTCATAGCGTCCGCTGTTGTTGTCGTCACGTCTGTTGTAGCGGTCATAGCGTCCGTTGTTGTTGTCGTCGCGTCTGTCATAGCGGTCATAGCGTCCGTTGTCATGTCTGCGGTCATGGCCTCTTTGTCCGCGGAAATCGCCACGGTCATATCTGTCTCTCATTCCAAAGCGGCTCTCTCCTGGGCGAGGTCCGAAGGTGCGTCCGTGATACCAGCTGCGTCCGCCGTTTCTGTGCCAGCTGTGTCCGCCGTAGTATGTGGCATAGAATGCCGGTCTGCCGAAATAGAAGTATGTACGGTTCGGGTAGCGTGCATAGATGCTGAATCGCCACACGCCGTCGGTCCATATAAGCGGACGGTAGAAATATGCCGCTGAGCAGAAGGCGTCATACTGCCAGTCGAAGAGGATATAGCTGAGATCCATGTTTCTTCTCGTCCAGTATGTGCCGTAGAGGTCATCATAGGTGCTTATGCTCATCAGATAGTCGAGGTTCACCTCGTATGCTGCCTCATACTGCTCATCGTTCAGGTTCAGCTCGTAAGCCATCTTGTCGGTCAGGAAGAGTGCTCTGTCCCTTGCCTGCTCGTAGCTCATCGCCATTGTGGATAGTGCCACGGTGAGAAGCAATGCCATTGATAATATAAACCTTTTCATGATCATTGTGTTTTATGTTCGTAATGTTCTTTTCTCTGGTGCAAAGAAACAACAATTCCCGGTGCTGCCAAAGGGTTTTTCCCTAAAGTGGGAGGGAAAATCCCTATAAGTGTTTTCTCTTTTTTGAAGTGTTAGTTTATTGTTGTACTTTTGCGGTCTCCTTGTTTACTCGTATCTTGCCTGCTTGTCAACTAGCAGAGCAAGTTGAAAACTTGCGGAATATATAATATAAGGTGTATGGCAACAGTGAATGAAACCAAATGGCTGGCCAAGTATCAGCAGCTAAAGGACTATGTGGAGCAGCATCATCAGTTGCCCGACAAAAAGAAGGTGGAGAACCGTGGACTGCTCAACTGGTGGAAATACAACAAGAAACTGGCCAAGCTGGACAAACTCTCAGAAGAGAAGCTCCGGATGCTGCAGGAATTGTCTGACAGCAGGATAATAAAATCTGACAAAAAGGCATTGTTTTTGTAAATATTATGTGCATAGTGTCATACGTTTGTCATATATTTGTATATATTTCTGCTTGTTTTATGTCAATTATCTAACTATAAATATTTGCTTTCTTTGACTGATGTCAATAAAAAGCATAAGAAACGACTATATCCCCTCTATTTGTTGTGTGCGAACACAAAAGGCATTAACTTTGCAACTGAAAAGATAAAGATATAGATAAAAGCTGCAATGAGAGCAGCAGGTAAAAAGATTGTTTAACGATAACTAAAAAGAGAAAGGAAATTGATTATGTTGACATTTATGTTAGTAACAGCATGTGTAGTAGCTTTTGCAGTATTGGCAAGTGTTGGAATGAACATCGGTATGAAGCTCTACAAGTAAATTTTCTGAAGTATTTGAATTTTAGAAAGTATTAGAGAGAATCAGTTTATTTGTATACCCGCTCGTATGAGAGGGTGTAACCGGAGCGGTTGAATGGCGACTTCCATGTCGTTGTTCAATCGCTTTTAGTTGTTTTGGTCCGCAGATTTAGACAAGAACCTGGATAACCCCAAGGTGGATGATTTTCCTGCCGACATCAGCCCCCACCTGGCCTCAAACCCATCCTAACCTTCCCAAAGGGAAGGAACAAGTTACTCCGGCTATCGACAACAGCCCCCACCTAGCCTCCCCCGAAGGGGAGGGACAGATACCTTTGGCTGTTGGTTGTTGTCTGTAGTCGTCTGATGGTCAATGATTTATCAATAACAAGAGTAACCTGCATCTCCCCTACGGGGGAGATCGAGAGGGGGCTGAAACCAGAAGATAAGCCGTTGCACAAGCACTTGCAAATCCGGCTAAATCCCAATCCCTTTCGCCCGTCCTGTTTTTCCCCCACAGCGTGGGGAATGAAACCCCACATTAGGGGGTTCTGTTCCCCACGCTGTGGGGGGAAATCAGGGTCTATGTCTTAGACATCACAAGTCTATTTTTCAGACCATGAATACGCCGGAATATAACATCAAAACGGGCGTTAGACCATCTAAATCCCCCAAGTAGTTGATTACACCAAAGGCTCGGAAATATCGGGCAGATTACAATTTGTCAAACAATACATCCCTATGCCATTCGAGGAATTCTTTTCGTGGCATATAGTCAAGGGCTTGGTTCAATGGATTGCCGATGTATGGTATGAAGAATTGTTGATAATAGCTTTATACATGCGAATGATACTTCTATGATACTTCTGTGACACTTTTTTGTAAACAAGAAAGAAAAGTATCATTGGGGTAATGTGCAGGAAGTCAAATGATTAGGTGCGGACGGGGACTCCAGAATGAGACTATGATACTTTTTTGTCCGAAAAATGTTTCGTGTGAATGGGATAAAGGGAGTGTCGACAGATGCTTTTTGAAAAAAAACAGGGATACCTCCTGTCTGCTTGTTCTCTGATTACCTATAAACAAAAACCAAGATACCTCCTGTCTGTTTATCTTCTGATTTTAGACAAAAACCAAGATAAACCCCTGTATGCTTTTGCGAGCCTTACGGCTTGATT
>OIYP01000185.1_pt1 | contig 44117 bp, 42 predicted proteins | sample 1588261 | NCBI WGS metagenome assembly OIYP01 (sample SAMN03283293) | human gut metagenome | biome: human-associated habitat; material: feces | host: Homo sapiens | place: Peru | collected 2012 | reverse complement strand
GGGTGGTGGGTGTCCAGAGGGCAAAGCCCTTGGTCGCTCTCCGCAGAGAGCGAAATACCCTAAGCTAACAGCTCCAAGCATTGCTGCAATAGCGACATATCTATAAGTTAAAAGGCGCAATTCACATCAAAAAGGAAAACGAAATATGAGAAATAAATTTCGTAAATCCCCAAAATGTGAATTGCGCCAATTCTATTTCCCTAAATCAAATTATCCTCGGCGAATAAACGTGAGGAGCGAAGCGACGAGCGTTTTAAGCCGACACAATTTGAACGGCTGTGGGAAATGACCGTGAAAACAAGCGAACACAAGTGAGCAAAGTTTTCACACAACGGAACAACTGACAAATCACGTCCCCAAAACAGAACGCCCATAAGATATCCAACCATTAAAAATACAACATTCCTGCGGGACGGGAAACCCGTCCCCTACGGAGAATTTGCCTGAAATACGGATTTTCAACGGGCGGATATAGAATCCGCCCCTACTACTGTGTAAACTCTAAAACTATATTTCTCATACAATCAATAATCCAATAGTTTCGTGGAGTTCTGAGCAAAGGGCAACCCAACAAGAGGGAGAGGGGCACTCTGTAACCTATGGACGCGAGCCGTCCCCTCTCCCTCTTGACGGTTTACCCTTTGCAATCCCTTTCCCTTATCTCCCTCTCCTCCGGCTAAGACTATACAGACTATAGAGTATGCTTTTCCGCTTTGGTTTGGTGATTTCTATAGGGTTGTGCTGAATAAAGTTATTGAAAAAACGAACCAATACAATTGTAAAGATTTAGAATTTACAGAGTAGTAGGAGCGTATCACATATCCGCCCATTTCCGCACAACAGCCCCCATAAGATATTCAGCAACTAAAAAACGTCATTCCTGCGGAACGGGAAACCCGTCCCCTACAGACAATTTGCATGAAATACGGTATTTGCAACGGGCGGATATAGAATCCGCCCCTACGAAATTTGGTGTTTCCAGTAAATTTACGGAACAAAACTAATTCCGAATTCCGAATTCCGCATTCCGAATTTAAATTACGCATTACGCATTACGAATTATGCATTAAAAAAAGATCTCCTAAAAAACATCATAAAACCACACTTGCGTCAGCCGTCTGTTTTGTACGAAACGCTGTTTTTTACGGTAAATTCCGAAATTACTTGACGTAAAGGCTCAATTAAGATAAAATTAGTATGTATGAATATTTTTAAATTTAAGCTTAAACGAACTTTCCCCGTTTTTGTTTCCTGCATTATGCTCTGCGCCTGCTCAAACCAAACTTCGTCAAAGCCGCAGACAAAGGAAATGTTTGCGTTCGATACCTACGTCAGCATCACAAGCTATGACAGCTCCGATGACGGCACAAAGGAGCTTCTGAACGCCCTGAGCGAGGAATTTTCCGAAACATACAACAAAAAAGCAAGCGAATTCGCAGACGGGAACTACCCGAATATCCTCGAATGTGCGAATGTCTGCCGTGAATGGAACAGCCGCTTTGACGGCATATTCGGAGAAAGCATCAACTTCACCTGCGGCGCACTCACAAAGCTTTGGGGAATTTCGGGCGAGAACCCTCACGTCCCCGATGAGAGCGAGCTTTCCGCCGCACTTTCGACCTTGACGGGTGAAGATACTCCGTTTTCGCTTATGCCCGATGAAACTATGCTCGACTTTGGCGCATCGGCAAAAGGCTTCGCCTGCGACAAGGTGAAAGTACAGCTCGACAGCACCGATACACAATGTCAGATAGTTTCGCTCGGCTCGTCTACGCTTTTATACGGTCGGAAACCCGACGGTTCAAAGTTCAGAGCCGCCGTAAAAGATCCGCTTTCCCCTTCCGCCTACCTCGGCACGATAGCTACAAATGCCGCTTTTATCTCGACAAGCGGCGGATATGAACGTTATTTCGAGGAGAACGGCGTTAAATATGAACACATTCTTTCGCCGAAAACGGGTATGCCCGTTGAAACCGACCTCTGCTCGGTGACAGTTATCGCACCTGCGGAAACCGAGAACGGCGGAGCTTACACCGACCTGCTCGCAACCGCTTTATACAGCGGCGGAACTTCCGTCCTCCGTGAATTCATTGCGCAGGACACCGAGTTCGGCATCATTGCGGCGGATAAAAACAACAACGTCTATGTCAGCGCAGGAGTTGATTTCACGCTTTATGAAGGTTCAGAATTCACCCTCTCGGAAAACCTTTAAGCCGACCGATATTATAATAGTATTGGCCGCAGCGGTCGTGCTGGCTCTGGCTCTTATCCTGCGGAATATTTCGCCCGAAAGCGGCTTGAATGCGGCTGTTTTTCACAACGGCGACCGGATAGCCCTGCTTCCGCTTTCAAAAGACGGCGTTTATCCGTTCGATGAATACGGAGTTACGGTCGAGGTCAAAAGCGGCAAAGTCCGCATCTCCGAATCGGACTGCCATGACAAAATATGCGAAAAGACGGGGTTCATCTCCTCGCCGATGCAAACGATAGTCTGCCTGCCGAACCGAATTTCCGTTCGTCTGATAGGTGATAAAACCAATACAGACGGTAATATAGATGTAGTGTTAAACTAAAAGGATAGATAAATGAAGCTAAATCCGTTCAGATCGGCGGCAAGCTACGTTTCCGTTACGGGAATACTGCTTGCGCTCGCAGTTGCGCTCACAACGATAGAAAGTATGCTTTCGGCATTCCTGCCTGCAGGAGTGAGGATAGGACTTGCGAACATCGTTGTGCTTTGTGCGGCGGAATGTATAAACGCCCCGACCGCTCTGTTGATAACACTGCTGAAGTCGGTCTTTGTGCTGCTCACAAGAGGGTTTACGGCAGGCGTTATGTCGCTCTGCGGCGGACTTCCTGCTTTTCTGATAACGGTGCTCCTGCTGAAAAAAACTAACGCTTCTTATATAGGAGTGAGCGTTTCGGGGGCGGTGCTTCATATATTCGGACAGCTTTTCGCCGCCTGCTTTTTCACGGGCAGCGCTTACACCTTATATTATGCTCCCCTGCTGCTCGTCACGGCGGTCGCATCGGGATTTTTCACGGGTGCTGTTTCGGGACGGCTCGTTCCGCAGCTGAAAAAGCGCATTTCACGGCTATAAATATTACCCATATAAATTGTAGGGGACGGGTTTCCCGTCCCGCAGTCACCAATACCGTAAAAAACGGGACGGCGACCCGTCCCCTGCGGTAAAATACAGCAATAAACATATAAATGGTATATCTCGGGGTCATGCCCCGTTATTATATAGGTTACTTCCAAAAAATTTTTCTCGGCAAATTTTTCTATGACTTTGCACATTTTTCTTCTGTAAAAAGTATAAAAGTGTGTGAAGTCATAGCAAAATTGCTTTGAAATAAAATTAAGGGAGAACCAAAAAGCATTTTTGATCAGGGAGGAATATGCAGATGAAAAAACTTAACGGCGTACACCTTTCGCATGACAAAAGAACGCAGGAATGCGCAACAGCGAATTTTCCGCTGCCAAAGCAGGTCATAGTTCCGATGTCACAGTCGATGGGTGCGCCATGCAATTGCCTTGTCAAGGCAGGAGATACCGTTTTTGTCGGTCAGAAGATCGGCGATACGGACGCTTTTATGTCCGTTCCGATACATTCACCCGTATCGGGTACGGTAAATGCTGTCACGGATTATCTTCTTCCGGGCGGAAATACCTGCAAGGCGGCAGTTATCGACACAGACGGAGAGCAGACACCCGATGAGAGCGTGAAAGCCCCCGTTATCACCGACCGAAAGTCCTTTATTGCGGCTATCCGTGAGAGCGGACTTGCAGGTCTTGGCGGCGCAGGTTTCCCTGCACACGTTAAAATGGGCTTTGACCCCTCAAAGACACCTATCGACACTCTTGTTATCAATGCTGCGGAATGTGAGCCTTTTATAACCTCCGACTACCGCCAGATGATAGAAGCTCCCGATGATGTTCTCGACGGAATAGCGCTTGTTCAGAAGTGGCTCGACATTCCGAACTGCAAAATCTGTATCGAGAGCAACAAACCGGAGGCAATTTGGCTTCTCAAGCAGAAAACAGCCGACAACAACGCTGTTGAAGTCGTAACTCTCCCCTCGACCTATCCTCAGGGCGCAGAAAAGGTAATCATTTTCTCCGCTACGGGAAGAATTGTAGAAGAGGGCGAGCTTCCTGCAAATCAGGGCGTTATGGTAATGAACGTTTCCTCGGCAGCTTTCGTAAGCACCTACTGCAAAACGGGTATGCCGCTCGTCGCAAAGCGCCTTACTCTTGACGGCGATGCAATTACAGAGAACAACGGCAACTACATAGTTCCTATCGGCACAAGGCTTTCCGAACTTCTCGAATTCGGCGGTGCTGAAAACCCGAAGAAAGTTCTCTACGGCGGTCCTATGATGGGATTCCCCGTTTATGACACAGATCAGCCCGTTCTCAAAACAACGAACGCTGTTCTCGCTTTCAATACTGTCAAGGAAGAAAAGGAATCCGCTTGTATCCGCTGCGGAAACTGCATCAAGGTCTGCCCTATGAACCTTATGCCGAATCTTCTTCTCCGTGCATACAAAGAAAAGGACGTTGCTGCTCTTCAGGAGCTTAAGGTCTCGCTTTGTATGAACTGCGGCTGCTGCTCGTACATCTGTCCCGCACACAAGCCGCTCGCAGAATCAAACCAGCTCGCAAAGGGACTTTTACCGCGCCCTGCGCCTAAGAAGTGAGAAAGGAGAATATTATGACAGGTTTAAGAGTTTCTCCGTCACCTCACAGAAGTGCCGGACTTACCACGCAGAAGATAATGCTCATGGTCATCATAGCTCTTCTGCCGGCAGCAATTATGGGCTGCGTTTACTTCGGTGTAAAAGCCGCACTCGTTCTTATCCAGACTATCATTTACTGCGTTGCTTTTGAAGCGCTTTTCGCAGTTGTTACAAAGAAACCGCAGACGGTTTCCGACCTCTCCGCAGTTGTAACGGGTCTTCTCCTCGGAATGAACCTCCCTGCAACTGTACCGTTCTATGTTCCGCTCATCGGCAGCTTTTTCGCTATCGTTATCGTTAAGCAGCTTTTCGGCGGCATCGGACAGAACTTCGCTAACCCTGCTATCGCAGCCAGGATCGTACTTATGGTCTCGTTCTCTTCACACATGACGAACTGGGCAGTTCCGTTCTGGTACAAGAACAGCGCAGATGTTGTTACGGGCGCCACTCCGCTCGCAGCAAGCTGGTTCGACAACGGCTCCGCAATGGTTTCCCCGTTCACATTCAAGGATATGCTCCTCGGCACAACGGGCGGCTGCATCGGTGAGACCTGCGCACTCGCACTTATCATCGGCGGCATCTTCCTTATTATAACAGGAGTTATCTCCCCTGCAACTCCGATCGCTTTCATCGGCGTTTTCGGCGTTCTCACACTTTGCTACACGGGCAGCCTTACAATGACTGTTTATCAGCTCCTTGCAGGCGGTCTTATGATCGGTGCGTTCTTTATGGCTACCGACTATGCGACAACTCCGCTCACAACAAAGGGCAAGGTCGTATTCGGCGCAGGCTGCGCTATCATCACATTCGTTATCCGTCAGTTCGGTTCATTCCCCGAGGGCGTTTCTTTCTCGATCCTCCTTATGAACCTGCTCACACCTTACATCGACAAGCTCTGCAAGACTAAGCCGCTCGGTGCAAAGAAACCCGTAAAGGAGGCTGCTAAGTAATGTTTAAGGAAAAAATACAGCCTTCGCTCGTGCTTACGCTTATCTGCCTTATAACCTGCGCACTCCTCGTTATCGCTCACGATGCGACCTACAAGGACAACACGGGCGTTATCACAGATGATATGCTCGCAAGCCTTGAAGAGATCTACGGCACTTCGGACGGCTTCACGATGAAGCTCGATGAAAACGGCGCTATCTACGCTCCCGAGGGCATCACCTGCGTTCTCACCGATGAAAACGGCAACTCAGCATTTGAAGTTACCACAGACGGCTATTCCAGCGGCGGTATCCACGTCCTCGTCGGAATGGACGCAAGCGGCTCTGTTTCGGGCGTTTCCGTGCTTTCGCTCGGCGAAACTCCGGGTCTTGGCACAAAGGTAAGAGATCTTCCCGAATTCCGTGACCAGTTCAAGGGTCTTACATTCGACAAGCTTCCAAAGGAAACTGTGGAAGATAATTCTCCGAAGAAGTTCGTATGGGGCAGCGCAGACGAGATCGAAGCACTCAAAGAAGAAGCTGCTTCCGCTCCCGTAAGCGATACATTTGAACTTGACGCTATCACAGGCGCAACATTCTCCTCAAAGGGCACATACAGAGCAGTTACCCTCGCTCTTAATGCCTACAATGAAATGGAAGGAGTGACCGTAAGTGAGTGAGAAAAAAACTACCAATACTTACGAGCTTGTAAAGGGCATAATCAAGGAAAACCCTGTTTTCGTTACAATGCTCGGTATGTGTCCGACACTTGCCGTTACAACAATGGCTTCAAACGGCATCGGTATGGGACTTGCGACTACTTTCGTTCTCGTTTGCTCCAACCTTGCCATTTCCCTGCTTAAAAATATTATCCCAAAGGCAGTCCGTCTTCCTTGCTTCATCGTTGTTATCGCAAGCTTCGTAACGCTCATCGAATTCCTGCTCAAAGGATATATCCCTGCGCTTTACGACAGCCTCGGACTGTTCCTTTCGCTTATCACAGTAAACTGTATTATCCTCGGCCGTGCAGAGGCTTTCGCTTCAAAGAACAACCCTTGGAAATCAATGCTTGACGGTCTTGGCAGCGGTCTTGGCTTCACGCTTGCGCTCTTCCTTATGGGAAGCGTCCGTGAGATCCTCGGCTCGGGTCAGTGGTTCGGCATCGACCTCCACCTCCCCGTTACAATGACAGTATTCGTTATGCCTGCAGGCGGCTTCTTCGCACTCGGCGTTATCATCGCAGTTGTAAACAAGCTCGCAAAGAAAGCTCCTCCGAAGGAACTCGGCTGCGCAGGCTGTCCCAACGCTTCAAGATGCCAGACTATAAACAAAAAGAATGAAGAAGGAGGAAATGACTGATGAGATCTCTGCTCGTTATTCTTTTGAGTGCAATGCTCGTTGACAACTTCGTTCTTTCAAAATTTATGGGTATCTGCGCATTCCTCGGCGTTTCCAAAAAGTTCGACAGCGCAGTCGGAATGGGTGCTGCCGTAACATTCGTTATGGCTTGTGCCGCACTTGCAACATATCCCATCTACACACTTATCCTTATCCCACTCGGACTTGAATATCTGAAAACGGTCGCATTTATCCTTGTTATCGCCCTCTTCGTTCAGATCGTTGAAATGTTCCTCAAAAAAGCCGTTCCGCCGCTTTATAAGGCTCTCGGTGTTTATCTTCCGCTCATTACAACGAACTGCGCAGTTCTCGGCGTAACTATCCTTAACATCGACAACAGCTACAACCTCGGTCAGTCGGTCGTAAACGCTGTCGGCGCAGGACTTGGATTCTCCCTTGCGCTTGTGATATTCAGCGGCGTTCGTCAGAGAGTAAATGCTGTCGACACTCCTGCTATGTTCAAGGGTGTTCCCGCAACACTTATCGCTGCATCAATCGTTTCCGTAAGCTTTATGGGCTTCTCGGGAATGTTCAGCTAAAAAGGAGGAAGGAAGTATGAATTTTATTATTCCTGCCCTTGTTTTTGCGGCTATCGGACTTCTCGCAGGTGTGCTTCTTACAGTATGCTCAAAGGTTTTTGAAGTCAAGACAGACGAAAGGATCGACAAGGTAAACGAAGTTCTTCCGCAGGTAAACTGCGGTTCATGCGGTTTCTCGGGCTGCGCGGCTTATGCCGAAGCTATCGTTAAAAACGGCGTTGCAACAAATCTCTGTAATCCCGGCGGCAATGAGGTCGCAAAAAAGGTCGCAGAGGTTATGGGCGTTGCCGCAATGGAATCCGTTCCGAAGATCGCAGTTGTCCGCTGTAACGGCGACTGCAATGCACGTTCGCAGAACAAATTCGAGTTTGACGGCGTTCAGTCCTGTAAGGCTGCAAAGCGCTTCTACAACGGTCAGAGTGCCTGCGCTTACGGCTGCCTCGGCTACGGCGACTGTATCCGTGAATGTACTCATGACGCTATCTCAATCGTAGACGGCGTTGCAAAGATCGACCGCTCCAAGTGCGGCGGCTGCGGACTTTGCGCAAAGGCTTGCCCTAATCAGCTTATCGTTGTCCACGATATAACAAACCGCATCGACGTTCTCTGCTCCTCGCAGGATATCGGCAAAAACACCCGTACAGCCTGCAAGAACGGCTGTATCGGCTGTAAAAAGTGCGAAAAGACCTGCCCGTTCGGCGCAATCACCGTTGAAAACAACCTCGCACGCATCGATTACAGCAAGTGTAAAAACTGCGGCAAGTGCGTAGCAGGCTGTCCTACACACGCTATCCAGCGTTGCGACGGCATTGTAATGGTCGCAAAGCCTGCCGCTCCGAAAGCTGAAACACCTGCTCCAAAGCCGGAAGTAAAGACTGAAACCGCTCCCGAAGCTAAGGCTGAAGCTAAAGCCGAGGTCAAGGCTGAAGAAAACAAGTAATTTGGCTGATTTTATAGGCTTACAAAATGAATTATACTAAACACCATTTAAAATTTGGAAAAAATCAAGCCGATAATCTCGCATATATAGGATTTCGGCGCAGATTTTTTCCTGTATTTTATTGGTGTTTAGTATTATCCCTCCCCGAAGTGATTCGGGAGAGGGATTTTTTATCTAAATTAAGAAATTCGGCAACGGTTGATGTTGTGTTGTCCTCTGACGTTCTATATCGGAAGATATGTCTATTGGTCAATTAGTTTTTAGTATAAATTGCCATATTTTTGTTCCATTGTATGTAATAATTTACATATTTTTCTGTTTAGGGTTGACTTCTAATAACTTGGAAAGTATAATTAAATTAAACGCCCAATTAGTGTTCAAATGTTATTAAAAGGAGATTGAATTTATGAAAAAATTATTAAAAAAAGTTATGCCCGCATTTATATCATCTGTAATGGCTGCATCTATAATCGCTGTACCTGTCAATGCACAGGAATATTCACCCAATAAATTTAATACGATTAATCAATACGCAGATAAAGCTGATATGACTTTCGTACCTATGACTGATAAGGAAATTCAGGAAATGTATACTGGGGCTGCCAAAAACTATATGCCCAAATCTGGGTTGTCATTGCCATATTCAAGTGGAATCAGTTTTGCTTCCGGAAGCACCGGCGATGCATATTCTCCAATTTTTGATGTTGATGGCAAATTAAACCCTGCATCTCAGATACGCCTTGCATTTACAGTAAAAAGTGGAAAACACAGATTATATGTTGAAGTTGACTATTATAGTAAGAGTGAAGGAAAATGGTTACGAAGCATGTATGGTAAAGACACTAAAACCTCACCCGTATCTATAATAAATACAATGACAGCTACCGATGATATTTCACAATTCTGTGTAAAATTTATAAATGATCCCACCCTATATGCCACCGATTTTAATTATACATTAAGTATAAAGAAGTAATTATGAAACGTATGCATTTAAATAATAAAAAGTTGATCCTGACGTTGATCATTGCATTTTTAGCCGTATTGATCTCAATTTTTGCTTTACTCTTTTTTACGGCTAAACCAATAATGCTTGACGGATACTCCAAAAGCACAAACGGCGATAAGTACATAAGTTTTTATACTTTTAACGGTATGTCATTCTATCCCAGCAGCATTTTCATGGCGAGAAATTATAAGCAGACTGATGACTGCGACAAAATTTCACAAATGGCTCTTGACGTTAATGATAACATTGAAACAGCAATCTATGATTATCTTGAAAATCGATATTCATCATACAATGTTAGTGCCGAAATTACACAAAACGATCGCGACAAAACGGTCATTAATTTCAGCGGAACGACCAATGAACATGAAAATGTAAGCGTTGATATGACTATCGACTGGCAAAAAGCTGCTTTGTGCAGCGGTGATTATATCGAGTTGTCTTAAACTCAAAACAGCCTTTCCAAATTTGGAAAGGCTGTTTTTTACTAATACAAACTCTCGGCTAAGAATGGCATTAGCTATATACAAAAAGCACGACCCATACAAATGAGCCGTGCTTTTTAATTACGAATTACGCATTAAGCATTACGCATTTTACTTAAGCTTCCAAATATCACGAGCGTAATCTTCAACTGCTCTGTCGGCAGAGAAGATACCTGCGCCTGCGATGTTGTGGAGGGACATCTTGTTCCACTTGTCCTTGTCCTTGTAACATTCGGAAATGTACTGCTGTGCGGACTGGTAAGCGTCAAAGTCTGCAAGAACCATATATGGGTCTTTGAACTTGAGTGAGTTTGCAACTTCGTCAAACTGGCAGCCGTTGATGCCTGTGTACATCTTGTTGATAGCTCTTGCGATAACTTCGTTGTTCTCGCAGTAGCTTTCCGGACGGTAGCCCTGAGCCTGCTTTGCAAGAACCTCGTCAGCGTTCATACCGAAGATGAAGATATTGTCGATGCCGACCTGATCCTTGATCTCGATGTTTGCGCCGTCAAGAGTACCGAGTGTGAGCGCACCGTTGAGCATAAGCTTCATATTGCCCGTACCTGATGCTTCCTTACCTGCGAGGGAGATCTGCTCTGATACTTCTGCGGCAGGCATAAGGAGTTCGGAAAGGCTTACGCAGTAGTTTTCAAGGAAGAATACCTGAAGCTTCTTATTTACAGCAGGGTTCTTCCTGATCTCTTCGCCGAGTGCCCAGATCATCTTGATGATCTGCTTTGCAAGATAGTATCCCGGTGCAGCCTTTGCAGCGAAGATATATGTCTTAGGAACGAAATCTGCGTTCGGATTGTCGAGGAGGTACTGATACTCCGCAATGATGTTGAGAGCATTGAGGTGCTGACGCTTATATTCGTGCAGACGCTTTACCTGAACGTCGAAAATGCTGTCAGTATTAAGTGTAACGCCGAAGTTGGACTTTACATACTTTGCAAAACGCTTCTTGTTTTCGAGCTTGATCTTGCTGAGCTTGTCAAGAACCTTCTTATCATCTTCAAACTTGTTGAAGTTGGAAAGTTCAGCAGCATTCTTCTTGAAGCCATCGCCGATAGTGCTGGAAAGAAGCTCGGTAAGTCCGGGGTTAGCCTGAAGAAGCCATCTTCTGTAAGCGATACCGTTTGTAACGTTCTTGAACTTGTACGGTGTATCAGCATACTCGTTGCTGAAAACGTCCTGCTTGATGATATCGGAGTGAAGCTTTGAAACGCCGTTTACACTGTGTGAAGCGCATACGCAGAGAAGAGCCATGTGGATCTGGTTGTTCTGAATGATAGACATTCTTGTTACCTTTGCGCTGTCGCCGATCCTCTCCATGAGTTCTGCACAGTAACGGTTGTTGATCTCAACAATGATAGCGAAGATACGGGGGATTACCTGCTTAACGAGGTTCATATCCCACTTTTCAAGAGCTTCCGCAAGAACTGTGTGGTTCGTGTAAGCGAATGTGTTTGTAACGATGTGCCAAGCCTTGTTCCAGTTGTATCCGCAGTCATCGAGGAGTATTCTCATAAGCTCGGGGATAGCAAGTGTCGGGTGGGTATCGTTGATATGGATAGCAACCTTTTCGTGGAGGTTGTCGAGTGTGCCGTAGATGCTCATGTGGCGGTTTACTATATCTCCGATAGAAGCTGCGCACATAAAGTACTGCTGACGAAGACGGAGCGACTTGCCCTCAAGGTGGTTATCGTTCGGGTAAAGAACCTTTGAGATAGCCTGTGCAATAGTGTTCTGGGAGAGGGACTTGGCGTAGTCGCCCTGATTGAACATCTGCATATCGAAGGAAGGAGCTTTTGCCTGCCACAGACGGAGAACGGAAACACCCTCGCTGTCGTAGCCGGGAACATACATATCATAAGGAACAGCATAAACTGTGCTGTAGTTGTTGTAGGAAATGTGGTGGTACTTGTCGTCCCAGTGTTCAACCACTTCACCGTCGAAGTGAACTTCAATGGTCTTGTCCTTCTTGGGAACGAGCCATGTTTCACCGCCGGGGAGCCAGTTGTCGGGGAGCTCTGTCTGCCAGCCGTCTTCGATCTTCTGCTTGAAGATACCGTACTCATAGCAGATGGAATAACCCATTGCAGGGTAGCCGTCGGTTGCAAGACCGTCAAGGTAGCAGGCAGCAAGACGGCCAAGACCGCCGTTTCCGAGTCCTGCGTCAGGCTCATATTCATAAATTCTGTCGATATTAACGTCCCATGACTTCATTATCTCTTCAGCGATATCGTTGATGCGAAGATTGAAAAGGCTTGTCTTGAGCGAACGTCCCATAAGGAATTCCATTGAGAGGTAGTAAACTTCTTTTCTGCCCTCGGAATGAACCTGATTGCGGAACTTTCTGCGCTTTTCACGGAGAAGCTCAACAACAACTGTCGAGAGTGCCTTGTAGATCTGATTGTCCGATGCATCGATCGGGGTAACATTATACTCGGTCTGGAGGGTATTGCGGATCTTTTCCTCAAGGTCCGCCTTGTTGATTACCGGCTGCATAACACACTGATCCTTTCTTACGCCAAAGGTCTGTCGGAACTGCACAAAAATATGGACACAAGCTATGGTTAACAGTTCAACTGACTTTCAGCTCTTATCATAAACTTTTTATGAGCATTTATCAATTCCGTCAAGATACAATGCTACATATTACCGTTTAATTATACAATATTTTTTCACAATTTACAATCGTAATTTTAAACAAATATAGCCATATTCTTTGACCGTAAATATAAATATGCCCAATTTATATATATCTTTAATATTAAACGTTTAAGTTTTGTTAAAAATTATTTACAGACTATGGGTTGCATCTCTTGCACGGGTCATATCCCATATCAATAACCTCGTCACGGGTGCAGGTCACTTCCTTTTTGTTCTTGTCTTTCATCTGCTTTACGCTTGAGCAGGACGGATAATGGAACTTCTTCGTGTTTGTGTTAAGAATGTAGGTTGTCTTTCCCGATGAAGCGCCGTTCGTCACTGCCGAACCCGACTTTGCCTTGACCGTGACCTTGCAGGTCGCCTTTAAGCCGTTTGAAGTCTTGACTGTGATAGTGACCGTGCCTGCTTTCAAGGCTGTGACCTTGCCCTTGCTGTTTACGGATGCGATCTTGCTGTTGCTCGAATACCATTTTACCGACTTAGCCGCCGATTCGGGCGAAGTCGTTGCCACGAAAGTCTTTGACTCTCCGACTTTGAGGGCATACTTCGTGTAATTGAGCTTTATCGAAGCGATAGTGCCGTCAGCAAGCTTGCTTTCGCCGTTTGAATAGTCGATATCGATATCAGGCTGAACATTGTAGCAATAAACATTGAACGAAACGCCTTTTCCCTTGTCCTCAACGGAGTAAGCCTCCATCTGAACGCCGCTCGCAAGCAGATTTTTGCCCTTGAATATCGGCGTCACACGGTACAGAACGTGATTGTCGGTTTCCTCAACGTAATCTGCGACCATATTCTCAAACGGAAGCATACCCTCAATGTTGAGATATCTTGTCCCCGTGATAAGATTTTTCTCGTTCGCATTTTCCGCCGTAAGCTGATAGCCGATGAGGTGACAGCGGTTGTAAAGATACTTTCCGTCCACGTTGTCATACTTCACCGTATGCCAGCCCGACGGCTTTATCATACCGATGTTTCCACGCTTTTCGGTCGGCATCGTTTCCGTGCAGACGTTCGCATAAGCCACGCCGCAGCGTCCAAGTTCGTCAAGCTCGCTGTACTTTTCAAACGCCTTTGTCGTCATATCGGACTTGTCAAAGTTCGGGACATTGCCGTCCAGTTCGACATAAGCTTCGCCCGAATATGCCGGCAGGTTTGAAAGCGTTATCTTCTTCGCTTCGGCTGAAACGGACAGCACCGAAAAATTCAGCACCAAACTTAGCACCATAAAAAGGCTTAAAAATACGTTGGTGGGTTTTCTCATAGAATATCCTCCTCTATTTTTACTCCAAATGAGCGTATATTTATATTATAAACCTTTTTCGTGTGTATATCAATATCTTGTTTCTTGCCACCGCATATATTTGTCATATAATGCTATTATATTATACAGTTGCTTAACAATATTATAAACTTGCTAACTAATATAGTCAATAGCTGTCTGTTCAATACTGATTAATCTTCTGCTCACGGATATAATTATATTCAGAGTTTATTATCAAATGAGGACGGAAAATATGAGTAAAGAAGTATCCTTTAAAAATCACGACCGCTTCATTCAGCTTGGCATTGCAATATCATCATTGAGAAAAATACGCGGTTTGTCGCAGGAAAAGCTTGCAGAAAAGGCTGGCATAAGCCGTTCACTTTTGAGTGTTATAGAAGCGCCGAACATCGCTCACTGCTTTTCTATGGAAGTCTTTTATAATATAGCCGATGCGCTCGATGTTTCGCCGTCCGACCTGCTCACGGCTTCGATTTTTCCGGATAATATTATTAAAAAAGAATAAGTTTTTCTTTGTGTAATATCAAAAACTACATTTGCTCACCTTGTATCGTATTATATCACATATATAAACATAAATCAAGGAATGTATCACATATAAATCACCTGTGTATAGGATAAAATGTATTACAGAGGTGATTATATGACAGAAAAGGAGTTTTCGCTCCGCCTTGCACAGCTGCGAAACGATAAAGGCGTGTCCGCAAGGGATATGAGCCTTTCTATCGGGCAGAACGCAAGCTATATAAACAATATCGAAAACGGAAAGGCTTTGCCCTCTATGTCGGGATTTTTTTATATCTGCGAATATTTGAACATATCCCCAAAAGATTTTTTTGACACGGATAACAAAGAACCCGAGAAAATACAATCTGTCATAAACGACCTTAAAAAGCTTAACAATGAACATCTTGACAGCATTGCAAATATTATAAAAGGACTTGCTAAATAAGACAAAAGGAGCGATAAATTCTATGCGAAAAGAGGTCGCTTTCAAAAATCGTGACCGTTTTATACAGCTTGGCATTGCCATCGCTTCTCTGCGAAAGCTTCGCGGAATGTCGCAGGAGGCTCTTGCGGAAAAAGCAGGTATAAGCCGCTCGCTTCTGAGCGTTATCGAAGCGCCGAATACCGCAAACAGCTTTTCGCTCGAAACGCTTTATGATATTGCCGCTGCACTCGATGTTTCCCCGTCCGACCTGCTCACGGCTTCGCTTTTTCCTGATGACATCATAAATAAAAACAAGCAATAAAAATCCCCGCAGAGTTTTGTTCTCTGTGGGGATCTTTTAATTTATTTGCCATTGAATAATGTTATCGTCTATTGATATTCCTGAAAAAATGTGGTATAATTATTCAACAAACCGAAACGGGGTGAGCGAATATGAAGTATGACCTTCCCGAAAGAGTTGAAAAGGAGATCTCGGAATTTGCCGTAAAAAATTCCGTTGATAAGGTTACGCTTTTCGGCTCACGAGCAAGGGGGACAAATTCCGAAAGAAGCGATATTGACATTGCTGTTTACGGCGGTGATTTTGACTCCTTTTACTATGATATAAAGGAAAAGGTCAATTCTCTTTTATCATTTGATGTGATCGACGTCAATAAAGGAATATCCGAAGAATTGCAGAAAGAAATCAAAAGGGACGGCGTTATTATATATGAAAAAACTCGATAATTTTTCAAATTGCCTCAATGTGCTGAAAAATGCCGATTTTGAGTTTGCGCATGACAATGAAATATATCGGACGGGCGTTATCGGGCAGTTCAATCTTACTTTTGAGCTTGCTTGGAAAGCTTTGCAGGAAGTGATGAAAATTCACGGTGCGGAGGATGCCGAAACAGGTTCGCCGAGAGAGATTTTGCAGCTTGGGTATAAGCTTGGTTTTGTCAATGACTCTGCCGTTTGGCTTCTTATGCTGAAAAAACGAAATATTTCGGTTCATTTATATGACGAAGATGAAATTGACGAAATGATACTGCTTATTCGTGACAGTTTTATTCCTGCTTTTATCGTTCTTGAAAATACGCTGAAAAACAAGCTTGATAAAGCAGACAGTGAATGGGAATAAGCTGCAGACAAGGCTGAATATGTTTTTTATGGTCTCTTATCTTCCGCACTTGATAAAACTAAATTTGCTTGATATAATAACTGCGAAATGAATTAATAGTGATTCCACTAATTTCACAACAAAAACCCTTGCAGAAATCTTACATCTGCAAGGGCTTTTTGTAATATCAATAAAAATAAAAACCCCGTCCTCAAAGAGAACGGGGTCATTATTTACGAAAGTGTCAAACTTACTTGAGTTCAACAGTTGCGCCTGCAGCTTCGAGCTTAGTCTTGATGTCTTCAGCTTCAGCCTTGGAAGCGCCTTCCTTAAGAGCCTTAGGAGCAGCTTCAACGAGTTCCTTAGCTTCCTTAAGGGAAAGACCGCAGATATCCTTAACAGCCTTGATAACGTCCATCTTCTTCTCACCGAAGGAAGCAAGAACAACGTCAAATTCTGTCTTTTCTGCAGCAGCAGCAGCGCCGCCAGCAGCAGGAGCAGCAGCTACAACTGCGGATACGCCGTACTTCTCCTGAACACCTTCAACGAGTTCGTTGAGTTCAAGGATTGTGAGGGAATCGATAAGATCTAAAATGTTAGTAATTTTCTCAGATGCCATGATAATAATCTCCTTTATAATTTGATTTTCCGTGCTTTAAGCACTGATTCGGTTTCTGCGGTCATATCATGCCGCAGAGCATTTTGCAATTAAGCAACTTCTTCCTCTTTCTTCTTGTCTGCAACAGCCTGAACAGTAGCAGCGAACTTCTGGAGAGGGCTCTGGAGAGAACCGAGAAGCTGTGCAAGAAGAACTTCCTTTGAAGGGATCTTGGAAAGAGCGGTAACGCCTGCCTTGTCGTAGATCTCAGTGCCGATGAAGCCTGCCTTCATAGAAAAAGTGGACTTTTCGTCTGCGCCTTCGATATACTTACCGAGGATACGGGCAGGAGCTGTCTGGTCTTCGGTAGAAAGAGCGATAGCTGTTGTTCCTTCAAGAACATCATCAAAGCCTTCGTGACCTGCATTCTTAAGAGCGAAACGGAGCATAGAGTTCTTCTCAACGAAGTACTGTACGCCTGCTTCTCTGAGTTCCTTACGAAGCTTGGTATCGTCAGCAACGGAAATACCCTTGTAGTCAACGATAACGCCTGCTGCAGCACCCTTGATAAGGTCTGTGAGTTCCTCAACTCTTGCTTTCTTGGATTCAAGTACCTTTGCGCTTGGCATAATGTTTTCACCTCCGTAATTATACATAATACCTTTGACCGATGAACGGCAATGGTATCAAACATAGATCGGTTGGTAACAATTGCTGCCGGATCTGTAAAAAGAAAAAACCTTTTCGGTCAAAGACTGAAAAGGGCAAAAGCATTATTATACTTTAGCGATCTTTCCTCGGCAGGATTTACGGTAAAAACCACCTGCTGTCTTTAGAACACGATAGCCGTTGTCAAACAACTTTTGTATTATAGCATATATTTTATCTCTTGTCAATACTTTTTCTCAAAAAAACGCATCTTTTTCAAAAAGATTTGCCGCAAGGCTCTCCCCTGCGGCGAAAATTTTTACTGTATAAGCATAAGCACGGCGTTTTCGCCTTTCATTTTTGTAATGAACCTCTTTACCGCTTCTATCATCGTGTAAATGGAATCGAAGATCGGGTAATCGGCGTTAAAGTATGTGTGCGTCCAGTTGTCATCGGTGAAGATATAGCCGTTTTCGGGCGTATAGAAGTCCTTTTCGTCGAAATATTCTTCATTGTTGATATAGAGCAGATCGCCGTCCCAGCGAAGCTCCATTGTTGTCGGGTTATTCGCCTGCTTGACGAGCTTTTTTATCGTTGTATCAAGCTTGAACATTCCCATAACATCAATGTCGATCGTATTCGGTTCAACATAAACAGCAGTCTTGCCCGAGGATTTGTTTTCAACGTTAAGAACGTAGTAACGAAAATTTCCCGAGGGTGAAACGCCGCTTTCAAGCACTGTATCTGTCGTTTTAACAACGAAAACATTCATCACAAGCAAGAAAATTATACAGCCGATAATGTATATCAGCAGGAAAATCGTTCCGAACACGGTCTTGACCGTTTCGTTCATCTTGCAGGAGAAGAAGCCAAACAGCGTTACTATCGCCGCGGGTATCAGCAGCGGCCAGTTTCCCCAGCTCAGAAGCAGCGACGGCAGGAACGCAACAAGGTTCAGTATATTGAACACCGCCGTGAGTGCCGAACGCCTTGTATAATACATAAAAAGTCCGATCACGACCGATATCACGGAATAAACTATCGCAAACTTGATCGTGTTTTCAAACTCTATCTTATAAAAAACAGCGACATACGCAAAGTACAGCAGTCCTGCCGTATACACGCCGTTGAGAATGCTTACGAACAGTATGAACCACTTGTTCTTCAGCACCTTCATAACTTTATTCATCTGATACGATCATTCCTCTCCGTCGGAGTCGTCTTCGGCTCTCTTTTCCGAGCCATAGACTTTAAGCGTGACAAGGATCCCTGCGAGCGAGTTGAACACAGCTATCACGAGCGCAACGATATTGAGCGCAATGCCTGCGGTGCAGTTCTTGACCCTGCGTTTTTTCAGCCCTCTCATAAGTCCCGTTATCGAGCAGCCGTAGGTAACGGCAGGGATACAGAACGCAAATACTGTTCCGACAATGCCGAGAACAAGGCTCGAAACGCTGATCTTTTTCTTTTCTTCCATAAAAAGCCCTCCTTAGAATCTTCTTTTTCCGTTGACGTGCTTTCTGCGCCTGCGCTTTTTGGCGGCTATCGCAAGAAGTATCGTATAAATAATGATAAGTGCAACTGCGATGCCTGCGGCAAGCTTGAACCAGAAAGAGCTGACGAATGCTTTTGCTTTAAGTATATTATAGTCAATCCGCGAAAGCTCTACGCCGTCTTTTGCAACAAGATCGACCGTGCAGAGCGTTTCTCCCGAAAGTGAGAGCGTATATGTGCCAAGCTTCTGACCCTTTTCAACGGGTGCCATCACCATTCCGTCCTCATCGACCGCCGCCGAGGTGTCTATCTCGGTCTTGAGGTTGGAGGTATCGAGCGTTTTCGGCCAGAGCGTGTAAAAATCCTCCGAGGGGACGAGCAGAACGTGATCCTGATCCTGACCGAGCTTAACGGGAAGTTCGGTTATCTCCTGCCCCGTGGAAAGAATTTTTTCGTAGGAAAAGTTCTCGAATGCCCATTCGTAGATGTTCTTATGGTCTTCGTACTGACCGTTGGCGGTGTTTCCGTCAGCATCATACATCGGTGCGCCCATTGTAACAAGGAGGTAGTTGTTGCCGTCCCTGCGAGCCATTGAAACGAGGTTTCTTCCCGATTCATCGAGCGTACCCGTCTTTATTCCGCGCGCATACTGATAATAGTAGTCCGAGCTTGGGCGGAGCATTTTGTTCGTGTGATAGATAGTCGCCCAGCCCTCTGCCTGATAGTTGGTCGCTTTCATCGTGTACTCGGTCGTGCAGGCGATCTCAACGAACTTCGGATAATTTTCAACTGCGTACTGCGCAATGAGAGCCATATCACGGGCATTCGTGTACTGATTTTCGTCAAAAAGTCCGTGCGGATTGGTAAAATTCGTACCCGTACAGCCGATCTCCTTTGCCTTTTCGTTCATCATATCGACGAAGTTCGGGATACTTTCGTTTCCGACATTGTAAGCGAGGATACCTGCCGATTCGCAGGCTGAATACATCAGCATCGAATACATAAGGTCGGTAACGGTGGCAATTTCTCCACGTGAAAATCCTACTGCAGACGCACCCTGACCGTAAAGCTCGTCAAAAACGACAAGAGGGGCTTCAAATTCGGTATTGTCAAGGTCCTGAACATTGTCGAGGACGATTAGCGCAGTCATTATCTTTGTCAGCGAAGCAGGATAAATTTTCTTGGTCGGATTTTTTTCATATACAACGATGTCCTTATCGAGGTTAATAAGCACCGCCGCCTCGCTGTTGACGGTGAAATTCGGCGTAAATGTTACAGCGCCCGCCTTTATCGGCATAAACACTGCCCAAAGCATCAGAACGGACAGCAGGACCGCTATTTTTTTCATATCTATTACCATTCCTTTCGGGAGAAAACTCAAAAAAATTATGTACATTATTTATTATACCAAATTATAAGCTCAAATGGAAGTGGTAATTTAAATTTTTATCCATTTTGTAATAAATTAAGACCGCTGCCCTGCAAATCGCAGAACAGCGGTCGGATAATTTTAGGGGGTTCCCTTTATTCAGTTGCGATATCAGACACTTACTGAGCGTCGATAGCAGCCTTAAGGTTCTGGTCAACCTCGTCAACGAGCATAGCAACCGTGTCAGCGATAGTTTCTCTCATCGTTGCCCAGTCTGTACCGTCGAATGCAGCTCTCATACCCATCTGGTCGCCGCCGTCTGTTGTGATGGAAGCGATATCGGAGGAGCAGCCTGTAGCAAGGTCAACAACAGGATACTGATTTGCAAGTTCGTTGATAGCCTTCATCTTGTCGATGATCTCCTGGCTCCACTGATAGTCATCGGCAGCCTTTCTGTCGGAGATAGCAACAGCTCTTTCATCGATATTGCCGAGGATATTACATTCTGCGAACAATGCAGCGCCCTGTGGGTTAGCAGAACCCTTGCAGAGTGCATAGCCGTTTACCTTTGCGCCCTGGTAAGGATCGGAACCTGCAGGAGAAGGAACGGGAACGATGCCGAGGTTTTCGGGGTCAACACCGATCGTCCATGCTTCGGGTGCCTTGCGCACACAATATGGTCCGATTATGTAGAAGAGTTCAGAGCCTTCGCCGAGCATCTGAGGCTGTTCATTCCAACTGAACTGTTCCTTCGGGAACTTGCAGCCGTTCTGATTGAGTTCGTACTGGAAGTTCATTGCCTTTTCAATAGTAGGATCGTTAATATTGCTCTGTACGCCGCCGTCAGCGGAAAGACCGATCATCGGAACGCCTGCGGACATAAGGAGAGCCTTTTCGTTCCAGTAGCCGTCAAGACCGTACTGGGAAGCATCGGGGTCAACGAAATCATAGAGCATGGACTTGAATGAATCCCAGTTCCATTCGCCCTTTTCGTAAAGCTCCCAGGGATCGTCAAAGCCCTGAGCCTCGATAGTGGATTTATCATAGATAACGATAGCTTCAGCTTCTACGCTTGTAACGAGTTCGTAGTGCTTGCCGCCGAACTTATAAAGCTCCATACCTGCGGCAACGTTCTGCCATACTGCGGAGTTGATGTCGATATAGTCGTCAACAGGCTGGAACATTCCGCTGATGATGCCCTTAGGGAAGTTGGCTGTATCATCACCGGGGAAGATATCAACGCCGTTGCCGCCGAGAACCTGTGTGGAAAGGTCGTCATAACGTGTATTCCATGTTGTAGGGATCCATTCTACCTTTCCGCCGTATTTCTGTTCAAACATTTCAAGTCCTACCGATTTGCTTGCGCCGGTAGCGGTATCCGGATTGAGGTCATAGTGAGCGAGCCACTTAACTGTCTTGTTTTCGAGTTCAACGTCCTGGAGCTGTTCCATAACCTCTTCAAGAGCTTCCTCTTCGCCTTCCTTAAGACCTTCTTCGTTGATAGCAACGGTCTTTGCGGTGGTGGTAGTAGCGGTAGTATCTTCACTTGTGCTGCCGCCGTCAGCGGTCTTGTCGCCGCAGGCTGTAAGAGCGGCTGTCATTGTCAATGCCATGATACCTGCAAGTATCTTCTTGATATTTTTCATTTGTAAACCTCCAAAGTTTTTCCTTATTGCAAAGGAACTGTCAAATAATGCACAAAAGTAATATGTACATTCACGTTTAAGCAACTAACATTATATCAAAAATTGATTTTTTAGTCAATGTTGATTTTGTATATTTGGTTTCGGACGTTTTGTTAACTTCCAACAAAAAAGCAGGCAGACGGGAGCATTTTTTGCCCCTGTCCGCCTTTTAAACGATTAAGTTGTTTGTAAATTTTATATTAACTGTATGTTACAAAAAATCAACCCATAGCTTCAAGTTCTTTGTTGAACTCATCGATATAGATCTGTGCAGCCATATCAAGCGATTCTCTTACAGTTGCCCAGTCGCCGCCCTGTAATGCAGCTCTTACGCCCGTTTCGCCGCTGTCAACGAGGGAGTTGAGGTCAGGCTGAACGCCGTTTACAAGGTCATAAACAGGGTGTTCTGCTGTCATTTCGTTGATCTTATCCTGCATTGCGAGCATTTCCTCAGTCCAGCCGAAGTCGTTGATGCTCTTGTCACGGTTGATCTGCTTTGTTCTGTCATCGCTGTTTGCTGCGAGGATACATTCCATGAACTTGATAACGCCCTCGGGGTTCTGTGCGCCCTTGCAGAGCATATAAGCTTCAAGACCTGCAGGGAGATAATAAGCGTCAGCGTTCGGGTCTTTCGGGAGCGGAACGAACATAACGTCCTCAGGTTCGCCGAATGTCTTTGTCCAGATATCGGGTGAAGAGTTGATCTCGTAAAGTCCGCTTATGTAGAAAAGCTCCTTGCCCTCGCCGATATATTCGATGTGGGTTTTCCAGCCCGTGAGGTTCTTGTCAAGGATAAGTCCGTTGTCAAAAAGCTCCCTCTGGAAGTTCATTGCACGTTCAAGTGCGGGGCTGTAGAAGTTGTCGGAAAGCTTTCCGTCCTTGATCTCGAGTGCAGGTGCGCCCGATGTCATCATAAGAGGCTTTTCGTTGAACCAGCCGTCAAGGCCGTAGTTTCCTGCGTCAACATCACAGAATTCAAGAAGATCCTGCTTGAACGCATCCCATGTCCATGTTCCCTCTTCGAGCTGATCGGCAGGATCGTCAAGACCGTAGGCTTCGATAGTCTGGCGGTTGTAGTAAACGACCTGACCTGCTGTTGCGGCGGTTGCGATGAGATAGTGATGTCCGCCGAGGAAGAACATATCGTTAAGATCCTTTACGGGTGCCCAAAGGTCGCTGTCATAGTCGATATAATCGTCAACAGTCTGGAACATACCGTTTGTAACGCCGTTGGGGAATGAATCGAGGTCGCCGCCTGCGATAAAGTCAAGTCCCTCGCCGCCGATTATCTTTGTGGAAAGATCGTCGAAGCGCTTGTTCCACGTTGTCGGTATATATTCGATAACGCCGTCATACTTCTGCTCAAACAGTTCGAGTGAAAGCGCCTTTGTGTTGCCCGAAGTCGAAGCGTGGAAAGGATCATAGAACGAGAACCACTTGATAGTCTTGTTTTCAAGCTCACCGGTGAGAAGATCAGCAACGCTCTTTACCTGCTCTGCGTCCTCTTCGGAAAGCTCGGCGGTGTTGATGGGAACGGTTGCCTGAGTTGTGGTTTCCTCGGGAACTTCCGAGCTGTTTCCGCAGGCTGCAAGTCCCGATACCATAAGTACAGCCAGTGCTGCGGCTGTTATCTTTTTGTAGTTTGCCATAAAATATCCTCCGTAATATTTCTTTTCGGATCTCTCAATATATTCAATGTATTAATTATAACAAATCAAGTGCGTTTATGTCAACGTTTACATACCCGATTTTACGTTTCATTTTTTGTGCAAACTGCAATACGGAATACACAAAAAATCACCCCGTCATAACACAATATGCTATAACGGGGTGATGAAATTTCATAAAAAGAAATTCTGCTTATTCAAGTACGTTGCCGAAAGGGAATTTCCCTTACTTTTTGATAACTCTTACCTTGATAACAGTATCAACAGCGGAAAGCTTTGCAACAACATCGTCGCTTACGTTGCCTGCAACATCGAGGAGAGTGTAAGCGTAGTCCTTCTTGGATTTGTTGAGCATATTGTCGATGTTAAGACCTGCATCGCCGAGAGCAGTTGTAAGAGCGGAGATAACAGCAGGAACATTCTTGTGCATTACGCAGATCTTAGTTCCTGCAGCATTCATCGAAGCATCGGGATAGTTTACGGAGTTCTTGATATTGCCGTTTTCGATGTAGTCGATGAGTTCGAGAGCAGCCATCTTAGCGCAGTTGTCCTCGGATTCCGGAGTCGAAGCACCGAGGTGAGGAACAGCGATAACGCCCTTTGCACCGAGAACTTCATCAGACGGGAAGTCAGTGATGTAAGCTGCTACCTTGCCGCTTTCGAGTGCAGGGAGGATAGCGGAGTTGTCAACGAGTTCGCCTCTTGCGAAGTTGAGTACACGAACGCCGTCCTTCATTGCAGCGATAGCATCGGCATTGATAGTGCCCTTTGTATCAGCGTTGAAAGGAACGTGGATAGTTACATAATCAGCGGCAGCGTAAAGATCCTTTACGTCCGAAACAGTCTTAACGGACGGATCAAGGCTGAGTGCTGCCTTAACTGAGAGGAACGGGTCATAGCCGACAACCTTCATGCCGAGTGCGATAGCAGCATTGGCAACGAGAACGCCGATAGCGCCAAGTCCGATAACGCCGAGCGTCTTGCCCATGATCTCAGGACCCGCGAACTGGGACTTGCCCTTTTCTACCATTTTGCCAACCTCTGCGCCGTTGCCCTTGAGGGTCTGCGCCCAGATCATAGCATCGGGGATCTTTCTCGATGTAAGAAGAAGTCCTGCGATAACGAGTTCCTTAACAGCGTTAGCGTTTGCGCCCGGTGTGTTGAATACGCAGATACCCTGCTCCGCGCACTTGTCAACGGGGATATTGTTTACACCTGCGCCTGCACGGGCAATGGCAAGAAGATTCGAGCCGAATTCCATATCGTGCATAGCAGCGGAACGTACCATGATAGCATCAGGATTAGCAACTTCATCGGCAACGGTGTACTTTGCAGTATCAAAGTTATCCGTACCGTACTTAGAGATCTTGTTCAATGTCTGAATATTGTACATTTCAATTTACCTCCCATTATGTATGTAGGGGGCAGTCCCCCGTCCCCTACAATTGAATTTGAATAAAAGGGTCAATATAACGGGCGGATATGGGATCCGCCCCTACGGAATTTCAAAATTATTCGGCATAGCCGTTTTAATGCAGACGGAAAACCCGTCCCCTACATTTTCACGCAACTTTGCCAAGCACAATAATTCCGAATTCCGAATTCATAATTCCGAATTTTACTTAAGGTTTTCTGCCTCAAATTTCTTCATGAATTCAACGAGCTTTTCAACGCCCTCGATAGGCATAGCGTTGTAGATAGATGCTCTCATACCGCCAACGGTTCTGTGTCCCTTGAGGTTCTCGAAACCTGCAGCCTTTGCTTCCTTAACGAACTTAGCGTCGAGGTCAGCATCACCTGTTACGAAAGGAACGTTCATGAGCGAGCGGTCTTTCTTTTCAACAGTGCCCTTGAAGAGTTTGCTCTGGTCGAGGAAATCATAAAGGATAGCGGCTTTCTTTTCGTTATGAGCCTTCATAGCTTCAAGTCCGCCCATCTTCTTTATCCACTTGAATACCTTGCCGCAGATGTAGATGCCGTAGCATGGAGGTGTGTTGTAAAGTGAGTTGTTGTCAGCGTGAGTCTTATACTGGAGCATTGTCGGTGTGTTCTCAACATAAGGCTTTTCGGGGATAAGGTCTTCACGAATGATAGCGATAACAACGCCTGCAGGGCCTACGTTCTTCTGAACGCCGCCGTAGATAACGCCGTACTTTGTTACGTCGATAGGTTCGGAGAGGAAGCACGAAGAAACGTCAGCGATAAGCGTCTTGCCCTTTGTGTTCGGGAGTTCCTTGAACTTTGTGCCGTAGATAGTGTTGTTTTCGCAGATGTAAACATAGTCTGCATCGTCGTCGATAGGAAGATCGGAGCAGTCGGGGATATAGGAGAAGGTCTTGTCTGCGGAAGAAGCGACAGCGTTAGCCTTGCCGTACTTCTGAGCTTCCTGCCAAGCCTTCTTAGCCCACTGACCTGTGATTATGTAATCGGCAACGCCGTTCTTCATAAAGTTCATAGGTATCATAGCGAACTGCTGTGAAGCGCCGCCCTGAAGGAAGAGAACCTTGTAGTTGTCGGGGATATTCATAAGGTCACGGATATCCTTTTCGGCGGTCTGAATGATCTCCTCAAAAGCCTTTGAGCGGTGGGACATTTCCATAACGGACATACCTGTGCCGTTGTAATCAAGCATTTCTGCAGCTGCTTCTTTAAGAACTTCCTCGGGAAGTACAGCAGGACCTGCACTGAAGTTGTAAACTCTGGACATATTAAAAGCCTCCAATAATAGTATTACAAAATAAAAAAGTGAAACTATACTTTTATATTATAAACCCAAAAGAAAATATTGTCAAGGCTAAAGCGGCTAATATTTATCACTTCACCACGGCAAATTCAACGATATTTGCAATAATAAATTGTGCATTATGCAAACTTAGTTAAATTCGGAATGCGGAATTCGGAATTCGGAATTAAGCTTCGCCTCCACGTAAAAAGCGAAAATAAGGTCACAATTTGGGCTTTTGTAACCTTAAATTATTACAATATCGCTTCCGCTGTTTTGAGTGGAGCATAAATAATTCCGAATTCCGCATTCCTAATTCCGAATTATCTCCAAAATCCGCCCTTGTGGAAATTTTCATTTCCGAGGGGAGCTGCGATAAGCTTGAAGATAACACAGCCGTCGGGACAAACGATAGTCTTGCTGTATTTGCCGTCACCGCCGAGATTGGTGAGGTCGCCGCCGCTCCTGACGGCCTCCATGAGCGGATAGAGCATCATCATGGTCTTGCTGCATATCCCATAGCCGTCCTTGTTCACGGGGCAGCCGTATGTACAGGTGTATTTGTCCCCTATCTCCTCGCCGTTCCGACAATAATGCTCGGTCGTATCACCACGGAGAAAGCCCGTTACCTCGACATTGAATTCATATTCTTCTGCATACCATTTTTTCATAGCGGTGTTCCTTTCTTATAATTAAATTTCCTGTTTTTCATCATCAGTATGTATCAACGAATCATCGATTCATTCCGTGCAAACAGCAGCTGTCATAAACTTGTCCATATCATCTCTGCAGGAAAATCTGTACAGCGTTTTATAATTATATTTTTCCAAAAGGCTCTCTATCTGAGGCTTTGTTTCAGCCGAAAATGCTTCAACGAAATTCAGAAAATCATTATCCAACTCGTTTTCTGTCCAAGGAATATCATCTCTCTTTTTCCCAATGCGGCTTTTTATGCCCTCAATGCAAATTTCGGTCGGATAGTCCAAGTAGAATATCGTGTCGGCTTCTTTTATCCTAAGTTCCATAGTGCTTATGTAGTTGCCGTCTATTATCCACTCTTCCTCGGACATTATTTCATTCAGTTTGCACACAAGCTCTTCATGTGTGATATGAGTTCTGTCTGCTCGCCAGTACAGATTATCTATATGGAAAAGCCTAATACTTGTCAGCGAGGATAATTCCCGTGAAAAGCAGCTTTTTCCTGCGCCCGGCGAACCGATAACAATTATCTTTTTCATAAGACCTCCTTAAAAACAAAATCGGGCGGATATAAAAGTCCGCCCGATGAAATATTTCAACCAATAATTACGCATTACGCATTATGAATTACGCATTAGAAAAGTCCCGAAATATTACCGTTATTATCGCAGTCGATCTTAAGAGCCGCAGGAGCTTTCGGAAGTCCGGGCATTATCATGATGTCGCCCGTGAGCGCAACCACGAAGCCTGCGCCTGCGGAAAGTTTGAGATCTCTTACGGTGATAACGAAATTCTCGGGCTTGCCGAGCTTTGTCGGGTCATCGGAGAGCGAATACTGCGTCTTTGCAACGCATACGGGAGTTCCGCCGAAGCCGAGATCCTCGATCTCTTTGAGAGCCTTTTCTGCCTGCTTTGTGAAGATAACTCCGTCTGCACGGTAGATCTCCTTTGCAATGGTATCAAGCTTTTCCTTGATAGAAAGCTTCTCGTCATAGAGGTAATGGAAGTTGTTCTCTGCTGTTTCGATAGTGTCGCAGACCTTCTGTGCAAGGTCTGTGCCGCCCTCGCCGCCCTTTGCGAAAATTTCTGCGAGCGAAACGGGAGTATCGAGTTCTGCACAAACTCTCTTTATAACTTCGATCTCTGCATCTGTATCTGTGTGGAAACGGTTGATGGCAACGACAACGGGCAGACCGAACTTGTGCATATTTTCAATATGTGTTTTGAGGTTTACAACGCCCTTTTCGAGTGCTTCAACGTTCTCTGCGGTAAGCTCTGTCTTTGGAACGCCGCCATTGTATTTGAGCGCTCTTATCGTTGCAACGAGAACTACGCAGGACGGCTTAAGTCCGCCGAATCTGCACTTGATATCGAAGAATTTCTCTGCGCCGAGGTCAGAGCCGAAGCCTGCTTCTGTGATAGCATAATCGCCGAGCTTAAGAGCAAGCTTTGTTGCACGTATAGAGTTACAGCCGTGAGCGATATTTGCGAACGGGCCGCCGTGCATGATAGCAGGGTTGTTTTCAAGCGTCTGAACGAGGTTCGGCTTGACAGCGTCCTTGAGGAGAGCCGTCATTGCGCCCTCTGCGCCGAGGTCGTGAGCATAAACGGGCTTGCCGTCGTATGTATACGCAACGAGTATCTTTGAAAGACGCTGTTTGAGGTCTGCAAGGTCGGAAGCAAGGCAAAGGATAGCCATAACTTCGGAAGCGACTGTAATTCTGAAGCCGTCCTGACGGGGAATTCCGTTGACCTTTCCGCCCATACCGATAACGATGTTTCTGAGTGCTCTGTCGTTCATATCAAGGCAGCGGTCTATCATGATCCTTCTCTGGTCGATGCCGAGAGCGTTTCCCTGCTGCATATGGTTATCGAGGAGTGCGCAGAGGAGGTTGTTTGCGGCTGTGATAGCGTGCATATCACCCGTGAAGTGGAGGTTGATATCCTCCATTGGAACTACCTGAGCATATCCGCCGCCTGCTGCGCCGCCCTTGATGCCGAAAACAGGTCCGAGCGAGGGTTCACGGAGTGCGAGGACTGCCTTTTTGCCTATCTTAGCCATAGCCTCGGTAAGACCTACCGAAATGGTCGTCTTGCCCTCGCCTGCGGGTGTAGGATTTATAGCTGTAACAAGGATAAGCTTGCCGTCGGGGTTATTTTTCGTCTTTTCAAAAAGCTCCTCGGAGAGCTTTGCTTTATAGTGTCCGTAAGGTTCGATCTCGTCCTCTGTGATGCCGAGCTTTGCTGCGACCTCTGTGATCCTGAGCATTTTTGCCTGCTGTGCGATCTCGATATCTGTAAGCATATCGTTATCCTCCAATAATATTCCAAAATTGTATTTTATCAAAAAAGCAGAATGACGGAATGTCCGAAAATTCTGCTTTTATCTTTCGCTGTTAATTTTAAAGTGCTACCTTTCTCACCGATGTTCCGGGGAAAGATTTCTTTTCGATATCTGCGCCGAGCTTGCGGAGCTTTTCTTCAAAACATTCATATCCACGCTCGATGTGGTAGATATCTTCAATTTCGGTAACGCCCTTTGCGGCAAGTCCTGCGATGACGAGTGCCGCACCTGCTCTGAGGTCGGGAGCTGTGACGGGTGCGCCCATAAGTGAACCAACGCCCTCGATAACTGCGACCTTTCCGTCAACGGAGATATTCGCACCCATTCGGCGAAGCTCATCGACATAGCGGAAACGGTTGTCGAAGATGCCCTCCGTTACGATGCTCGTTCCCTCCGCAAGGCAAAGGAGAGTCGATATCTGCGGCTGCATATCGGTCGGGAAACCGGGGTGAGGCATTGTCTTTATGCTCGTTTTAACGAGAGGGCCGTCAACGGAAATTCTGACAGCATCGTCGAATTCCTCAACGGTAACGCCTATCTTTTCAAGCTTTGCCGTGATGCTTTCAAGGTGCTTCGGGATAACGTTCTTAACAAGGACATTGCCCTTTGTTGCGGCAGCGGCTATCATAAATGTGCCTGCTTCTATCTGGTCGGGGATAATTGCATAGGTTGCGCCTTTGAGCTTCTTCACTCCCCTGATCTTGATAACGTCCGTACCTGCGCCCATAATATCCGCACCCATTGAGTTGAGGAAGTTCGCAAGGTCAACGATATGCGGTTCTTTTGCCGCATTTTCGATAACGGTCATACCCGTTGCTTTTACGGCTGCGAGCATTGTATTTATCGTTGCGCCGACAGTTACCATATCGAAATATATCTGCGAGCCGATCAGATTTTCTGCATGGATATCGATCATGCCGTGATCGAGTGCGCACTCAGCACCAAGGGCAGTGAAAGCTTTGAGGTGCTGGTCGATAGGACGGTCGCCGAGGTAGCAGCCGCCCGGCATAGCAACTCTTGCACGCCTGAATTTTCCGAGGAGCGTTCCGAGAAAGTAATAGGACGCTCTCATGTGCTTTGCCATTTCATAAGGAACGATAGGCTCTGTGATGCCCGTTGCATCGATCCTTACGGTATTTTTATCAAGAAATTTAACATCTGCGCCCATTTCGATAAGTATGCGCAGACTGATGGAAACATCGCTTATCTGAGGAACATTTTCGAGTATACAAGCCTCGTCCGAAAGAATAACAGCAGGGATAATTGCAACGGCAGCGTTCTTCGCGCCGCTTATCTCAACCTCTCCGTTAAGGGTCCTGCCGCCCTTTATAACAAACTTCTCCAAGTTTTTTCTCTCCCATTTTTACCGAATATATAAAACCGGGCAAAATGCCCGTGATAACATCATAATAAATATGTATAGGCGAACTTTCTTCAGGAAACTACACGCCAATATTTATTATAACACAAACGGCAGAAAATTAAAAGACTTTTTTCATATTTTTTATTACAGAATTTTAGTCCGTTCTGCTGATTTTAATGTTAATATCAGCCAAAATGGGTCTTGAAAAAGATGAAAAATGTTATCTTCTGACAGTTTTTCTTTTGCGCTTGACGCCATACATATTTTTGTCGGCGGATTTTATCATATCCTCCATAGTAAGGACGCTTCCGCAGGGAACTGTCGTGTATCCGCAGCTGCAGCCGACCTTGTACGGCAGCCCCGACATCTCGTTGTATGTTTCAAGATATTTGTCGACATCGGCAATGCACTGTGCGGCTTCATCGGCGCTTTCACTGCAGAAAACGGCGCAGAATTCATCACCGCCCGTGCGTGCGCAGACAGCACCCTTCGGCATCGAATTTTTTATTGCTCTCGCTGTGACGATGATGGCATTGTCGCCGCCCTCGTGGCCATAGGTGTCGTTTATCGGCTTCAGACCGTCAACATCGGCGCATACGATAGTAATAAATCCTTTTTTGCTGTTAAGTATTTCGGGGGCAAAGGTGTTCAGTCCTCTGCGGTTGCATATTCCAGTGAGCGGATCGGTCATATTTATATTCCGGAGTTCATCGGCAACGTCCCTTAACTCCTTGTTAAGGTAAAAAGTTCCTGCGTTGTTGGAGAGATTCATTGTCCATGTAAGGAAAAGCTCGCCATTGCCCTCTACCATTTGAGGAACAAACGCAAAATAGCCCAAAAGGCAGTTGCGGAAATAGAACGGAACAAACCCGAAGAATACCGGCTCGTCCCTTCCGAGGAGCTGACCGGGGATAATGTCCTTTGTATCGAAGGAAGTTCCCGCAGGTATATCATGCCCGTATTTTATCATAGAAACAGATCTTTCGGCAAGACCGATAAATCCCGAATCCTGCTGAAACTTCACCTTGCCCTTTTCAACGTCCTCGCTGACGCAGATATAAAGCTCCTTCAGTTTGAAGAATGCGGCAAGGTCAGTCGCACTCGCAAACAGTTCCTCGGAGGTTTTTGCCGCAGAAATTTTTGTATTCATTTCGATAGCACGGAAATCGAATTCATGACTGTGGTCACGCTCGATATAGAACTGATCGTAGAACGAATCATAGTCCTTTTTGATGACGTCACAGCCGCAGGATTCATTTACAACAATGCCTGCATCGACTGTAACGATCCGAGGTGTTTCCTTTCCGCTCCATACGCTTTCAAGGACGTTCACAGCCTCGATCCCGGCTTTAAGATACTCATGCCGAACGGTCGTAAGGGACGGTTTATATCTTTCACAGTCAGCAACGCCGTCAAAACCCGTCACGACGATATCATCGGGGATCTTCATTCCCCTTGCCTTTATCTCGTCCATGCAGAAGAACGCCATTGTGTCGCTTGCACAGACGATAGCCTCGGGTATATCCCCAGAATCAAGGAATTCCTTTGTACAATCCTTTGCCCAATGCCAGAAACGGCCGTAAGCAACTCTTTTTTCGTCATAAGGGATACCGTGCGCCTCGAGTGACTTTCTGTATGCGGCAAGGCGCTCTTCGGTCTGGAAATTACCCGGAAAACCGCCGATAAAGTTTATCTTTTTAAGTCCGTGCACCTCAATGAGGTGATCTACGACAAGTCCCATAGCCTTTTTATCGCTCAGAACGACATTGTAATCAAGAACATTTTCGGGATTGTTGACATTGAGTATCGGTATGCCATGCTCCGCAGCCTTTTCCCTGACCTTAAAGATGATATCGGGCAGGAGAAGATTGTCGCCAAAGACGATCACGCCGTCGAGCATATCATAATTTATAAGGTTGTATATCTCGACCTCTCCGCGCATAACGTTCTTTGGGATAACTCTGTCCGAACCTATCTCCACCTTTGTCATAAGGTTTGAGAACACAAGCAGGTCGATATCATCAGCGGCGCATTTTCTGCGGATGCCTTCGATGATCCTGCTCTCATATTCCCAGTTATAGCTTGTGACGCAGACAGCAACCGCCTTTCTCTTTTTCATAAAACCGCCTCCGCAGTTAACAGGATATCCGCAGGCAAACGCAGATATCCTGTTATTGATTTATCATATTATATCATAACATTACCCGAAAATCAATAATTTTTGGTTAATTTTTGCCTGCTTATATTTTTTGAAAGAAACCGAAAAGGGCGTTCCGCTTAAAACAGAACGCCCTTTTGTCAGTATCGGATCAGATGACATTGTATTCCTTGAGAATCTTTTCAATATCGGTATCCCTGATCTTTTCAAGCAGCTTCTTTACAACAAGCTCTTTCATAAATCCGATATCCATATCGGTAGCCTTTTTGCCGTCACGGAGCTTTACCGTCGCATCGAGAAGAGCACGGATATCATAGACGCTTCCCCATACCTCCGGAACGCCTCTGTCAACGTTGAGGAGTGTATATACCGCCTCCATACCTGTACGCATCGAATATTCCGTGGTGAAGATCGTGTCACGCGGAGTTTCTGCAAACTGTCCGAGGAATGCAAAGTTCACTGCGCCGTCGGGAACTACCTTTGGCCTGTCGCCGTAAGCTCTCGGCATGAAGAACGCATCGATATACGGCATCATAACGGGGACAGTGTTTGCGGAATGTTCAGCCATATCCTCGATCTGATCCTCGGGAACGCCGATGTGATAAAGCCATTCCATACAGATCTCCTTGCCCGTACATTCACGCATAGGCTTTTTGATAAAATCGCCCGGCTTATCGCTGAACAATGCATATACCCATACAAGGCAGTGATCCTTCGGCTGATCACGGAACTGCGGCTGACGGTTGATAGTCCAGCTTAAAAGCCAGCTTGAATCCTTTACGGTAACGATGCCGCCCGTTACTACCTTTCCGCTGAACGGGTCACGCTTGCAGATATTCTTGATATAAGGTATGATGCGCTGATCGAGAGTTTCGACCGTTGCGCTCATCCAGTTGCAAAGCTCGGGGTCGCCGCAGAACTTATCGGGATTGCCGAACGCAGGATCCTGTGCAGCGATCCTGCGCCACATATCCCAGCCGCCGCCTTCTCGGATCTCGGTATCGAATTTTGCGGGTTCGTTCTGGCTGCCCATTGAAGAGTTTTCAACGCATCCGCCGTTCGTGATGAAAACAAGGTCGTTTTCGGTAAGGTCGATGCTCTGCTTTTCTCCGCCGCAGACAGTGTCGATGCGTGTTGCCTGCTTGCGGTCGGGCTTGCAGTCGAACTGAACGTTCACTACCTGAACGCCGTAGTGGAAGTTAACGCCGAAGCTTTCAAGATATTTTACCATTGGCAGGATCATTGACTCATACTGATTGTACTTTGTGAAACGAAGAGCCTTGAAGTCGGGCAGTCCGCCGATATGATGAATGAAACGCTGGATATAAAGCTTCATTTCAAGCGCACTGTGCCAGTTTTCAAATGCGAACATTGTGCGCCAGTAGAGCCAGAAGTTTGAACCAAGGACTTCATCATCGAAGAAATCCGTGATCTTTTTATCCTGCAGCTGTTCATTCGGCGTGAAGAACAGCTTCATTATCTCCATTGCGCCCTTATCGGAAATATCGAATTTTCCGTCAGTGTGAGCGTCCTCGCCCCGGTTCACGGTCGCACGGCAAAGAGAATAGTTCGGGTCAGCCTTGTTGAGCCAGTAATACTCGTCAAGAACGGAAACGCCCTCCGTTTCGATCGACGGTATCGAACGGAAGAGATCCCACATAACTTCAAAGTGGTTGTCCATTTCACGTCCGCCGCGCATTACATATCCGATGTTTTCAAACCTCCAGCCGTCACAGGCACCGCCCGCTGTGCTGCCCTTTTCAAGAATGTGAACGTGTTCACCCTTCATCTGACCGTCACGCACAAGATAGCAGGCAGCCGTGAGAGCGGCGAGTCCGCTGCCGACGATATAAGCCGACTTGCTGTCAACGCCTTCGGGTTTCTTCGGTCTTGCAAAAGCCTCGTAGTTTCCGCTTGAATAATACATAAACGTTACCTCCTGAATTTTATTTTTTCTGAAGTTTTTCTCTGTGATATAATATTAGCATTTTCAAACAGGATATACAATAAACAGTTTTGCCGCCGTGATAAGTTTTTCATCACGGCGGCAAAACTGTTTGTTTTTTTATCATTCCGATGCTTTTGATAAGATCATGAAATGCTGAATTTTTCTATCGCTCCTGCGACATTTCCCTGCATGATAACGTTCATTCGTTCAGCGATCCTATGGGGGTCTTCTTTCATATCATTTTTGACCCAGTTGAGCATAACTCCGACGAATGCATATTTATAAAAATCGGCGATGAACTGCTTGTCCTCTTCACGGATGGCTCTTCCCTCGGCTTTCTCGTTCACAACGTCTATAAGAAGATCATAGGTCACTTTGTAGAGATAAGTTTCAACGTGTTCACGGCTCACGGAACGGTAAACGTTGATGATGAAAGGCTTGTTGTCCTGAACCGCCTCGAATATCCGCAGAAGCCCCTGCTGCCAGGTTTCGTATGTCTTTTTCCCCTCAAGAGCTATCTTTGCATCTTCAAGGCAGGACCATTCCACAAGGTCGTAAATATCTTTGAAGTGATAATAGAACGTCATTCTGCTGATGCCGCAGTCCTCTGTTATATCGTTGATCGTTATCTTGCTCAGCGGCTTTTTCAGCAGGAGATTTTTCAGCGAGGTTTCGAGCGCACGTTTCGTGACCTGTGACATTTTACATTTCCTTTCCTAATGTTGTATGTTCCTTTAGGGGTTCTCTATAGTTTTATCGGTTTATAGTATTATACCCTGTGGGAAACGCTTTGTCAAGAACCGAAAACGTCCTGCGGTCATTGTTCGGAAAATGAAGTTATCTTTGTATCCCCGTTCTCATTTTCGGAAATGACGACCTCATAAATATTGCCGCCGTTTCTGAACGGAGCAGGGTCAAAGCTGTTCACATTGAACGAAAACTTGAATATACAGCTCGTTTCGTCGCCGCTTATCTTTACATATTTTATATCGGAAACGACGGTAAGCTCTTTGAATATCCCCCACTCGGAGACTGCGCCGAGCCCGCAGTTTTCATCTACAAGAGCTTCAAGCGTTCCCGTGCTGTGGTCAAAGCCTTCAAGCTGATGCATAAAAGTGCTGATGATATAGTCGGGATAATCTAGCATGACCGAAAAACAGCTTTCCAAAAATTTATCCGCATCACCGATCCGATAGGATTCGCTTATGTCTTTATAGTTAAAATCCAGAACTCCCACATCATATATCGTGAAAACATACCTTTCGCCGCCTGCGTTTATCTCGGTGACAGAATAACCCGAACCGCTCGTATCAGATTCGGTATCAAGATAACTGCATCGTTCAAGTTCGCGTTTCACGCTGTTAAAGAAATTGCTGACATCATAAAGCCGTCCGTTCACGGTGGGGAGCTTTACCTGAGCTTCGCCGCTCTCATTGTAATAAGTCATCTGCGCTGTGTCGGTGCTTTTTATCGCAACTGAGATATCAATGCCCTCAATGGCTCTGTAATTTTCGCAGTTATACACCTTATCGATAATGCGTATCTCATCAGCCAGCTTTTCAAGCCGCATAATGACCGTACCCTCACTGCTTTCGTAAGTGCCTGTCATATAGGACCAGTCGGCGGTGAAATCATCACTTATGTGTATATCTCCCGACACATTGCCGTTTCCGTCTACAATGTCAAATTTGCGAAGCTTTCCGTTCAGATCCAGATCGTAAAATTCCGCACGGTACAGATCGCCGTCGGGCAGTGTGAAAATGATAAGCCCGGGGTCGTTCCTGAGAAGTCCCGTGAATTTGAAACATTCGTCAATATCCTCGGGGAGCTTTTCTGTCGGCAGTTCACACGAACCGTAGTATGTTCCCGTCCGGCTGTTCACCGAGCGCAGGCAATATCTGCCCTCTGCGCTGACAAGCTCGATCCTGTACGGGATATTGTAGCCCTCGATCTCATATTTCCAGAATACCTCCTCCGCCTTTGCCGCAGGCTCGTCCTTGATATAATAAGCATCGTTGTCCGTGTTCATCTCCGCACTCACGGGGACAAGCTTTCCGTCCGAATATCCGAAAGCAACGCTGTAGTCCGTAATATAGCGGTAAAGATCCCAGTTATCGGCACTGAGATAAAGAGAGCTGTCTGCATAAAGCCTGCCGTCCCTGACATAATATCTGACATTTTCGCCATAGTTCGCACAGCCGTTTTCGGCGATCGAAAGCTTTTCTCCGATCGCCTCGTCAACAGTGAAAACGTGTTCCTTTCCTGCGCAGGAAACGTTGAACTCCGTGTCCGAAAGCTGTTCTATCTTTATGTCAAGAAAATCCTTAACGGCGGTTTCATCAATGCTTATCTCGGAAAGATCGGCACCGTTTATTACCGTTATTGCAGTTTCACGATAATAGGTCACGACCGCAATATCGTCCGTTCCGTCCGAATCAGCATCGCAGAGGATAATATCCGAAACATCGGGCGTTCCGTCTATCGGAGAAATACCGCCGCCGAAATGCTTTCTCACTTCCGAGCCGTTCATATTTTTCACCGCATAAAAGCCCTGATAATTGTCCGATACAGTGAGCATTACATCCGTCTGATTGGAGCGAAGTTCAAACTCACCCGTTTCGTCATTATATTCGGAGGTATAGCCTGCGGAATTTTCCATAAGTGCAAATTCATTCGGCAAGGTTTTATACTCGCTCGGGTCCAAGGGGTCAAACTCGCAGGTAAAACTGTATGTTCCTGCATTGAAAATACCCTTTTTCAGCTTGTAGTCAAGCGTTATTTTTATGTTCGCATTTCCGTTAAAGCTGTCGAAGCTTGCTTCAATGCTGTAATCGGGGTCTTTTGTGTCAAGCTCCTTTTCGTATGAAACATCGGCATAACCCTTGCCATCTCTCACAAGAAAATATTCGCCCTTGTCGCCGCCGTTGCCGTAAATTCGGTAATGTCCCACCTTTTGCATCTCGGTAGTGCTTTTTATGGAATCGAGCGTGTATTTTTCACTTTCAAAGGAGATATCAACATAATGAACGCTCCTGTCATAGACCCTTACAATGAGCTTTCCGACCTCGCCCCCGTCATCTTCAAGCGTCTGAGCAAAATAGCGCACATCTCCCGTATCGGAGACCTTGCTTTCATCATATTTTGCCGTTAATGAAATATTTTTTCCCGTGCCGAATATTACCGCCGAAACGAGTATTGCGGCAAGCACTGCAATGACAGCGACCGTGCGGACCTTTTTCATGCTCATAATATTTTTTATACGGGATTTTATGCCGCTCTCGCCGAAGCCCGAAACGAGCATAACGGAATGTTTTTTCGCTGCCGCACAGCTAAGGAGACTGTTAGCATATTCACGGCGGTTCTCGTTTCCTATTATGCCGAGAACGCTCATATCGCAGAGCTTTTCCGCATCGGCAAGATACATATATCTGCACACCCAGACAACGGGGTCAAACCAGTTCACAGCGCAGACAGCGAGTGTGAGAATGTTCCACAACGGGTCAAAATGTCTGATGTGACAACATTCGTGAAGAATGATATGCCGCATAAGCTTTTCATCGTTTTTGTCGATAGCTTCGGGTAGAATTATCACGGGGAAAAGCACTCCGAAAACCGCAGGAGTGTCAATTTCGCCGCAGCGAATGCTGACCCTGCGCTTTATTCCGCTTTCCCTTAAAATTCTCTCGCAAAGCTCATTTTCAAGCTTCGGCAGACGGTGAAATCTCACCGTGCAGACTATGACCGCAAACAATATGCAGAACAAAAGCAGAGCCGTCACGGAGAAATAGACTGAATATGCAATATCGGCAATATCCGCACTGTTTTTCGTTTCAGCAGGCGTTATGCTCGGCTCTTGTGCCGCAGTCGGCTCGGTATAGTTTACGGAAATGTCGCTTTGCTCCGAATGAACTTCGCTTTCCTTTTCCGCAGGAACGATCTCAGCATTTTCCTCAAAAAAATAATCATTCTGCGAGGGCGTTTCGGCAGCACTTTCCGCCGTTGATGCCGATTTTGCAAACAGATTCATCACCGACAAATGCGACGGCATCTCAACGGGAACTGCGAACTTTATGAACACGACCGCCCACATAATTATGAACGGCTTTATGCCCGTCCTGCTCCCAAAAAGCTTTCTTATCACTATTGCCGCAATGCCCAAAAGCGCAGAAGTTACTGCAACGGATAACATCGTCATTCCCCCCGATCGTTTTCGTCAATGCTGTCATTTATAAGCTTACGAAGCTCTTGAAGCTCCTCCGAGGAAAGCTGTTTTTCCTTTATAAATCCCGAAACGAGAAGCTTCGCCGAACCGTTGTAGAGCCTTTCGAGCAGTCCTGCCGTTTCGCTCGTTCTGACGTCCTCCTTTTTAATAAGCGCCCTGCACACATAGTCGGGTTCGCTCCGCTCAACAGCACCCTTTTTGATAAGTCTGTCGATAAGGGTGTAAACGGTGGGTTTTTTCCAGCCCTTTTTCTCCGCAAGTCGGTGCGAAATTTCCAGTGCGGTTACTTCCCCCTCGTCCCATATTATGTTCATAATTTCAAAATCGTTATCGCTCAGTTTCATAGCTTTTCTCCCTGTTATACAAGTGTAGAATATTCCTTGAATATCATTATACAACTGTAAAACAGATTTGTCAATAGACAATTGTAGAATAAACAGAATTTTATGAAAAAGTTGACACCTGAATTAATAATATGGTAAAATATACTCAAAGAAGAAGAAACCCGATCTGAATAGCTTTTTTGGGGGGAATAAAAGTGGCGATCATCGGTATTGACCTTGGAACAACGAACAGCCTTGCGGTGTGCTATAGGAACGGCAGGGCGGAAATAATAAAAAATTCACTCGGGGATAATTTCACACCGTCCGTTGTGAGCGTTGACGATAGCGGCGAAATTCTTGTCGGACGTATCGCAAAGGAACGGCTCATTTCCCACCCCGATAAAACGGCGGCGGAATTCAAGCGTTCAATGGGACTGCGGAATGATTTTACTCTCGGCAAAAAAAGCTGCACTCCCGAGGAGCTGTCCTCGCTCGTACTGCGAAAGATAAAGGAAGATGCGGAAAGCTATCTCGGCGAGGAAGTGACCGAGGCTGTTATCAGCGTTCCGGCATACTTTGACGACAACAGCCGAACCGCAACAAAGCTTGCAGCAAAGCTTGCGGGACTTCATACCGAAAGGCTTGTGAATGAACCCTCCGCCGCAGCTCTTGCATATCAGGCTCGGCACGGCTTTGAGGACGGGACATATATGGTTGTCGATTTTGGCGGAGGAACGCTCGACGTTTCCGTTGTCGACTGCTTTGACAGCGTTATTGAGATACTTGCGGTCGCAGGGAACAATCACCTCGGCGGAAAGGACTTCAACGATGCGATAGCGCAGTATTTCTGCAAAGTGAACGGACTTGAAATGAACGGCTTGTCCCCTGATGACAGGGCAAAGATATACAAGCTTGCGGAGGACTGCAAAATAAGCCTTACACAGATACCTGCGGCAATGATGATCGTCAATATCAAGGGAACGCAGTATTCAATGACGCTCGACAACAACAAGCTGATAGAGATCTCATCGGCGGTGTTTGAAAGGATCGCAATACCCGTAAGAAAGGCTCTCCACGACAGCCGCCTTTCGATAGATGAGATAAATGATATAATTCTTGTCGGCGGCTCATGCAAAATGCCGACGGTACAGGCGTTTATCGAAAAGATAACGGGAAAACATCCCTGCACCGATATTGACCCCGACACGGCAATTGCGGAGGGCGCAGGTATTTTTGCAGGCATAAAGGACAGAAACGACAAGCTAAAGGATATCGTCCTCACGGATATATGTCCCTTTTCCCTCGGTATTGACGTGCTTGACGAAGAAACGAACGAAGTGATAATGAGTTTCATCATCGACCGCAACTCCCCTCTCCCGACGAGCTGTACAAAGCTCTACTGTGCGGCATACAACGGTCAGACGGGAAGTCGGTTCAGGATCTATCAGGGCGAAAGCCGAAATCCCACAAGAAATCTTTACCTCGGCGAGCTTGAAGTGGATCATCCTCCCACGCAAAGGGGCGAGCTTACCTGCTCGGTGTGTATGACCTATGATATAAATGGCATACTCGTTGTCGACGCTGACACCATTGCGGACGGCAGACACTTCAGCAAAATCATTTTAAACGGGAGCAGAACGATGAGCGACGCCGACATACAGACAGCTGCCGCAAGAATGGAAAAGCTCAAAATAAGTCCTGCCGACAAAGAGGAGAACCGGCTGCTCATCGCCCGTGCGGAGAGAATTTTTGAAGAAGCCCTCCCCGAGGAAAGAGCGCTGATAGACAGACTTTTGAGCAAGTTCCGATCCGCACTGAAAACGCAGAACAGCCGCCTTATCCGTGATGCCGCAGAAGAACTTGAGTCTGCCCTTGAAAGGATCGGTAACTGATATGTGGGAGATACTCGGCATTGAGCCGACCACCGATCTGAAAGCGATAAAGTCAGCCTACGCAAAGCTTGCAAAGCAGTATAATCCCGAGGAACACCCCGAGGAATTCCAACGGATCTATGCCGCATATAAACGTGCCTGCATCTTCGCAAAAGCCGCAGGAAAAACCGATGCCTCCGATGTTCGTGAAAACGAAAAAGCAGAAGAAAAAACGACCGCCGCCCCAACGGAAGAGAACAAGCCAAACGAACTGCTCAGGTTTGATTTTTCCTCGGTCGATATCTTCCCCGACTATGACCTGCCGATAGAAAAACGCTTTGAAAAGATGCTTGACAATATGAAAGCACTCCTTGCGGATGATGCAAGGAGCGACAATATTGACGAGTGGCTGTGGATATTTCAAAAGGATGATTTTGACCTTTTCGCCGAAAATAAAGATTTCCGTGCATCGGCAGACAAACTCCTTTCAAAAAAGCTTTTTTCGCCCGAAACAGCCAGTGCTATTGCAAGGGTGTTCGGTCACGGCACAAGAGCTGTCCCCTGCGGAAAAAGCCGCTCGGGACAGGAGCAGTGGAAACTGTGGATATCCGATGGCGGCAGAAGACCGCCAAAGGGATACAAAATGCCGAGCTATATGGATACGTCCCCATCGAACGGCGCAGTCTATGACAATATCAACGACATTCTGAAAGTGATCATCGTACTTATATTGATCATATTCTTTGCAAACCTGCCTGCGATCATAAACCTTATCTGCGAACGCAACGACATACCAGAACCTGCCGAAACGTCATCCACAACGCAAACTGCGGATATGGGCGGAGCAACGGTATATCTTGATGAAAACGGACAGATCATCGGCAAAGCATAATGCGTTATCACTGCGGGATCATCAACAGCTGATACTGAATTTTAATCAAAAGGAGAACAAAAAATGAGTGAATTTCCTCAGAGACTAAAGGGCGAGCCGCTTCAGAAGCTTTACAGCAAGGCTTTGGAAACGCTGTCGGAAGAACAGATCGGATATTACAAAAAACTGTTTTATGCATTTGCAAATCTATACGGTTTGATCCCCATAAGAAAAATATATGAGATCCTCACCGATAACTACGGTATGGATATATCAGAAAAGTCATTTCTCGACCTCTGCGAATATTTCCGCTATGAACAGAATAGCTGTTTCTATATTTTCGGCAAGGAAGAATACTATCAGGAGGACACCTCCCCTGCCTCCGAACCGATGGACAGGCTTCTCGCATTTGATTCATTCGTCGAATTTGACGATGCTTATGAACTGGTACTGTCACTGAAAGAGGGCAAGCCCTGGTATGTTCCTCCGATAGAAGAGCTTGAAAAATACGAAGACGACTTATATTTTGAAAAAACTAAGTCTTTTGATTCTGTCATCGGTTTTCTGAAAGACGAATTCAAGCTTGACTTCATAGACTCTGAGAGCAAAATTTACGATGCATTTTTCACGCTCAAGCTTGAAGATCATAATTTTGACAATTTTCTCGATGAGCTTCAGCAAAGCGGTCTGGACCTCACCTTTGAAATGGTGCAGAAGCTTGCGCCTTATTATACGGAGCTGAACAACAATACACGAATGCAGGCAAATAACGGCTATACCCCTGCCGAAACGGAAAAGTTCCGTGAAGAATTCGGATTTTCGGGCGATTCGCTGTATATTTCCGAGCTTCACCTCAGCGTTTCGCACGAACACGAACGACATAAAAAAATGGATAAACAGATCAACGAATTCAGAACAATGAGAACCATGTTGAGCCAATACGACCTTGCAAACGACCTTCTCCTAAAGACGCAAAAACCGGGCAGAAACGACCCCTGCCCCTGCGGAAGCGGAAAGAAATACAAAAAATGCTGCGGAAGATCGAAAAAGGATTAAATTGCAGACAGCCGAGGACTTTTTCGCCCTCGGCTGTTTTTTATGCGTATGACGGAACTGTTCCGTACATATTGAATGAAGCTTTCCGATACTTTTACAGAATCTCTCTTTCCTGTTATCCCCGATCATTTTTGCAAAGCGATCTTTATCCCCACAACTCCATACTGCGCCTGCTGTTCCTTAGAATAATACAATTCCATATCACTTGGCGAAGCTTTGCCAACGTTCTCCTCAGTGTAACCACACTCCAAAAGCGGAAGCCTGCGGTAAAGCTCATCAAATGACTTAAAAACAAACAGTTCCTCGACCCTGACAGTTAAAGTATCGCCTGCATTTTCTGTATTGATAAAGGTTATGGTATCACCGACCGAAACAGCTTTTCTCTTTTCGTCATAAAGTCTTAGTTCTATGGTCTTGATGCCTGACCTTATCTTTTTCATCGGCGATGGATTTAAATTCATAACATGATCTTTCATTGCGCACCTCTTTTGCATATCATTATATACCTGCTGTTGCCTATCGTTTCAATGACTGTAAAGCCGAGACGCTTATACAAGGAGACCGCTCTCTCATTCCCGATAAAGACATACAGGATAACAGGCTCATCGACCGACATACAGCACTTTTTTATGACTGCAGAGCCGATGCCTTTGTTCCGAAATTCGGGAAGCACATAAAGATCATCTATCTCAAACTGCGCTTTTTCATTCTTAAAAAAATGATAATATGCGGCTTTCACACCGTCCGCATAGACCGCCGTGTATTCATCGACAGAGCTTTCTATCTTTTTGCGAACCCAGTTCAGCACCTTCGGATAGTCTATCGCATCTGTCTGCTCATATTTATCGATAAGCTGTTTGCATAATTCATAGATAGGCCCAATATCGTCTTTGGTCGCTTTTTTATAGGAAAGCCCCATAACCGTCCCCCTTAAATTCATCAGAATACGCTGCTCAAACGGAAAGCATCATCGCTTTAATACTAATTCTCGATCGTTCTATAGACAAAATCGACAGATAGAATAAGTTCA
>OIYP01000184.1_pt1 | contig 44168 bp, 32 predicted proteins | sample 1588261 | NCBI WGS metagenome assembly OIYP01 (sample SAMN03283293) | human gut metagenome | biome: human-associated habitat; material: feces | host: Homo sapiens | place: Peru | collected 2012 | reverse complement strand
AAAAAATATCAAGAGTGGCGGTGTTGTTGAGAAAACATTCCGTCCTACAGAGAAATGCCCACAGGCACGTATTGACAGAAAAGATTATCAGTATCTGTATGCAGATGGTGATTTATTCTACTTCATGGATGTTGAGACATATGACCAGATCGCTTTATCCAAAGACGATATCGGTGATGCCTTAAAATTCGTAAAAGAGAACGAAATGGTAAAAATGTGCTCTCACAACGGAAGCGTATTCGCAGTAGAGCCGCCTCTGTTCGTAGAGTTAAGAATTACTGACACAGAGCCAGGTTTCAAAGGTGATACAGCAACAGGTGCTACAAAACCGGCAGTTGTTGAGACTGGTGCAACTGTATCTGTTCCATTATTCGTTGAGCAGGATGATGTGATCAAGATTGATACAAGAACAGGTGAGTACTTATCCAGAGTTTAATGGGTGCGAGTGCTGATTTGGCATAAAAGGCCCCGGAAGCATTTTGTTTCCGGGGTTTTTCGTCTAATATAGTGCTTTTAGGATTAAGATGGACAGGAGAGAATCATGAAGAAAATTGCGCTGATCATGGATGGCTGGAAAAGGTGGTTTACTTTTGCATGGCCGGCAGGTATTCTTCAGAAAATCAGGCAGACTGGCGAAGAAGTGAGTCTGTATATCTTTAACAGTTCCGGTGGATGGAGCTGCGATGAGGAGTATAATACCGGTGAATATAATATATACAGGCTTCCGGATCTACATGAGTTTGACGGAATCATTCTTGATCTGAATAATATTGCTTATCCGAAGGTACGGGAAGAAGTGATACAGCGGGCAAAAGAGTCCGGTGTACCGGTTATTTCCATTGCAAATGAGATCGAAGATTTTTATTATGTCGGGATCAATAATGAAAAAGCAATGCGGATGATGATCGAACATCTCCATGAGAAACACGGATGTAAAAAATACTGGTTTGTCATGGGACCGGAAGATAATTATGAGAATGTAAAAAGAATATCTGCCTTAAAGACATATATGGATAAAAAACAGCTTGTATATTCGGAATCTGATTTTTATTGCGAGAGTTTTGAATATCAGTGTGGGGTAAATGGCTTTGAGAGGTTGCTTGAAACGCATGATGCACTGCCAGAGGCGATCATCTGTGGAAATGACAATATCGCCGTCGGTGTATGTGAGGCGGCAGCGGCACATGGATATCAGATTCCAGAGGATTTCTGTGTGACAGGTTTTGATAATTTTGACAAGGCAGCATATTATGAGCCGAGGATTTCAACGATCGGTCATATCCGGGAAAATGTTGGAATTGCATGTGCAGATTTATTCTTACGCATCTGGAAAGGGGAAGATTCAGAAAGGTTTTATTATACGGATACAGAAGGCATTTTCTGGGACAGTTGCGGCTGTAAGGCGGCGAAAGTGCCGGATCAGGCAAATTATCTCAAAGGGCAGATCATGTACGGAATTGAAACTGCCCGGTTTGAGGATGAGGTATTTTCACTGGAATACGAACTGCTCAAATGTAATACGGTCCGTGAGATGATGTATTGTATCCCACAGTGTATTCCTTCCCTGAAATGTGACGCAATGTATCTGATCCTTGATTCACACATGGATGCGTATAAGGAGCAGGTAAAAGCACACCGGAGTCTTCGTTTTTTTGATGAAGAAGATTTTTATGTAGAAGGCTATCCGAAATGTATGCAGGTGAAATTTGCATATAAAAATGGCAGGATGATTGATACAGACCAGATGGAGATTGAAGGTATTTTTCCATTTTTTGAACCACAGGCGGGTGGCACGGATTTCTTATTCCTTCCGATGCATTTCAGAAATCGTACAGTCGGTTATCTGGTCATTGAAAATGCTGTTTATCTGATGGAAAAACAGTATCTGTTCCAGGTGGTAAAAACGCTGACGAATGCGATGGAGAACCTGCATAAAAAAGAAAAATTAGAATACATGAACCAGATTTTATCGGGTCTGTATATCAAAGATTCCATGACAGGGCTTTATAACCGTATGGGATATCAGAAGCTGTCGGAGAGCTACTTTTCTATTATGAGAGAGAAGAAGATACCCGTGTTAGTCATGTTTGTTGACCTGGATCGTTTGAAATATATTAACGATACCTTTGGACATGAATATGGTGACTTTGCGATTGTTTCTATTGCAAAGGCTATGCAAAAACACTGCGATGCAGATGCGATCACAGCGCGGACGGGCGGCGATGAATTTATTGTGCTGGAAAGTGCAAAAGATGAGGAAGCCGGCATGCTGTTAGCAGATAAGATCAGGGCAGAACTGAGTGCGCTGCGGGAAAAAATGCAGCTACCGTTTGACTTAAGTGCAAGTATTGGTGTTGTTGTTGCACAACCTGGCGAGGAAAATGCGCTGGAAAGCTATGTCAAACGGGCTGAGATGCTGATGTATGAAGAGAAAACGGAGAAAAAAGTAAGCAGGGACAGTTGACAGATGAAAAAAAATTTGTGCGGCAGACTGCTCGAATATGGCAGAGCGTGCCGGTGTGAATTGAAAGATACCGGATGGGGAATGAAATTAGTGGTGCTGGTGATCACAGGCTTTTTCTGTGGTGCACTGGCAACCGAGTATTTTGGCAACAGGATATATTTTTTTTCCGGTGGCGTGATATTAAGTGACATGCTGCTTGTGGGCATAGTATGTCTGCTTTCACGTATCGGTGACCGCATCTGGCATAGGAATATTGGAAATATTCTGTATGGGATTGCAGGAGCTTTGATATTCGTCTGTAGCTGTGTATATGGAAGTGTTGGCAATGAACATATGGTCAGCACTTTTTTTGCTGCATTGATTTATATTTTACTGCTCTTATCGGGACGCTTCATCTGGGCGTGGCTGGTAAAACGCCATCATACGCTGTTTTGCGGAATCCACTTTGCGGCAGGATGTGTTATCTGGTGTGTATTTCTGGTATTTCTGTTCGGGCAGGGATTTGTGGATGATTATATTTCGAAGTATCGGAATCATAACACTTATGCGACGCAGGCAGGCGGGGTGGATGGGTTTGTGGATTACATTGCACAGGGAGAATATACACCGGTCTGTGTGACTTATGGTCCGGATGGTGAAACAGATATGGCAACCGGCACTGTGGATTTAAGTCCATATGTGGCAAAAGAGAAGAAGTGGCACAGAATCTACCGGAATTTTTTTACGAAACATACCAGAAAAGATGCGCCGGTTGCGGGAAAGATCTGGTATCCTGCGGAGGCAGAAAACTGTCCTGTTGTGTTTATGGCGCATGGCAACCACAGCATTACAGCAGAATCTTATCTGGGATACGATTATCTCGGTGAATACTTAGCATCGCACGGCTATGTATTTGTGTCAGTGGATGAAAATATCTTAAACGAGAGAAGCGGGGAAAATGATGCGCGTGCCGTCCTGCTGCTGGAAAATATCGGGGAAATCTTAAAGAAAAATAAAGATGAGTCACTGCCGGTATACGGTAAGATCGATGAAAATCATATTGCACTGATGGGACACTCAAGGGGCGGAGAAATGATCGCAGATGCTTACCTGTTCAATGAGTATGATGCATATCCGGGCAATGGGATGTTTACATTTGATTATCATTATTTGATCCAGGCACTTATTGCAGTGGCACCGTCGGTCAACCAGTATCTGCCTGCAGGACATGAGACGGAACTCTCAGATGTTGATTATCTGGTTTTACAGGGAGCAAATGATCAGGATATCAGTGTTTTCCTTGGAAATGAGCAGTATGAAAATGTTTCCTTTTCAAAAGACGGGGCTTACATTGCATCTTCACTCTATATTGCCGGGGCAAATCATGGACAGTTTAATACGGAATGGGGCGGGTATGATATCGGAAGACCGTTTTCGCTGTGGCTGAATGTAAAAAATTTCATTACAGCGGAAGATCAGCAGGAAATCTTAAAGATCGCATCGCTTATTTTTTTAGATAAGAGTTTAAAAGAAAATAATACTTATGCGGATTTTCTGACTGATTATGCAAAGTATGCGGCATATCTGCCCAAAACGCTTTATGTGCAGCAATATGAGACTTCAGATGCTTCGTTTATTACCGACTACGAGGAGGATTCTGATTTAGAGACAGCGCCGGGGGGAAGCATATCTGCAGAACATTTTACGATGTGGACGGAGGAAGAATTGGCGGATTCTGAATCGGCGATGGGAAAGAGGGAGAACCATGCCGTGCGGCTGAAATGGAAAGATACGAATGATGCATATTATGAGATCATGTCAGATGGACAGATGGCGATGGAAGATGGAGGAATCTGTTTTGACGCGATGGATTTAAGGGAAGAAGCAGATGATGAACCGATGGATTTTTCTGTAGTTCTGACGGATATCCATGGAAATCATGCAGTCAGTTCTGTGAGTGATTCTGTGATCCTTTATCCGGCATTTCCAGTAAAACTTTCCAAAATCCAGTATCTCACAGGAAAAAGTGAATATAAAAGACAGCTTCAGACCGTGCATATCACAGCAGATCAGTTTGTGGCGGAAGATGGATTTAACCGGGAACAGATCAAAAGTATCCGGTTTGTATTTGACAGGATAGAAAATGGTGCCATAAACTTAGATAACATCGCTTTTGTGAAGTAGGGAAAGAAAATTTTTACTGTAAGCTGCATATAATAGCAGAAAGAATGATACAAAGGGGAGTTCATGCAATTTTTAATACAGGGGGACCGCGGCGTATGGGTGGAATATTTACAGCTTGCACTGACCAGAGCGGGATATCCGGCTAGAATCGACGGAATTTTCGGGGAGCGTACCTGTCAGGCACTGAAAGATTTTACCGGGGATACTGATAATTGTACGGTAAACCGTGTGGTATGGGAAAATTTAAAACCTTATCTGACCGGATACCGTATGCATACGATTAAAAAAGGAGATACGGTTTTTGGACTGGCGCGCAGATATGGGACAACGGAGGAAGCGATTCTTACTGCGAATCCGCTGATTGATCCGGATGAGCTTGTGATCGATGCCATTTTAGCGATTCCACTTGGATTTCCGCTAGTTCCGCAGATGGTAAAATATACTTCGGTTCTGACAAGGTGGATCGTAGAAGGTCTTGTAGTGCGCTATCCGTTTTTATCTGCCGGTGTCATAGGAAAAAGTGTGATGGGAAAAGATATCTGGAGCATCTGGATCGGAACTGGTGCAAAACAGGTATTTTACAGTGCATCCTACCATGCAAATGAGAGTATTACAACCCCGGTGCTGTTAGCATTTGCGGAGGAATATGCGGCATCTTACGCTTCAGGTGGAAACATTGTTTTTTCATCTGCTGCCGGTGCGGAAAATGATGGACAGACGGATATGGGACAGGAGTCGGTGGATGCGCGTACTCTATATAATGAATTTCAGTTATGCATGGTGCCGCTTGTGAATCCGGATGGTGTGGATTTAGTCAATGGTTTGTTAAACAGTGGTGTTTATTACCGCAGGGCGAGACTGATCGCGGAGAATTATCCTGCAATTCCGTTCCCGGACGGATGGAAGGCAAATATTGAGGGGGTGGATCTGAACCTGCAGTTTCCGGCAGGATGGGAGATGGCAAAACAGATCAAGTTTTCGCAGGGGTATGACAAACCTGCACCGCGGGACTATGTGGGGGAAGCACCGCTTACGGCGCCGGAGAGTGTAGCAGTGTATGAGCTGACAAGAGAAAATGACTTTCTGCTGATCCTGGCATATCACACACAGGGTGAGGTTATTTACTGGAAATATCTGGATTACGAACCGGCAAGGTCAAAAGAGATTGCAGACTACTTCGGGCGTGTGAGCGGATATGCGGTGGAAGAAACACCTGGTGCGTCAGGTTATGCCGGATATAAAGACTGGTTTATTAAGGAATATGACAGACCAGGTTATACGATCGAGGCTGGCATGGGAGAAAATCCGCTTCCGATGACACAGTTTGAGAGAATTTATCACGATAATAAAGGAATTTTAGTTGGCGGCATGATGCAGCTGCGGTAAAATCAGAAGAAAAGAATGGCAGATGCAGAAAAAGTTGCAGTTCACAGATTACCCTGTGAACTGTAACTTCGCAGCCCCATATAAAGTTTTGCGCATGCTGCCAGCAGAGATTTACATGGAAAAGGGGAGAATGCAATGGTGAAAATAGATCTGATCACCGGATTTTTAGGCTCCGGGAAAACAACTTTTTTAAGAAAATATGCTTCTTATCTGATCACACAGGGACAGAATATCGGAATTTTGGAAAACGATTTCGGTGCAGTCAATGTGGATATGATGCTGCTTGGTGATCTAAGGGGAGATAACTGTGAACTTGAGATGATATCGGGCGGCTGTGATGCTGACACGCACAGGAGACGTTTTAAGACGAAACTGATATCCATGGGCATGTGCGGATATGACCGTGTGATCGTGGAGCCTTCCGGGATCTATGATGTGGACGAGTTTTTTGACACACTGCATGAGGAGCCGTTAGACGGATGGTATGAAATCGGAAATGTGATCACAGTTTTAGATTCGAATCTGGAAGAAAATCTGCCGGAAAGCGCAGAATTTCTGCTGGCATCACAGGCGGCAGATGCAGGATGTATTGTTTTAAGTAAGACACAGGAAACAACCGAAGAGGAACAGAAAAAAGCAGTTTCCCACCTAAACAGAGCATTGAAAAATATTAGGTGTAAAAGACAGTTTGAGGAGGTCTTTTCTAAAGACTGGGAGCAGATGACAGATGAGGACTTCCGGCAGATCGTATCCTGTGGCTACCGTATGGAAAATTACCGCAAACCGGATTTGACACAGGAGGAAACGTTTCAGTCTCTCTACTTTATGAATATGCATATGACAGAAGAACGATTACAGGAAGTAACCCAAAAACTGTTCTTAGACAAATCCTGTGGAAAAGTTTTTCGTATCAAGGGATTTATGAAAAATGAAAACGGACAGTGGATCGAGCTGAATGCGACAAAAAACAATCTGCTGGTTTCACCGATCGGGATGGGACAGGAAGTCATTATCGTCATAGGAGAACAACTGTCGGAGGATGCGATACGCAGTTGTCTGGAAGAGAAGCAGGGTGAAAAAAATATTTTTCACACACAGGAATAAGGAGTAATATGCAGACATATTATCAGTTTTACTGGGAAAAAAAAGATGGGGAAAACATAAAGATTCTGCGCGTTTTTGGTGAGTCAGAAGAAGCTGTCATACCGGATACGATAGAGGGATATGCAGTGACGGAAACTGGCGATTATTGTTTTGCTGCGTCAGCGCATTTGAAAACGGAGCATGAGCACACAGTCTGTATCTATGACACGGAGAAAAAAACATGGCAGAAAATGCCGGCAGATAGTGCGGACTGGAGCATGCGCCTTGTGGAACTTGGCGGGGAAAGATTAAAAAAACTGACACTGCCGGATACAGTGCATAAAATTGGAAATTATGCATTTTATAATTGTAATGCATTAGAAACACTTGAGATCGGGAAATATCTTGAGGAGATCGGAAGCGACGCTTTTATGAACTGTAAAAAGTTTCATTTTCTGATGATACGCTGTGATGTTTTTGAAGGCAGTGGGGCAAAACAGATCTTAAGCCGGATTTCGGCAGATATGGAAGTGACGTTTGCGGGAGAGAGCAGACAGACGGCAGTATTTTATCCGGAATATTATGAGAGCTATGATGAGATCGCACCGGCTCATATTTTTGGACGGAGCATTGAGGGAGAAGGCTTCCGGGCAAGGCAGTGTTTTAAGGAGGGAATCCCGGACTTAAGTCAGTATGACCTCATTTTTCCAAAAGCATGTGCAGAAGAAAAGAAAAGCACACTGCTTCACATATTAAGCCTGCGGTTACGGTATCCGGTCAGTCTTACAGAGGAGGCCAAAGAACGCTATGTAAAATATTTAAAAGAGCAGGAATCATATATGATACCGAAACTTGTGGAGCAGAAAAATATGGAAATGATCACTTTTTTCTGTGAAAATGGCTGGATCACGCAGGGGGCAGTGACGGCAGGATTAGAACAGGCTTCCCGGATGGAGTGGGCAGAAGGAACGGCGGAGCTTTTGCGTCTAAAGAGTCAATATTTTACGGAACCCAAAAAAGAACGATATACATTTGATGAGTTATGGTAACAGCGCGTCATGTTTCGCATGGCATATAGTTTATTGTATCAGAGGAGAAAAACGTGGCACATATACAGACGGAGTCAGAATGGCAGGAAGAGATGTCGGCAAAGATCATGGAGTTTGTACGGCATGAATTATATATGGAACTGCGGTATTTAAAACTGGCATTGTCGCAGTTACAGTTAAAAATTGATCCGAATCTGCGGGCATTTGCAACAGACGGTGCATATCTTTATGTAGCACCGGAATGGCTGATCGGGATTTTTGAAAAGAATGCGCTGTATTTAGACCGTGCATATCTGCATACGGTACTGCACTGCATTTTTTCGCATTTGTGGATCGGAGGAAGCAGGGACAGAAGGACATGGAATTTAGCATGTGATATCGCAGTGGAATATACGATCGACCAGATGCAGGCGGAATGTACAAAACGTATTTTAAGCTGGACGAGAAAACAGATGTATGACAGATTAAAAGAGCAGAAACAGGGGATCTCTGCAGCTGTGATATACCGGATGATCGAGGGGGATGAGTTAGAACAAAAGATTCTGCTGCAAAAGGAATTTTACACGGATGACCATTGTTACTGGCCGAAAAAAGAGGATGGACAGGCAAAGCAGGAACAGGCGGTAAGAAACCAGGATCAGTGGAATAAGATCGCAAGACAGACGAAGATGGAGCAGGAACTGCGTGGCGGTGAGACAACGGACGGTGAGGATTTATTTTTGGCACAGGCAACAGCAGAAAAGAGCAGAAGAAGTTATAAGGACTTTTTACAGCGTTTTTCGGTACTGCGTGAGGAAATCGGTGTAAACCAGGATGAGTTTGATCTGAATTATTATACATATGGATTGAAATTGTATGGAAATATGCCGTTAATGGAGCCGCTTGAGAGCCGGGAAGTCAAAAAGATCCGGGAGTTTGTGATCGCTATTGATACCAGCTATTCCACAAGCGGCACACTGGTGGAACAGTTTTTAAAGGAGACATTTTCGATACTGACACAGAAAAACAGTTTTTTTTCGCAGTCTAGGATACGAGTCATCCAATGTGATAACCAGATCCGGTCGGATATTGAATTAAAAAGTGAACGTGATATTACGGCACTGATGCAGAAGTTTACAGTTGCAGGAGGCGGCAGTACGGATTTCCGGCCGGTATTTTCCTATGTCAATGACCTGATCGAATGTGGGGAGTTAAAAAATATTGGCGGTTTATTGTATTTTACGGATGGCAGGGGGACTTATCCGAAAGCAAGACCGGACTATCAGACAGCATTTTTATTTTTGGAGGACTATGATGATGCGGCGGTTCCGCCCTGGGCAATCCGGCTAAGACTTGAGCCGGAAGAATTTAAAGAAAAACGCAGTGCATCATGAAAATTGTGAAACAGGAAGTGGCATAGAGAATAAGTATGAGAAATTAAAACATGCGGTGGCAGAGGGCAGAAAAGTGCTGTTCTTCGGTACCGGAATCCGGGAAGAGTATACGATTCCCGGAACTTACTGCACGGATTTCTGGTGTTATCCGATGTTTGCGTCAATCTCCGAGAGCATGAACAGACCAAAACCGGTAGGAACGATGGGACTTTATATTCAGTCAGAACATCCGGCACTGGCAGAGTTTGTGACAGAAGAATATGAGACACCGCAGTGGTGGGATATCATAACGGATGCAAAAGCTGCAATTTTAGACGGAACAGATATCGAACCGATCGTCTGGGTGATCGACAATTTTAGATTGAAAAATTGTATGGATGATAAAATCAAGAATCTTGAAGAAAGACACAAAAAATAATTAAAAGCATGCGGTTTTTATAATTTTAGAAGCTGCATGTTTTTTTGTGACAGGAAATTTTACAATCTGATAAAAATGCATTTTCGCAGAAAATTCATGCAAAAAAAGTCCAGAAATTACAGTATTTGAGAAAAACCACAACTGTTATAATAAATTCTGCGTCAACAAATTAAAAATTATATGTTGTAATGCATAAAATTTTTTAAATTTAATTGTCAGACAACATGTGAAATATAACGAAAATAAGCGAAAATACATAGAGTAGTACTTATTTACCACACAACAGTTTCTGTGGATATTGCCCGAAAAGCAGCGTGGAAATAACTTAAAAAATTAAAAATTAAGTAAATATAAACAAAATATGAAAATTTAGTGAAATATATTCTACAAAAAAAGAAGTAGAAAAATGTGCAGATCATACAAAAATAATTGAAAATATTGACGCAAAATAATACAATATATATAATAAAAATTAAGTTAACGATAACTTAAATATTAACAAGGCTAAAAAAGTTATCAAAGCTAACAAAGTTATCTTGGAGGGTTCGAAGGTTAGAAACACTGTTATAAATAAGAGGGGGATAGCTGTGAAGATGGGATTTTTGAAACAGGGGGTTTCGGGTGCACTGGCAGCAGTGATGATTTTTACATCCGGAGGGCTTTGTGCAGGGCAGAATGTAACGTTGTATGCAGAGATTAGAGCAAAGACGTATGAGGATTATAAAAAGATCCTCAATTATACGGCGGAATATCAGGGGTATGAAGCATATAAGGAAGGGCTTGAGAATGTAAAAAAGCCGGAGACGTCTTACGAGATCAATGCTGCCGATTACATTGACTGTGCAGGTATGGAGCCGGAAGTTCTTACCGATTACGAGGGGATGGAAGGAACTTCTGTTTATACCGGAGAGAGCGGGATGCTTACCTATGAGGTAGACATTGCTGATGAGGGAATGTATGAATTTGGTATCTCTTATTATCCGGTAGAGGGAAATGGTTCTTCCATCCAGCGAAGTTTTTTTGTGGACGGCGAGCTTCCGTACCGGGAACTTTCACTGATCGAATTTTCCAGAGTCTGGGTAAATACCTCAGATATCTGGGACGAGGACAATCAGGGAAATGATTTAAAACCTACGCAGGTGGAGTCACCGGAATGGCTTTTTTCACGGTTTTATGATCAGGATGGGTATGTGACGGAGCCGCTTTCAGTTTTCCTTACAAAGGGAAAACATGAGATCACCATCGTTTCACGCAGAGAGCCGATGATCCTTCATTCGATCTGCTTACAGAATGAAGAAAATCTTTTAGATTATCAGACGGTATATGAGCAGCAGCAAAAGGACGGAGCAGCCGATACCAGTGGACAGTCCATTGAGATTCAGGCAGAACATGCGACAAAGAAATCATCCAGAATGCTCTATCCGGTACAGGACCAATCCTCACCGGCGATCACACCGTACAGTGCAAAAGTATTGAAAAATAACTCCATCGGTGGTAACAGCTGGAGACTGACAGGTCAGTGGATCGAATGGGAATTTGATGTGGAGGAGAATGGCTTTTACAATATCACTTTACATTCTAAACAGAATTTCGTAAAAGGAATCTATGTTTCCCGTAAGATCATGATCGATGGAGAAGTACCTTTTGAGGAATTAAACCATTATGGTTTTACTTATGACAGTACCTGGAAAATGACAACGCTCTCTGATCATGCAGGAGATGCATACCGGTTTTATCTGGATAAAGGACATCACACACTGCGCATGCAGGTGGTACTTGGAGATTTCGCCGGAGTTATCAGCGATGTGCAGAGCATTGTGACGGAGTTAAACAGTGAATACCGCAAGATCATAAGAATTACTGGTGTTTCACCGGATGAGTACCGTGATTATCAGATAGAAAAACGTCTGCCGGAGCTGGAGGGAGAACTGAAAGTGATCCGTGATGAACTTGATGAGGTGTTAGATACACTTGATACATTAGGAGTTGCCGGAAGCGAGGAGACAGTCATCATTACCATGAGGGATCAGCTGAACGAGATCCTGCGTGATACAGAAAAGATCACGAAAATGGTAAAGGCATTTAAAACAAATGTCAGTGCACTTGGAACCTGGATCACCAACGCACAGCAGCAGCCGCTGCAGTTAGATGCCATCTATATTACTTCGCCGGACCAGAAAGTGACAGAAGATAAGGGTTCCGTGGCAGCAGGTGTCGTGCACGAGTTTAAGAAATTGTTCTATTCTTTTATCGTAGATTACAATGCGATCGGAAATGTTGCAGAGGAAGGCGAGGACAGCCGGACGATCACTGTGTGGATCGGAAGCGGACGTGACCAGGCGAATGTTATAAAAGCACTGATCGATGAGACATTTACGCCGGAGACAAATATCAATGTCAATGTACAGCTTGTAGATATGAATACATTGCTGCAGGCAACGTTAGCCGGACAGGGACCGGATGTGGCACTTCAGGTAGCAAATGGCACGAATGGAACGGTAGCGACATCTTCTACCGGAACGACTGCATCATCAAATGATCTTCCAGTCAACTATGGTCTCAGAAGTGCTGTTGTGGATCTGACACAGTTTCCGGATTATAAGGATGTGGTAAAACGTTTCCGTGAAAGTGCAGTGGAACCGTTTATGTATGATGGAGCATTATATGCACTGCCGGAGACACAGTCATTTGAGATGATGTTCTATCGGAAAGATATTCTGAATGAACTTGGAATTGAGATACCAAAGACATGGGATGATATGAAGGTTGTATTATCTGAACTTTCCAAAAACCAGATGTCGCTTGGCATGCTGCCGACGGAACTGACTTTTACCAGTCTTTTATATCAGCACGATGGAGAACTTTACAATGAAGATGCGACAGCATCTGCATTAGATTCGGATGAGGCGGTCAATGCATTTAAGACATACTGTGAGTTCTATACAGATTACAAATTAGACCGTGAGACTTCTGTGGAACAGCGTTTCCGTACCGGAGAATCACCGATCATCATCGCAGACTATACGACTTACAACGTACTTGAAGTATCAGCACCGGATATCAAAGGTTTATGGGGATTTACGGCATTGCCGGGTGTAAAAGAGGAAGACGGAACCATCAATAATACTTCTGCAAGCACAGGACTTGCATGTATGATGATGAGTGGCACGAAAGATAAGGAAGCTTCCTGGGAGTTTATGAAATGGTGGCTTTCCTCAGAGATACAGACTTCCTATGGAGAAGAGATGGAAGGTCTGATGGGTGAGGCAGCGCGTTATCCGACAGCAAACATCGAGGCATTTGCAAATCTGCCGTGGCCGACAGATGACTATGAGGCATTAGAGGCACAGTTTGCAAATGTAAAAGGAATCCGTCAGGTTCCGGGAAGCTATTTTACATGGCGAAATGTAAACAATGCGTTCTATACGGTTGTAGTTGCAGATGAAGATAAGAGGATGCAGCCAAGAGAAGCACTTTATGAATATCTCGAATACATCAATGCTGAGATCACAAGTAAACGCGAGGAGTTTGGTATGAAAACCGCGTCCGATACGAAACAGTAAATGTATATCGGACAAAGAAAATGGAGATTGGGATGGGAGAAACAAAGAAAATGCAAAAAAGGAGTAAGTGGCAGCAGACAAAACTGGAAATGAAAAAATACAAAATGTCCTATGTGATGATCGCACCGTATTTTATTCTTTTCTTCTTATTCACAGTTTTGCCGGTACTTGCCTCGATCGGGATCAGTTTTACCGATTTCAACATGTTAGAGACACCGAATTTTGTCGGCTGGAGAAATTACATCAAACTGCTTTTGGATGATGATGTTTTTAAGAAAGCATTCAAAAACACAATCATTTTTGCGGTGGTAACAGGACCGTTAAGTTATATCATGTGTTTCCTGTTTGCGTGGATCATCAATGAGTTTAAAGGAAAACTAAGAGCATTCCTGACATTGATCTTTTATGCACCGTCGATTTCAGGCAACGCCTTTATGGTATGGTCGATCATTATCTCCGGTGACCGTTACGGTTACTTAAATGGATGGCTGATGAAATGGTCATTTCTCTATGAGCCGATCCAGTGGATGAAAACAGAAAAATACGTACTGCCGATCCTCATTATCGTACAGCTATGGCTGAGTCTTGGAACCGGATTCTTAACCTTTATCGCAGGTTTACAGACCGTTGACAAGAGCCTTTATGAGGCGGGAGCGATGGATGGAATCAAAAACCGCTGGCAGGAATTGTGGTATATCACGATCCCGTCCATGCGGCCGCAGCTCATGTTTGGTGCAGTTATGCAGATCACACAGTCATTTGCAGTGGCGGATATTTCCATCAATCTTGCAGGAAATCCGAGTGTGAATTATTCCGGTGCGACGATCGTGACACATCTGATCGATTACGGCAGTGGTACCCGTTATGAGATGGGTTATGCATGTGCAATCGCAACTGTCCTGTTTGCATTGATGGTTGGAACGAACCAGCTTGTACAAAAAGCAATCAGAAGGGTGGGTGAATAGTTTGAAGCGTAAAAAAGATTACTATAAAAAACCATCCCGGTGGAAAATAAAACATACGAAACAGTTAAACCGTTCCATGGCGGGAAACACGATTTTGTTTGTGATCATGGGAATCTGTGGTGTGTTCATGGCACTGCCGTTAGTAATGATCTTAAACAATGCATTAAAACCGTTAGATGAATTATTCCGCTATCCGCCGCAGATCTTTGTGCGGAACCCGTCACTGGATAACTTCAGTGATCTGTATGTACTGATGTCAAGTTCCTGGGTGCCTTTTACCAGATACGTGTTAAATACCCTGATCATTACAGGACTTGGAACCGTAGGACATGTGCTGTTTGCATCTTTGGCAGCATATCCGCTTGCAAAACATGATTTTCCGGGAAAGAAATTTTTATTCTCGATAGTCGTATTATCATTGATGTTTTCCTACAATGTTACCGCCATCCCGAACTACATGATCATTTCCTGGCTGGGGATCAACAATACATATTTAGCGGTAATCTTACCGGCATTTGCATATGGACTCGGACTTTACCTGATGAAACAGTTCATGGAGCAGATCCCGGATTCACTGATCGAATCGGCAAGACTTGACGGAGCCGGAGAGTTCCGGATCTTCTTTTCCATTATCATGCCGAATGTAAAGCCTGCATGGCTGACACTTGCAATCTTCCAGTTCCAGACATTATGGGCAAATACAGGAAGCGGATTTTTAAGAAGTGAGCAGTTAAAGCCTCTTCAGTATGCACTGTATCAGATCGTTGCAGGAGGGCCGGCAAGACAGGGAGCTGGTGCGGTAGTACAGCTTATCATTGCTGCAATACCGATCACGTTCTTTATCATATGCCAGAGTAACGTCATCGAGACGATGACCACGTCCGGTATGAAGGACTAACAGGGGGAGAAGAAAATGCCAGAAAAAGGAATGCGAAAGTGCATATTTGCGGCGGCAGCAGCAGTTGCAGTACTTCTTTCCGATATCGGGGGGACGGCTGTTTATGCCGGAGAGAATGTGCCTTATGAAACTTATAATTACGACTATTACGAAGATATCAAATACACACCGGCAGCTTATGTGCCGGATGGCACGGTAACGGGGGATGCCATCGGGTGCGGGAATTTTTCAAGTCCGCAGGACTTAAATACCGATGCAGACGGAAATGTCTATATCGCAGATACCGGAAATAACAGGATCGTTGTGACAGATGCCGGTTTCCGGTTAAAGACGGTGATCGAAGGGTTCTTAAATGATGGAAAGGAAGATACTTTTTCCTCTCCGAATGGAGTTTATATTTCAGAAAACGGATATCTGTATGTTGCAGATACCGGAAATTACCGTGTGGTAGAGTTAGATAAAGATGGAAATCTGATCCAGATCATTGAAAATCCACAGTCAGATATCCTTGGAGAAAATTATGTGTTTTCTCCGCTCAAGGTGGCTGTTGACTATGCAGACAGAATTTATGTCATAGCACAGAATCAGTTTGAGGGAATCATGGCATTTGATGCAGAGGGAAACTTTACCGGTTTTACCGGAACCATCAATGTGCAGATCACGACAGCAGAGATCATCTGGAGAAAGCTGTCCACAAAAGCACAGCGTGCCAAACAGCAGCTTTTTATTCCGACAGAATTTACCGGAATGGAGATCGACTCTGACGGTTTCGTTTATGCAACGAACGTGGACGCAGAGGGAGAACAGTCTGTACGCCGATTAAATCCAAGTGGTGAGGATGTGATCCAGAAAGGGGCTGCCGGGGTATCCGGAGATCTTACATGGCGGCTTACCGGAGACTATTCAGGAGCATCCCGCATCACTGATGTCGTGGTCAGGGATAAGGGAATCTATTCAATCATTGATTCCACGAGAGGAAGGATCTTCACCTACGACCACGAAGGCAATCTTCTCTATATTTTTGGTGGTATCGGAAGCCAGGAGGGAACTTTTGACACAACGACTGCGATCGATACGATCGGAGATGAGATCATTGTATTAGATGGTTCAAAAAACCTTGTGGATAAATACAGAGCAACAAATTATGGCTCCCTGATCAATCAGGCAGTCGGTCTCCGTTACGACGGTGACGAGGTAAGTGCTGTGGAGTGCTGGAAGGAAGTTTTAAAATTAGATTCCAACTTTGAGCTTGCCTATGTCGGAATCGGAAAAAGTTACCTTGCCGCAGGGGAAAACAAAAAAGCAATGGAGTGCTTTAAGACTGGAAACAACAGACAGTATTATTCCATCGCATATAAGCGTTACCGGAATGAAATCTTAAAGGAAAACCTGGCAGGTTATCTGACCGGAGCACTGATCCTTATTATTCTTTTGATACTTTGGAATAAGACAGGCAAAAAGAAATGGAAAGAGAGGAGGGCGTCTCATGTTTAAGGAAAAAGTAAAGTATGCATTTTATACACTGGGGCATCCGTCCGATGGTTTTTACGAGATCAGACACCGTGGCAGAGGAAGCGTGGGACTCTCTATTCTGTTTGTTTTTCTGTTTGCAGTCTGTTTTTCGGCAAACAGACAGTATGCGGGGTTTGTGGTCAATCATGTGAATCCGATGGAGATCAACAGCCTTGCTGAGATCTGTGCAGTATTTCTTTTATTCCTTTTATTCTGTGTCGGAAACTGGTCGATCACCTGTCTGATGGATGGGGAAGGAAGATTTAAGGATATCGTTACAGTGTGCGGTTACGCAATGCTTCCAATGATACTTACATTTATTCCGGCGATCCTGTTTTCACAGGTAGTGGCAGAAGATGAAGAAGCATTTTATTATCTGCTCTTAACAGTCGGGATCGCATGGTTTTTGTTCCTGGTGCTGATGGGTATCATGACGGTACACAATTATACACTGGGAAAAACACTTGCAACCATGATACTGACTTTTATTGCAATGCTGATCATTATTTTTGTGGTAATGCTTTTATTTTCACTGATCGGTCAGGTGGTCGCATTTGTAGAGAGTCTCTATAACGAAATCATGCTGCGTATATAGAAAATGGGGGCAGAAATGGAGTTTACTATGAAACGGAAAATAAAATGGAAAGTGGTTGTAGCCGCAGGGGCAGCGGTCATAGCCGTGGGTGTGATCGCAAATGTCGTATTCCGTTATTTCAGATATGATGCGTACAAACAATATCTTTCTTCCTATGAAGTGGAGAGCGGAAGCGAATTTCAGGCAGCAAAAGATGATAAAACATGTGTACCTGGCATGGTCTTAGTTGCAGAAAATGATACGTTAAAACTTTATACCAACACAGAGACGACAGAGATCGCAGTTTATGAAAAAGAATCCGGTAATATTACTTATTCCAATCCGGTGGGACGTGATTCTGATGCGATCGCTTCCGGGGTAAATGCGGCAGAACTGAACGCAACACTGACACTTACCTATTACAATGCGGCAAGGAACAGTGCTACGATGAACAATTATGATATGAGCATCGAAAAAGGACAGTTCACAGCAGAGAGCATTGAAAACGGTATCCGCTATACATATACACTTGCGGATCTTGATTCGGCAACCGGAATCGTGCCGTTACAGATCACAGAGGAACGTCTGCAGACACTGGTGTTAGATAAGCTGGATAAGAAAGATGCCAGGACGGTAAAAGCAAAGTTCCGTCTGAAAGACGGGGTATATAAACTGAATGAAAAGGCGCAGTCCTCAAAAGTCGGAATGGGAAAATTAAATAAATTATTCGAACAGGCAGGATACACTGCAGATGACTATGCAGTAGATATGGCAGAGACGGATGAGAAAGAGAATATTTCCTTTACCATTCCACTTGAGTACCGCCTGACAGACAATGGACTTAGCGTATCTGTTCCGACAAAAGAGATCGAGGAAAAAGGCGGAGCTGTAATTTCAAGAATAAGGGTTCTGCCATTCTTCGGGGCAGCGGGAACGGATGCGGATGGTTATATGTTTGTGCCGGACGGATCAGGAGCACTGATCAATTTAAATAATGGATGTAAAAATGCTGCATACAGCCAGAACATCTATGGAATCGATCCGGTTGTGCAGAGTTACGTTGTGACAGAATATACGGAGGATGCAAGGATTCCGGTATTCGGAATGAAAAACGGTGACAGCGCATTTTTAGGCAGGATCACAGGTGGTGATGCACTTGCGATCGTAAATGCAGATGTATCCGGAAAACTCAACAGTTACAATTATGTTTATCCGGAGTTCTGCGTCAGAGAGATTGAGCTTTTAAATATGTTTGGTGTCAGCGGAAACCAGGCAGACGTACCGGTACTTGAAAATAATATTTACGATGAAAATCTTACCGTATGTTATTCCTTCCTTTCCGGAAATAAGGCAGATTATTCCGGTATGGCAAAATGTTACCGGGATCAGCTCATCAAAGAGGGTACCTTAAAGGAGACAAACGAAACCGGAGATATTCCATTGTACTTAGATGTTCTTGGCGGTGTGGAGACGAAAAAACATGTGATGGGTGTTCCTTACACAGGAATCTCTGCGATGACCACTTACGAGGAAGCAGAAAAGATTTTAGAAGAGTTTTACGGCGAGGATATCACAAAGATCCGTATGAATTACGAAGGCTGGTTCAACGGCGGCATCTATCATGATGTGGCAGATAAGATCAAACTGGTTAAGAAAGTCGGAAGTAAAAAAGAACTTGAACATTTAAGTGATGTTTTAGAGGAAAACGGTGGAGCTTTATATGGAAATGTTTCATTCCAGAAAGTACCTTATACTTCGAAACGTTTTAATGATGTGCTTGAGGCATCCAAATATTATTCCGGTTATGTGGTAGAACTCGGAGCCGTAAACCCGGCGACAATGCGTCAGACAAGTACCTTAGAATGGTATGATGAGCTTGCATATTATATGATCTCACCGAAGTTTTTAAACCGTTATGTAGATCAATTTACAGGTAAGATCACAAATTACGATATCAGCGGTATCTGTTTAAGGGATCTTTCCAATGTTCTTGCCTCTGACAAAAAGAGAACAGAACTGATCGACAGACAGGCAGCGAAACAGATTGTGGAAGCACAATATGGAAAACTTGCGGCGACAGAAAAGACACTGATGGAAGAGGGCGGCAACGCATACACATTTGGTTATGTGTCCGACATCATTGACGCGCCGGTAGAATACAGCCAGTTTTATATCATTGACGAGCAGATACCATTTTACCAGATGGTCATTCATGGAAGTATTGATTACTCCGGGGAGGCACTGAACCTACGGGATGCAGATATTGATGATGCGCTTCTTCTTACTTATATCGAGTATGGATGTGCACCGAGATTTACATTTTCATGGGAAGATTCCAGCATTATGAAATATACTTCCTCGGCAGACCAGTATTCCACCTGTTATCAGACCTGGATGGAAGATGCCATAAATGCATACCAGACGATCAATGGGGCATTAAAACAGGTGCAGGGAGCAGCAATGGTTCATCACGAAGTGACAGATGACGGTCTTGTTAAGACAGAATATGACAACGGCGTTTCTATTTACATTAATAAAACAGATAAGAGTATCACAGAGGGCGGTGTGACCGTAGATGCAATGAGTTATCAGGTAAAGGGAGGTAAGGCATAATGAAGAAAAAGAAAAAGTTATCGTTATTGCAGAAACGTGCCCTGACAGGTTTTGCATTTATCACACCGTGGCTGATCGGATTTTTATGGTTTTATGTAAAAAGCCTAATCCAGGCAGTGCGGTTTAGTTTAAGCAAAATGGAGATGCTTGAATCCGGTGGATATACGTTAAAGTTTACCGGACTTGATAATTTCAAATATGCACTGTTTCAGGACCCGACTTACAACCAGATCTTAGCAACTTCCATTCGGGATATCATCATTGATGTTCCGTTGATCATCTTTTTCAGTCTGTTCATCGCGATGATCTGTAATGGAAAGTTTAAGGGGAGAACACTTGTCCGTGCAATCTTATTTTTGCCTATCATCATGAATGCCGGAGCGATCAATAATGCAATCGAGATGGCAAGGGAGGCAGTTACCGGCGGTGTTGCAGCAGTATCTGCGGAGGCGGCAGTTGCATCGGGCGTAAATGTAGATTATTTTATGAGCCTGTTTATGGATCTTGGATTTCCGGTCGCATTGCTCGACTACATCACAGCGGCAGTCGGAAGGATTTTCGATATCGTGCAGGCATCCGGTGTGCAGATCATCATCTTTATTGCAGCATTGCAGTCAGTGCCGGGAGCGTTATATGAGGTTGCAAAGATCGAGGGTGCAACAGGATATGAGACATTCTGGAAAGTAACTTTCCCGATGGTATCTCCGCTTATCATCACAAATGTTGTGTATACGATCGTTGATTCTTTCGTAGACAGTGATGTTGTGGAAAAAGCATATGATATGGCATTTGTCAACTTTGACTGGGGTGTGAGTGTAGCGATGAGTTTACTTAGCTCCGTGATCGTTATCACATTGCTGATCATTGTATGTAAGCTGATTTCAAAGAAAGTATTTTACTATAATTAGGGGGTGGCAGAGTATATGAATATCAGAAATTTAAAAGACCAGCCTCTCGACGAGATTCAGGTAAAAAAAGCAGGAAGACAGATCAAAGGTTTTCTGATCGGGCTGCTTAAAGTTGTGATCATTATCGGTATTTCCTATATTATATTAGGACCGCTGATCACGATCATTGCAAATTCATTTTTTACGGCAAATGACCTCTACAATCCGGTCGTCATGCTGCTTCCGGCAGAGGGTACGCTGCAGAATTACATCACTTCTTTTACAAGAATGACGTATCCGAGAACACTTGCGACAACATTTGCATATGTGATCTCACTGACACTGATCCAGATTCTGATCTGTTCCATGGCAGGGTATGGATTTGCAAGATATGAGTTTCCGTTTAAAAAAGTATTGTTCGGCTGTGTGATCTTAACGATCGTCATTCCAAATGATACATTGATGCTTCCGCTATACACACAGTTCCGTAACTTTGATATCTTTGGAATATTACATCTAGTGACAGGACATGGCATCAATCTTTTAAGCACGGAAGTCCCGATGTATATTATGACAGCATTAGGCTGTGGACTGCGGTCAGGACTTTATATTTATATTTTTAACCAGTTTTTCCGCGGGCTGCCAAAGGAGATTGAAGAAGCAGCGGTTGTGGATGGTGCAGGATCGTTTTACACGTATTTTCGTATCATGTTAGTCAATGCGATGCCGTCTGTACTGACTGTCAGCATTTTCTCACTGGTATGGCAGTACAATGATACATTTTATGCAAAATTATTTTCCATCAACTCAAAACTTTTAATGAGTATGAGAATTTCTACTTTAAGGGCATCGATCGAGTTTATCGATCAGATCAAAGATACAGCGGTATCACAGATTTATCTGTATGCCGGAATCGTGTTAATGGTAATACCGATCGTCATTATTTACATTTTATTACAGAAGCGTTTTATCGAGGGAGCCAGCCGCAGCGGTATCGTTGGCTAGCATGGTAACTTCGGAAACATATATTTTTATTTATAAGAAGGAGGTTTTCACATGAGAAGGAAAACAGTTGGAAACAAGGTGGTTTCAGTACTTTTGGCAGGTGCACTTGCAGCATCACTTACAGCATGCGGCGGAAATACTGCTAACACGGGGGCAGATGCAGGAAATAACGCAGCAGATGCTGGCGCGAAGGAAGAAACGAACAGTGCAGAGAGCGAAACAGCAGCAGATACTGAGGAAGGCTCTGATGCAGCAGTGGCTGACAGCGGTTATGAGGCAAAGGATTTAGGAGGAAGAACCATAAAGATCGGTCTCTGGTGGGATGAATACTGGGACAGCAATTATCAGTCTCTGGATGATATTGAGGCAGCAGGCGGCTCCTGGACAAATGAGGAGACTATGCAGATGAAATTGGATGCAGTCCGTGCCGTAGAGGAAAAATGGAACTGCAAGATCGAATGGGTAAATCTTGGCTGGGATGGAATCATCGACAGTATCAATACCTCTGTCACAGCAGGTACACCGGACTGCGATATCTATCTGACAGATCTTCAGTTTGGTATCTCACCGGTTGCAAACGGATATGTACAGAAAATTTCTGATTATGCACCGGCTGATTCTGATATCATGACAGACGGAACCGTATTTACAAAACAGAACCTGCTTGGTAATGATGATTATTTATTCCATGAATCAACCACGATCCCATCCGGCGCAATGTATATGACATACAATGCAGCCATGATCGATTCCTTAGGTTTAGAGGCTCCGGAATCCCTTGCAGAAAAAGGAGAGTGGACCTGGGATAAATTCGCAGAATACGCAAAAGCATGCACACAGGATACTGACGGTGACGGCAACATGGATGTATATGGATACGGCAGCGCATGGACACTGACGGTTCAGGGCTTCTGCGCATCGAACAATGCTACGATCGCAGATTCCGACACAGAAGGTTTAAGTGATCCTAAGACAGTTGAGGCATTCAACTTTATCGATCAGTTATACAATGTAGATAAATCTGCAAGACCTTATCAGGATGACTGGAACAACGATCTTTTAGCTTTCTCTTCCGGAAAAGTAGCTTTCGCATTTGCACAGCCATGGATCTTAATCCAGGAGATCGACAATCATGATTTTGATATGAGAATCTGCCCGGCACCGGTTGGACCAAGCGGAGATGGAAGCATGACACCTGCTATGATCACAAACAACTACATGATTCCGGTTGGTGTTGAGGATGCAACTTCTGTTTACTGTGTATTTGAGGAGATGATGAACTGGTATCATGATGATATTTCTTATCGTGATGATCCGGAGTGGTTTGAGTCTGGTTTTGTTGATGAGGATCAGGTTGCACTTGCAAACAAACTTGGTGCACTTGCAAACAATGATCTCTGGAACAGCATTGACTCTGAGGGTGCAGTCAGCAAAGTATTTTACGGTGATGTTGTAAATGGCGACAGCACAGTATCACAGGCGATTGAGTCTAACAAACAGATCTTACAGGATGAGATTGATACATTAAAGATCCAGTAATATGTGATTCTGATTCGGATGACAAATGGTATGCCATGTTGAGTGATTGGCAGATTGATAAAGTCACTGCTGATTTTGTTCCAATGTACGAGAATAAGAAAAACTAAGTATACCTGATATAGTTTATGGCAGAGTGACGTGTACGTCTTAAATGTGCCTTCCATGGCACATTAAGACTTGCGCTGCCTTCCGTGGCAGCACAACACTGTATGTTGGCAGGTATACTAAGATTTTCTAATTCTCTTCCAAAGTCACAAAATAATCTGTGCCTTTATCAATCTGCCAAACGCTGCGTGGTATAACTAACCATTTGTAATCCGGATCGGAATTAAAATATTCCGGCGAAAAGAATTGTGCAAAACAAATATCTGACCGATATTTATCTTGCAGAATTTTTTTCAGGGAAAGGGACAGAAAGTATGAATAGTATGTTTGGGCCGGAGACGAAGTTTTTTAAGGTAACGAATAAGATTGGAAATATACTTCTGGTGTCGGTCTTATGGCTGATCGGATGCATTCCGGTTGTTACGATCGGAACATCGACGATCGCAATGTATTATGCAATGGTAAAAGCTGTGCGGTGTGAGGAAGGATATGTTTCAAAAGAGTTTATCCGTTCTTACCGGCAGAATTTAAAAACGGGGATACTGCTGACAGTTATCTTTCTTGTATTAGCGGCAGTGTTGTGGCTTGATCACAGTTATACGGTAAAGCAGATATCGATCATGGCAGGGGCGCTTGAAATGGTATATCTGTTACTTGCGTTTGTGATCGCAGGGATCGTGCTTTATCTGTTCCCGGTGTTGTCGAGATTTACGATGGATGCATTTTCGTGCTTTAAACTGGCATTGTTTATGGTCTTTAAACATCTTCCGACGACTATTTTACTTTTACTGATCGCAACAGCCGGCATAGTGTCTGCATTATTGATCCCGGTTCCGATGATCTTTGTTATGCCGGGTGTATGCTGTTATGTGGGAAGTTTCCTTATGGAGAGGATTTTGAGAAAATATATGGCAAAACCGGAAACAAAAGAAGACGAAGAAAAATGGTATTACCGGTAAGCGGTTTTTAGGAGGAATTCAGATGGCAAACGTGACTATGCGTGATATTGCGGAAAAGCTGGGAATAAGCATCGTTTCCGTATCGAAGGCACTCACGGGAAAAGATGGAGTCAGTGAGGAACTTCGTGAAAAAATAAAAAAAGAAGCCGACAGGCTTGGATATCGTTATAACCTTGGGGCAAAAGGATTGAAAGAGGGGAAAAATTATAATGTTGGTGTAATTATCCCTTCCTATTATACAGATGATACGAGCAATGCTTTTTATGTGAAAATGTATCAGTGTGTTGCAAAATGTCTGACCAATTATGATTATGCGACAATGCTTGAACTGGCTGATACGCGGATGCAGGAAATGATGATCCTGCCACAGATCGTGGACGACAACCGGTTAGACGGGATGATCTTAATGGGGGAGCTGGATGAATCGTATCTGGAAAAACTCAGACAGACTAATCTACCGATGATCTATATGGATTTCTATGATCTTTCCATGGAGACGGATTCCGTCAGTATGGACAATATCAGTGCAGAATACAAGATGACAGAGTATCTGATCGGACTTGGACATAAAAAAATAGCCTATGTTGGTTCTATTGATGCTACCACGAGTATCATGGACCGGTATTTGGGATACAGAAGGGCATTACATCATTACAACATCCCTTACAGGGAGGACTATCTGATAGAGGACAGGGGAGCAGATCGGTTATTTAAAGAACTGGTTCTGCCGGAAGATATGCCGACGGCATTTGTCTGCAATAATGATGAGATAGCATGTATATTGATCGAAAAGTTAGAAAAGATGGGGTATCGTGTGCCGGAGGATATTTCGGTCACAGGTTTTGATAATTATCCGTTCATCCGGCGTAATGCGTCGGGACTCACGACTGTGGATGTGGATATCGCTATGATGGCATCTGAGGGAGTAGAACTTTTATTAGAACGCCTCAATGAAAAAAGAGAAACATTTGTGAGACGTGTGGTAAGTGGTCATATCGTGATCCGGGAATCAACCGGGAAAGTGGCGGAGCCGTAACGGTTTCGAAATGACTGTTAATCGGCGACAGAGCCGTAAATCAGTCAGAGATACCGTAAAAAGCGGTTGACAGGGGTATAAATGAAATGAATCAGAAACGGCAGAAAACAGATGCCGCTATGAATAAAAATGGAGAAGGATCGCACAGGTTTTAGAGACAAAATAAAAATATAAAATGAAAGTCTGTGCAGAATGGAGGAGCAAGATGGGAAATGTAAAAATGATCAGTCCGGCAGTGCCAAACATGCCGTGGCAGGAGAGACCGGAGAAAATCGTGAACGCGCCGGTATGGCGTTATAAGGAGAATCCGATCATTGGAAGAAATCCGGTAGAAGGGGTGGCAAGGATTTTTAACAGTGCTGTCATACCGTATGAAGGAAAGTTCATCGGTGTGTTCCGCGGGGAGCAGACAAATGGAATACCATATGTTTATTTAGGAAGAAGTGAAGATGGTATTCACTGGGATTTTGAGAAAGATAAAGTACGCTTTGTCGATGAAGACGGAAATGATTTTATGCCGGTATATGCATATGATCCGCGGCTGGTAAAAGTAGAAGATACCTATTATATTATCTGGTGTGGCGATTTTTATGGTGCAGCGATCGGAATGGCTAAGACAAAGGACTTTAAGACATTTACCAGGATTGAAAATCCATTTCTGCCATTTAACCGGAACGCAGTGCTGTTCCCGCGTAAGGTAAATGGAAATTTCCTGATGTTGTCAAGACCGTCCGACAGCGGACATACACCGTTTGGTGATATCTTTATCAGTGAGAGCAAAGATCTTACTTACTGGGGAAAACACCGTCATGTGATGGGACGCGGCAATGAATGGTGGGAGTCTTTAAAGATCGGCGGCGGAGCAGCACCGATCGAATTGGAAGATAGCTGGCTGCTGTTTTATCATGGTGTCAGTGGAACCTGTAACGGATATGTATACTCGATCGGCGGAGCAATCTTAGATAAAGAAAATCCATCTATCGTAAAATACCGCTGTACGGATTTCCTGTTGACACCGGAAGAATGGTATGAGGAACGCGGATTTGTTCCGAATGTCTGCTTCCCATGTGCAACGATCCACGACTCTGCAACCGGAAGAATTGCAATTTACTACGGTGCTGCGGACAGTTATGTCGGTCTTGCATTTACAACAGCGGATGAGATCGTAACATATATCAAGGAACACAGTGTAACAGGGGAATCCGATACGGAGATCGGAAGAAGATAAGTTCCTCTGAAATGGAGATTGTTATGAAGTTAAATAAATTGGGAAAGTTAGCCGCCTTGTGCGTGGCAGGATGTATGCTGCTTAGCGGCTGTGGAACAGGAGATCCGGCGGATAAAGTAACAGAGACCGGAAGTGCTGCTGATGTGGCGGCAGAAAAGAATGAAAATGCAGAAGATACAGAAGTGAAAGACGTGTCAACAGAAGATGTGGCGGCAGAACAGGATAATTCAGAGACAGAAACGGAGGATGCTGGGGTGACAATACCAGAAGTTGTGATCGAACCGAAGGAGATACCGGATACAGACGGAATGGCATTTGTGCGGAATATGAAAGTCGGCTGGAATCTCGGTAATACATTTGATGCAATTACAAATGCGCAGAAAGAGGATGAACTTAGTATTGAGTGGTCGTGGTGCGGTGAAAAGACAACAAAAGAGATGATCGATGCAGTGAAAGCAGCAGGATTTCAGACGCTGCGTCTGCCGGTATCATGGCATAATCATGTATCCGGGGATCAATATACGATCAGTGCGGCATGGCTTGACCGTGTGCAGGAAGTTTTAGATTATGCGATAGATAACGATATGTATGTGATCTTAAATATCCATCATGATACGGATCTCGAATACTGTTATCCGGATAAAGAGCATTTAGAACAGTCTCTTTCCTACATGACATCCATCTGGGAGCAGCTTGCCGACCGCTTTGGAGGTTATGATGATCATGTGATCTTTGAGAGCATCAACGAGCCGCGGCTGAAAGATACTGATCATGAGTGGTGGCTGGATATGAATGCTGCGGAATGTGTGGAGGCAGTAGAATGTATCAATGAATGGAACCAGAACTTTGTGGATGTTGTGCGGAAAACCGGAGGCAATAATGCTACACGCTATCTGATGGTGCCGGGTTATGATGCGTCGGCGGACGGAGTCTTAAATGACAAGTTTGTACTGCCGTCAGATACTGCCGGAAATGATGGGAAGATCATTGTTTCTGTGCATGCTTATATCCCATATCATTTTGCACTGCAGGCTGCAGCGGAAAATGAGAGCACAGATTATTTTGATGCTTCCGACAAGACAAGTACCAATGATATCGATCAGATGATGGAAAAACTGTATGCAAAATACATCAGTAATGAGATACCGGTTATGATCGGAGAGTTCGGTTCCCGTGACAAAAACGGAAACCTGCAGAGCCGTGTAGATTGTACTGCATACTATGTTGCTGCAGCACGCACTTACGGCATGAGCTGCAACTGGTGGGATAATAATGCATTCACAGGGGACGGAGAGTTATTTGGACTTCTTGACCGTAAGACAGTTACCTGGAGGTACCCGGAGATCGTGGATGCAATGATGAAGTATGCTGAATAAGGTGTTGCTGATTAGGAACAGAAATGTTCTCGATGTAAGAGCATCGTTAAAAGTTGGGTTGCAGATGGCACCGGAGTATGATATGGATGTGATTCTTAAGAATCTCGAAGGAAGATAAGGGTATAGTATGAAAAAGCAGGCAGGCAAATCGTAAAGATTGTGTTTGCCTGTCTTTTTTTGAAATAAAATCCAAAAATGATTGGAAAAACAGCAAAAATGTATTAAGATAGTAGGCGAACAAATAAAGGAACGAGATTTCGAAAATGAATATAAAACAGGCAAAAGAAGAAATTAAGCATACGGTGATGGCGTATCTTGCGAAAGACGCACAGGGAGAGTACCGTATCCCTGCGATCAGACAGCGTCCAATCCTTCTGATGGGACCGCCCGGCATTGGAAAGACGCAGATCATGGAACAGATCGCCGCAGAGTGTAAGATCGGACTGGTCGCCTATACGATCACTCATCATACGAGACAGAGTGCAGTCGGACTTCCGATGATAAAAGAGGAGTCTTTTGAAGGAAAGACATATTCTGTTACGGAATATACCATGAGTGAGATCATTGCAAGTATTTACCGCAAGATGAAGAAAACCGGGCAGAAAGAGGGAATCCTGTTTATTGATGAGATCAACTGTGTCTCAGAGACATTGGCGCCGACGATGCTGCAGTTTTTACAGTGTAAGACGTTTGGCAACCAGGCGATCCCGGAAGGCTGGCTGATCGTTGCAGCCGGAAACCCGCCGGAATACAACAAGTCAGTCCGCGATTTTGATATGGTCACCTTAGATCGTGTGCGTTATCTGAATATTGAGGCTGATTATAAGGTATGGAAAGAATATGCGAGGGCAAAACATCTTCACAATGCCATTTTAAGTTATCTGGAACTCAGACAGAAAAATTTTTACCGCGTGGAGGCAGATGTGGATGGTATCCGCTTTGTGACAGCGCGTGGCTGGGAAGATCTGAGCAATCTGATGCAGGTTTATGAGGAGATGGATCTGCCGGTGGATGAGGGTGTCATCCGTGAGTTTATCCATCATGAGGATGTGGCGGAAGATGCAGCGGCATATTTTGAACTGTACCGCAAGTACCGGGATGACTATGGGATCACAGATATCCTTGCGGGCAGGATAAGACCGGAGTCATTTGCAAGGATTTACGCGGCAGCATTCGATGAGAGACTGAGTGTGGTCAATCTTTTGCTGGATGGTCTGTCTGCATTTTTTGTAAAAGTGCAGGAAAAGAAAAAGATCACGGATAACTGGTATGAATTTTTAAAAGAATATCAAAGACATCTGAAAGAGGGCGAAGCACCGGCAGACTGTTATCAGGCATTGCTTGAGGAGAAAATGGCAATGGTAGAAGCAGAAAAACAGGCGGAGCTTTGTACGAAGACACAGGCAGCCGGATGGGAACAGATATTTGCTCTCTGGAAAGAAAATATGCCGGATAAAGGTCTGGATGCAAAGGAAAGTTTTGCGCAGGCGAAGACAGGATTTGATATCCAAAGAGAGGCATTAGAGGAATCAGAGCAGGATGCATCGGATGCGTTAGAGCATGCATTTGATTTTATGGAACAGGCATTTGAGGATGGTGAGGAGATGGTTGTGTTTGTGACAGAACTGACCTTGTCACCGGAAGCGGCAATGTTTTTGGCGGAGCATACCTGTGATCGGTATATGACATATAATGAACAGCTTCTGATCGGAAAACGGAAAAGAGAACTGTTATCGGAATTGAAACGATAGGAAATACACCCTGCGCAGCAAGGTGCAGGCATGGAGGATTATGATGAAACAGAGTGAAACAAGAAATCTTACAATGATGATGGATCTGTATGAAATGACGATGGCAAATGGTTATTTTAACGATCAGGACAAGGATACGAGAGTTGCATTTGATGTATTTTACCGCAGTAATCCGGACGGCGGTGGATTTGCGATCTTTGCAGGATTAGAGCAGATTTTGGAGTACATTGAAAATCTTCATTTTGATGAGGAGGACATTGCATATTTCCGTTCACTTCACATTTTTACCGAAGATTTTCTCACTTATCTGAAAGATTTTAAATTCAGCGGTGATATTTATGCGTTCCGGGAAGGAACGATCATGTACCCGAATGAGCCGGTCATTACGGTAGTTGCACCGTTAATCGATGCACAGCTTATTGAGACAGCACTGCTTGCACAGGTCAATCATCAGTCGCTGATCGCAACAAAAACAAGACGTATCGTGAGTGCGGCAGAGGGACGTGCAGTTTCTGATTTTGGTGCACGCCGTGCCCATAATATGGATGCTGCAGTTTATGGCGCCAGAGCTGCTTATATCGGAGGCGCTGTCGGAACGGCAACTGTGCTTGCCGGTCAGATGTTTGATATTCCGGTCAGCGGGACCATGGCACATAGCTGGGTGATGTATTATAAGGATGAATTTGAGGCATTTAAACATTATGCAGAGAATTATCCGGATGGGACAGTGCTTTTAGTGGATACTTATGATGTCATCGGTTCCGGTATCCCGAATGCGATCCGTGTGGCAAAAGAAGTTTTAGAGCCGATGGGAAAAAGATTAAAGGGAATCCGTATCGACAGCGGTGACCTTGCATACCTTTCCAAAAAAATCCGTAAGATGTTAGATGATGTGGGATTAGAGGATTGCAAGATCGTTGTTTCAAACAGCTTAGATGAGTATACGATCACATCCATTTTACAGCAGGGCGGAAAGATCGACAGTTTTGGTGTCGGTGAACGTCTGATTACTGCAAAATCAGATCCTGTCTTTGGTGCCGTATATAAGATTTCGGCAGTGGAGGAAAACGGTACATTTGCCCCGCGTATCAAGATCTCTGAAAACGTGGAGAAGATCACAAATCCGGGACTCAAAGATGTGTACCGTATCTATGATGAAGCAGGACATTCCGTTGCAGATCTGATCACAAAGGCAGGAGAGAAAGTTGATATGTCTGTGCCATACCACTATGCGGATCCGGTAAAACCATGGAAAAACCGTTCTTTTGAAAACTGCACAGCGAAAAAACTTCAGCAGCAGGTCGTAAAGGCAGGAAAACGTATCGTGGAGCCGGAAACCTTAGAAGATATCAGAGCTTATGTGGAAAAACAGCTTAATACCGAAGTGTGGGAAGAAGAACAGCGTTTTGAAAATCCACATGAACATTATCTGGATATGAGTCCGGCATATTACGAGATGAAGATGGATATGCTGCATGAATCACGCACCAGATAAAGTGTGTGCAGACGGATATGCTGCATGCATTGTGCAAAAATAAGACGTGTGCAGATACAGATAAGCAGCATATCATGAGATTGTAAGAAATGATAGTAAGGAAAGAATAACGTGAAATTGATATACGACATCCCAGCATCTTTCTGGGGCCTGTTCCGGTCCGTAAACCGGGACATCTATATAGAAGCACTTCTGACCATCAATGACGAATACCAGTACAACAATTACTTTTTAAGCAGAGAAGCATGTGTCCAGATTTTAAGTGACATGTGCTCCTCTCGTCGTTATGCCTTTATGAGAGAGGATAATGAGACAGAGGAAGATGTAGAAACTGCATTGCCGGGACGAATCCTAAACTGGCTGGTACGCACAAAATGGCTTAGAAAAATTGAAGATTATGAGGCAATGACTACAAATATCGTCATACCGGATTATGCGGCAGTGATGATCGAGGCATTTGAAAAATTAGCGGACGAACCGTTAGATGACACGGATCTTTATATCCAGAATGTTTATGCGACTCTTTTTTCTTTTAAGAATGACCACCGCATGAATCTTGCCATGTTAAAGACAGCACTTGTCAATACCAGAAAACTGAATAAGGCACTGCAGGATATGCTGCACAACATGGATAAATTTTTTGAACGGCTTTTGAACAAACAGTCTTACGACGAACTGTTAAAGGAGCATTTAGAGGGCTATGTGGAGGAAGTTGTCAGACGCAAGTACCACATTTTAAAGACGAGTGACAATTTTTATATTTATAAAATGGACATTAAACGCTGGTTAAAGGAAATGCGGGAGGATGACGTCTGGGTGGAGCGCATCCGGCAGAAACAGCGCATGGAGCAGAAAAATGCAGGAAGCAGGTCTTCTGTACTTGAACCGCAGCGGTCAGAAGAGGATCTGCCATTTTTACATGCGAGAAGAAACAGACAGGAAGATGTGTTGGATCTGATCGACCAGATCGAGCGTGGATTTGATGACATTGAACACCGGATCTCAAACATGGACAAAGAACACAGCAAGTATATCCGTGCAACTGTGAGCCGGTTAAATTATCTGCTCAGTGATGAGACAGAGCGTCACGGTATGCTGATCCTGCTTTTGAACAGACTTGGAGCGGCTGAGACGGAAAGTGAACAGAGTGAGATGTTAAAAGAAGTGGCGGGGCACATGAATCTGTCATCCTTTGATGTTTTGAGTGACAATCCTCTTTATAAGAGAAGACGCCGCAGAAAATTTGAGGATGATCTGCAGGAAGAAGAGGAAGATGCAGAGCTTTCCAGGGAGGATGTACTGCGCTTAAACAAGATTGAACACCGTTATACGGCAAAACAGATCGAAGAGTTCATCGAAGAGAAGATGACAGATGGTATTTTAGAAACAGAACATATGGATATAGCGGATGATGAGTCATTTGAAAAGCTGATCCTTGCCTACGATATCAGTATGCGTAAAAACAGCAGATACCGGGTACAGGTGGAGGATAGTCAGATTCAGAATGGCAATTATTGTTATCCGAAAATGACTTTTAGCACAAAGCAAAAATCAATAGAAAGTGAACAGAATTAATGTTTGAAGGTTACGAAGAGTTAAATACGCAGGATGTGGAGCGGATGCAGGAAGTGATAAGAACATTGCTCTCCCAGACATTTCTGCCGGAACGAAAATATGATAAAAAATACGGACGCATGATGCCGGATCGCATGTACGATTTTTGCGACAGGCATTTGGAATTTCTGACGGAGTATTTTGCGGTTGCAGGGATAAAACTAAGCCAGGATACAGAGCTTGGAATCATTTATCTGGAGGGAACAGACGGAATCGGGGAGAAACTGCCGAAACTTGCAACGATTTACCTGCTGCTTTTAAAACTGATCTACGACGAAAAGATGGCGGCAGTTTCCTCCAGTGTCAATGTTATAACGACGTTTGGAGAACTGAATGGAAAAGCAGGAGAGTTCCGTCTGATCAAAGGTCCGTCCTCCATGACTGAGATAAAAAAAGCATTTGCTATTTTAAAGAAATATCAGATGGTAGAATTTCTGGATGTGTTCGAAGAACAGCTTGAAAATACGAGGATTATGATCTATCCGTGCATCAATTTAGTGCTGATGCGGGAGGATGTAAACGGGCTGCTCGGCAGTTTTTCTGATGAGGTAAAAAGTGATGAGGTAGCCGGTCAGGAGAATCTGGAGTGGAACAGTGAGGAAGCACTTTCAGAAAATGATATGACGGATGAAGAAAGTGATCTTGAACCAGAAGAAATGAATGTGGATGAGGAAGGAGAGACAGAAGATGGAACAGATGAATCAGGCATATAAAGTTTTTACCAGAATCTGCCTCAATAACTGGCATTATATTGACCGTAAGGTGTTAGGGTTAAACGAGAGCATCAATTTTTTTACCGGACATTCCGGCAGTGGAAAGTCCACCGTAATCGATGCGATGCAGATCGTGCTTTATGCGAACACGGATGGACGTGGATTTTTCAACAAGGCAGCGGCAGATGATTCTGACCGAAGCCTGATCGAGTATCTGCGTGGTATGATCAACATTGGTGAGAATAATCAGGCAGAGTATAAGCGAAACAAAAACTTTTCCACGACGATCGTTCTTGAGATGGAACAGACGATCACAAAAGAAAAAGAATGTATCGGTGTTGTGTTTGATGTGGAGACCGCTACCAATGAGATAAACAGGCTGTTTTTCTGGCATAAGGGCGAGCTGATCCCGGGGGATTACCGGACAGAGAGCCGCGCAATGACGATCGGTGAAGTGCGCAGCTATTTACAGCAGAATTTCCCCAAAGATGAGATGTTTTACACTTCTAATAATGAGAGATTCCGCAGAAACCTTTATGATGTCTATTTAGGCGGACTGGATATGGAAAAATTCCCGCGCCTGTTTAAGCGTGCGATCCCATTTAAAATGAATATCCGGTTAGAGGATTTTGTAAAAGAATATATCTGCATGGAGCAGGACATCCATATCGAGGACATGCAGGAGGGGGCGATGCTTTATGGCAGAATGTGCCGTAAGATCGAAGCCACGATGCAGGAAATCGAAGAATTAAAGCAGATCAGTGCACAGTATCAGGTGATGGAGGAGAAGAAAAAAGAACTGTTAAACTGCCGTTACCGGATGGACAAACTGACGATCTTACAGTTAGAGCAGACCATAGAGGAAATGCAGCAGCGTGTGGAAAACTGGAAAAAGGATGTTGTACTGCAGAACGAAAGTCTCGCCGAACTGCTTGAAATAAAGGGAAATTATGAAAAAGAGTACAGCGGGATCAATGAGCAGATCGCAGGAACCGGTTATGCAAGGCTTGAAGAGCAGTTAAAGAGTCTGGAAGAAAACTTAAGCCTTTTAGAGCGAAGTAAAAACAAGTGGGATGGTATCTGTGCAAGGTTAAACGGCTGGGAAGATGTAGATATTGTTTCGAATCAGATCTTATGGGATATCGAAAAATTCAAAGAAGGCACGATCACCGGCGAGGAGATCGAGCGTTTAAAACGAAGCCTGATCGAAGTGCAGAAAGAAGCGGAAAAAGACAGACAGGAAGCTTCCGCAGAAATCCGTTCCATGAATAAAGAGACGGATGTCTTAGAAAAAGAACTCGCAGAGTTAAAACTTGGCAGGAAGGCGTATCCGCGGGAATTAGAGCTTGCGCGGTCTGAAATTGCGAGAAAACTCTCCGAACAGACCGGAAAAAATATTCAGGTACGCATCTTTGCCGATCTCATTGATATTAAAGATGAGACATGGCGCAGTGCGATCGAGGGGTACCTTTCCTGGAATAAACTTGCACTCATCGTGGAACCTGCCTACGTCAAACAGGCGATGGAAGTATACGAGACACTCGATGAAAAACGGTTTTTCCGTGTGTCTTTGGTGGATACGGAAAAACTGATGCAGGAGGAGTGGCGCATAAAGGATAATGCGCTCGCGGAGGAAGTGGAGGCAAAAGAGCCGTATGTGCGGGCATTTGTGGATTTCTTACTCGGAAATGTGATCAAGTGTGCTTCTGTCGATGAACTGCGCCAGTGCAAGATCGGTGTGACGGCAGACTGCCTGCTGTACCAGAGTTACCAGCTGCGCCGCTTAAATCCTGACAATTACAAGAAACATGTCTATATCGGTGAAAAGAGTAAAAAACAGCGCCAGAAGGAACTTGCCGCCAGCCTTGAGGAATTAGAGCAGGACAGAGCAGAATACAGAGAGCGCGAGACAGAGGCGAAAAATATTCTTGCCCAGGAATTTTTAAATGATACAGTCGAGGAATACCAGAACCTGATATCAGATCTTTCGGAGAAGAAAGAAAAGGAAAAACAAAAGGCAAAAACAGAAAAGAAAATGGCAGAGATCGGTGCCGGTACGGTTGAGATCTTAAAGAAACAGGCAGAAGAGATTCACGAAAAACAAAAAGATCTGGAAGATAAGATCGATGACTTAAAATACCAGATCCGGAAAAAAGAAGATGCCATTGAAAAAGACAGCAGTGATTTCATTACAAAAAATGAGGAACTTCTTACGAAAAAAAGAGAACTTCGCGGTTCCGCTGCGGAAGAAGAGGCATTTGAGGTTTATATTGCCGGGCAGAAAAATAAGAAGTATGACAGCCTGAAAGCATCGACACAGGAAGAAATGGAACAGGTGTCCGGTCAGTGTGATGTACAGAAAAATAAGCTGGTGGATGTACGTATGAATTATCTTCAGAATCATCCAAAACGTGATTTCTCAGCGAGCGCAGAGAATAATGACGATTATGACAGCCTGCTCTCGGAGCTTTCCTGCAATGAACTGGAAGAATACCAGAAAAAGGCAGCCGAGCAGGCAAAGGCAGCAGTGGAGCATTTTAAGGAGGATTTTGTATACAAGATCCGCAGCGCTATCAAAGAAGCCTATGTGCGCAGGGATGAATTAAACCGTATCATCCGCAACCTGAATTTTGGTAAAGACCGCTATCAGTTTAAAATAACAAGAAATAAGGGAGCGGACGGTGCATTTTATGACATGTTCATGGATGAGGATTTAGAGATCGATCCGTCCTCACTTGCGTCGCCGGTGGAACATCAGATGAACCTGTTTTCCATGGAACACGAGAACAAATATGGGATGCTCATGAGCGAGTTGATCCGTATCTTTATCCCGCCGGAAAATGCATCCCAGCAGGAGCTTGATGAAGCAAAACAGAACATGGTGAAATATGCGGATTACCGTACCTACCTCTCCTTTGAGATGGAACAGATCGTGGAGGGGGACGAAAGGCTTGTCATTGGTCTTAGCAAAATGATCAAGAAAAATTCCGGTGGAGAGGGTCAGAACCCGCTTTACATTGCACTGCTTGCAAGTTTTGCACAGGCGTACCACATCAATCTGTCCGCAAGACTGACAAGACGCCCGACGATCCGGCTTGTTGTGTTAGACGAGGCGTTTTCCAAGATGGATGCCGAGAAGGTGGCAAGCTGTATCGAGCTCATCCGCGGACTCGGTTTCCAGGCAATCATCAGTGCGACGAACGACAAGATCCAGAACTATATTGAAAATGTAGATAAGACATTTGTTTATGCAAATCCGAATAAGAAGAGCATTTCAATCCAGGAGTTTGAAAAGAAGGATTTTTCACAGCTGGTTGTGGAGGAGGAGTAAGACTATGCAGACATCGGCAGAGTTAAAAAATTTATTACAGCGTATCGATCATAAGGGATATCCGGCATATAAGGACACAAGAGGTTCTTATGAATTTCCGGGATATGTGCTTTCCATTGACCATGTGCAGGGAGATCCGTTTGCAGCACCGTCGAAGGTAAGTATCCATGTCCGCGGAAAACAGGCGGGATTCCCGGAACATCTTTATCAGAAAGACTGCAGAAGGATCGCCGTGCAGGATTATCTGCTGCGCCAGTTTGCCCGCCAGGTCGAGAAAGTTTCCTTTAAAGCGAAAGGTTCTGGAAAGAGTGGTCTTATGGCAGTCAGCCGTCCGGGACAGGAAGTGTTAGAGCGCAGTGCCTGCCAGATGGATGCAAAGAATGGCGATATCGTGCTGCGCATGGAGATCGGTTTCCCCGCAAACGGGAGAACGGTCAATTCCAGGGAGTTAGAAAAGATCTTCTTTGATTTTCTGACGGAGTGCGTAAAAGGCTCCCTTTATTTCCGTTCCCTGAAAAAAGAAGCGGTGGAGGCTGTCGCAGATCTCGCCGAGGATCAGGCATATATCAGAGAGCAGTTAGATCCGATGGGACTCTGTGCGTTTGTGGCGGACGGTGCAATCCTGCCGCGGGAGTCCGGTGTCTCCGGCAGACCGATGAAAGATGCGGTGCGTTTTCAGTCACCGGAAAGTCTCTCCGTCACGCTGACGCTGCCACACCACGGAAAACTGACCGGAATGGGAATAAAGAAGGGCATCACGCTGATCGTCGGCGGTGGTTATCACGGAAAATCAACACTGTTAAAAGCACTTGAGACAGGTGTCTATAACCATATTGCGGGGGATGGCAGGGAGTATGTCATCACGGACGATACAGCAATGAAGATCCGTGCCGAGGATGGAAGAAGCATCCGTGACGTGGATATTTCCATGTTTATTCATGACCTGCCGAACGGGAAAGATACGGTATCCTTTTATACGGAGGATGCCAGCGGAAGTACTTCCCAGGCGGCAAATGTGATCGAGGCGATGGAGGCGGGCACAAGGGCATTTCTGATCGACGAGGATACCAGTGCAACGAACTTTATGATCCGTGATGAGCTGATGCAGCGCGTGGTCAACCGTGATGCCGAGCCGATCGTGCCTTTTATTGACCGGGTCGAGGAGCTGTATCACACATATGGTATCTCGACGGTCCTTGTTGCCGGAAGCTCCGGTTCCTATTTTCACAAGGCGGGCTGCATCATCCAGATGAACCGCTACGAGCCGTTTGAGATCACAGAGTCAGCAAAGCAGGCAGCGGCAGAGTTCCCACTTCCAAAACAGGACATTGCACCGTCAAAGCAGCCTGATTTTGACAGAAAAATAAAGCCGGACCGGATGTTTCAAGAGGACAACCGCTTAAAGATGAAAACGATGGGAAGGGATTCCATCTCCATCAACCGGGAAGTCATTGACGTCCGCTATGTGGAACAGCTTATGGACACGGAGCAGCTTGCATCACTTGGATATATGTTAAAATATATGCAGATCCACTTTTTTGATGGAAAACACACCCTGACACAGGCGGTCGATGCGCTCTGGGATGTTTTGCAGAAGAAGGGAATTGCAGCAGTCTGTGAGAGCAGTTATCTGCCGTGCGGACTTGCGATGCCAAGAAAGCAGGAAGTGTATGCGTGCGTGAACCGGTATCGCAGATTGGGGCTGTAAGCAGTCATGATATACAAACCATTGAGGGATACAGGTCTGAAGGTAGTTACACTTGAAGACATATCGCAATAGCGATATAATCATATACAAGCCGTTGAGGGATACAGGTCTGGAGGGTGATCACATGAAATTAAGATTATATCATGGTTCGGAAAACATCATAGAAGTTCCGGAATATGGAAAAGGTATGCGTAATAACGACTACGGCAGAGGATTTTATTGCACGGAAGATATGGAATTAGCCAGAGAGTGGGCATGTGCGAAAAATCATGACGGATATGTGAATATCTATGAATTTGATATGTCGGGACTGAATGTACTCAATTTGAATGACCCCAAATACAATATTTTAAACTGGCTTGCGATTCTTGCGGATAACAGAACCTATTGGCAAAATGGAACGATAGCGGAAGAGGCAAAAGAATATGAAAAAAAACATTTCCTGATTGATATATCAGCGTATGATGTGATCAGGGGATACCGGGCAGATGATTCATATTTTTCTTTTGCGCAGGACTTTGTGGCGGGGACGATTTCGCTGGAAAAATTATCAGAGGCCATGAGACTTGGAAAATTAGGGGAGCAGATCGTCCTAAAGAGTGAAAAAGCATTTCAACAGATAAAATTTTGTGACAAAGAGAATGTTTCCTGTGAGATCTATTATTCTAAAAAGAGAGAAAGAGAACGGGAGGCAAAGAAAGAATACCGGGTCAGAAAAAGAGCCGGTGCAATGTATCATGAGCTGTATATCATTGACATTATGAGGGAGGGCATGGAAAATGGAGATGCGCGCCTATCCAGATGATTATATTAATCTGGCACAGAGAATATTAGGGGATATGTTTGACTTTGCCGTTAATACATGTGACATGGACATAGATGAATATTATGGCATGTTTCTGGTGTCAGATGTCTCCCGGCAGTTTGAGGAGGGAAATCCAACCTATATTGCGGGAAAGACAGGCTGCGAAATAGTGAAGGAAGTTGTGGCGAGCGTAGGCCTTGGGCATTTGCAGCAGGAAGATCAGATGTTTATAGATAAGTCACCGGAATATTGGACAGGGTGGGCTCTCGCATATTATCAGTGGTATACCGTCAGAACATTTGCAAGGATTAACAATGTGATAAAGCCAAGCCAGATATGTGATATGTATGAGGTATATCATGAGATGGATATTATGCATTTTGTTGAACGGTTGAATGAATTGTGGAAAGAATATTATGTTGATACAAATTTGAAAAGGCTCAGAAAAGCATCAGGGCTTTCGCAGAGCGAACTGGCAGAATTATCAGGCGTTTCTATCAGACAGATACAGCTTTTTGAGCAGAGACAAAGAGATATCAACCATACGAAAGCAATCGATGTATTCCGGCTGGCACGGGTATTAGGCTGCAGGGATGAGGCACTGTTAGAGATATAACCGGGTTTTACAGAAGGAAATGACAACGCAGCAAGGAGCGATCCCAATGAAAAATAAAATTGTACTGGTTGAAGATGATGAAGAAATAAGAAAAATGATAACGGACTATTTATCCGGAGAATTTGAGGTGGTTTCTTTTGGTGATGGAAGCACCGCAATTCAAACCGTTACAGATTATGATGAATATTCGCTTGCCCTGATAGACCTTATGCTGCCGGATATAAGTGGAATGGAGATTATTAAAAACATTCGTCAGGGCAGCAATATTCCAATCATTATCATCACAGCAAAAGATAATGACACGGATAAATCTTTGGGGTTAAATTTAGGGGCGGACGATTATGTGGTAAAACCGTTTTCACTGATTGAGCTCACTGCAAGGATCAAGGCTAATATCCGGCGGGCAGAAACCTATCAGACATCACCGAAAAATGCGATGATAAAAATGAAGGATCTGGAGATAGACGCAGTCCGTCATACGGTCAAACGCCAGGAAAAATTCATTGAACTGACCCCGATAGAATTTGAAATCCTGTATTTACTCGCAGCGCATCCGGGACAGGCATTTTCCAAGGAAAGGTTATATGAGCTCATTTGGAAGGAACCTTACTTTGGAAATGAAAATGTGCTGAATACACATATCAACCGGTTACGACTGAAACTGAAACAGGGTACGGAAGATACGACGACCTATATCAGAACCTTGTGGGGGATAGGCTACAAGATGGAGGACAAATAAATGATGGGAGGATTCGCCGGACTTTCGGTCATGCTGCTGGCTGCTCTTATCTGGCAGCAGATCCAGTACATAAAATTAAAAAAAGAGGTCGATTATATCAGTAACCGTGTGGAAAACCTTTCTATTATTTCTGAAAATGGTTTTGTGCTCCTGCCTACGGAAAATATCTGTATCCGAAAATTGGGAGCGGCCATCAACGCGTTACTCCAGGATTTCTATGCAAAAAAGCTGGAATTTGAGCATACGCAAAAAGTGATGGCTCAGGTTTTAACGAATATTTCCCATGACATCCGTACACCGCTTACTGTGCTGAAAGGAAATAGTGAGATACTGGCGGCGAAAGCCGGTGATGTGTCTGTGCCGGCAGATATTTGTGAAATGGCGGTGAAGATTGACCGGAAGGCAGATGAACTGGTCACAACGATCAATGATTATTTTACAATGTCAAAAATTGCTTCCGGTGATTTCCCACTGAAATTACAGAGGGAGAACATTGCAGGGTTATGTCATGATGTTATTCTGGATTATTACGATCTGCTTGAAAATCAGCAGTTTGATGTGGATATACAAATACCGGCTGAGCCGGTTTATGCAGATACAGACAGAGATGCACTGCAGCGTATTTTGAAAAATCTGATTGACAATGCGATACGTCATGGTGGACAGGGAAAATACATTGCCCTGCGTCTTGTCACAGTAAAAGGAAAAATCAGAATTGAAGTGGAAGATCATGGAAAAGGAATGTCCCGTCAGCAGCAAAATCAAATTTTTGTGAGAAATTACACGACTGCTCCAAAAACGTCGGGGAATGGTCTGGGACTTACGATCGCAAATAATCTTTGTGAAAAGACAGGGGCAAAATTGCAGGTTCACAGTATACAGAATGAGAAAACGGTTTTTACGGTTATTATGAAAAGTTAGAAAAAAGTTAGTTTTCAGGCAGAAAAAAGAGAAGTCTGTTTTGTATGATGGAAGTGTACAGGAGGTATACAAAATGGATGATATTATGGAAACAGTTGGACTGCAGAAGTCTTACAGGGGAAAACTGGTTGTGGATGATGTCAGTATTCATATTCCAAAAGGAAGTATCTATGGATTCGTGGGTCCGAATGGAGCCGGAAAAAGTACTGTAATGAAAATGATTTTAAATCTGATCTATCCGGAAAGCGGAGAAGTGCGGCTTTTTGGTGAGAAAGTTACCGATCATAGTTACGAAATATTCAAAAGGGTCGGTTCCATCATTGAAAACCCGTATTTTTATGAAAAAATGACTGCGCGTCAGAATTTACAACTGCATTGTGAATATATGGGGTTTCCGAATAAAGAGCGGATCGATGAGGTCCTGCAGATGGTGCACCTGCAAAATGTTGAGGAAAAACAGATCCGGCATTATTCACTGGGGATGAAACAGCGGTTAGCGATTGCAAGAGCTATTTTAACGCACCCGGAATTCTTAATGTTAGATGAACCGATCAATGCGTTAGACCCTGAGGGAATCCGTGAGATGAGAAATCTGTTTTTGCGATTGAACAGAGAAGAGGGAACGACCATTTTTATTTCCAGCCACATCTTATCCGAGGTGGATCTGCTTGCGGACAGGATCGGAGTGATCCGGAATGGAAAACTTCTGACCGAGGTGCCGATTGAGGAAATTCACAAACGCCAGACAGAATATATCAGCCTGCAGGTGGACGATGTGGCACGGGCAGCAGCGCTGCTTGAAGCAATGGAAATTCAGAACTTTAGTGTAACAGACAGTGCGTTTATCCGCATTTATGACACAGATATTTCCGGTAAAACGCTTTCTAAAACCATGATAGAAAATGGTGTCGGGGTGGAAAGTTTAGGACGAAGACAGGACACACTGGAAGATTATTTCTTCTGGCTTACAGAGGAGGAGAAATAGTGTGAAAAGCAGCGCAGGAATGGAGGGTAATATGGGACATCTGATCAGATTAGAACTAAAAAAGTTTGGGGTGGCACGAAATATGATATTTACGGTTGTAGCGATCCTGTGCAGCATTCTGTTTATCACGGTATCGTTGGTTGACAGTGCAGCAGATCCACAACAGACGAAAGATACTTTTGACAGTACATTTCTTGTGATTGGTCTTTTGACATCAATTATTTTTCTCGTCTATGCGTCTGTTTTGACAGCGCGTTTGGTGATTGGGGAATATAATCAGAGAACAATGATACTGATGTTCTCTTATCCGCTTGACCGAAAAATGCTGATTGCCGCGAAATTGACGATCATAATGGTTTACACAGCGATTTCAATCACACTTGGGCAGATCTGTTGCTGTGGTTATATCGTATTCGTTGATAAATATTATGATCTTCTGGATGGCACATATCAGGCATCTTTTTTACATACATGGCTCCCGATGGGGGTTACCACTGTGATTGTCTGTACGATATTGTCACTTTGGCCATTTATTATCGGTATGATCCGAAAATCAGTGTCAGCAACAATCGTAACATCCATGATCGTTATTGTATTTCGTCAGTTAATTATAAGTAAGAATGCAACCAGTCAGGAATCTTTGCTGCAGATTTTTTTGACAGGAGGAATTACCGCTATATTAGCAGCGATTATATTTAAAAAGAGGGTGTTGCAGTTGTTCTGAGAAAAAAGGCAGAGCTGTTTGGACTTGTTATGAAAAAACTGGAATAGGTTAGAGAGGGGAGAAAATATGAGGTATTTACCGATATTGGGAGAACTCTTTGCATCTGATACGATCATCTTTTTTGTGATCGGTGTTGTGATCTTTGTATTTGCGGGAATCAGAATGAGGTCATTGAAAAGGAATCTGAAAGGTGTTGGAGTGTGCTTTGCCATTTATGCAGTGTGTGAAGCCTTTTCTAATATCCGTACAAACAATCTTTTGGAACTGATACTGTTGTTTGCAGGCACGATTGCGCTTGGTGGAATACTGGGGTTCTTCGTTGGAATTATTGTGTCTGGGATACGGAAAACGATGAGGAAAAATAAAACATGAATGAGTTTGAAAAAGAGTATCAGTTCATACAGAAAAACGGTTTGAAAGACAGCAGCCTGCGCTGTGAATATGAGCAAAAAGTAGCAAAATTGCGTGACCTGCCACAGAAATTGACCGCGGAGGGAAAAAGTGAGGAGCAGATTGCCCGGATTATGCATCAGATGCGGCGGGAACTTGGAAGAGAATATAAACTGGCAG
>OIYP01000181.1_pt1 | contig 44847 bp, 32 predicted proteins | sample 1588261 | NCBI WGS metagenome assembly OIYP01 (sample SAMN03283293) | human gut metagenome | biome: human-associated habitat; material: feces | host: Homo sapiens | place: Peru | collected 2012 | reverse complement strand
TGAACTTATTCTATCTGTCGATTTTGTCTATAGAACGATCGAGAATTAGTATAAAGTATGGCATTATTTCGTTTTTCAGAGTCCGATTTTTTTCTTTCGTTCGTTCAGAAACTTCTCCGCAGCTTCAAGCACGGGCTTATCCTGCGGATAGTTCAGCGTTGCCAGAGCTTCTTCATAGGGGAGAAGATAGGATGAGGTTATCTCTTCTGCCTGAAGCTTCACATCGGCATTGTACTCCGAGAGAAAATAAACGGGATTCTTGTGATGTCCCTCACCGTTGGTGTAGAGGTATTCCATACGAAAGCCGTTGATAAGCTCGGCACGAAGTCCCGTTTCCTCACGGACTTCACGAACGGCAGTCTGCTCCTCGTTTTCACCGAATTCAACGTGTCCCTTGGGGAAGCCGATGTGTCCGCTGTTGTTCGTGATAAGAAGATATTTCCGAACGCCGTCCTGCTCGGTGAACATCACCGCTCCGCAGGTCTTTTCATATAAAGCATCAATGGCAGATGTGTGGAACTGCTCCTGAAAATCGACAGCCTTGCGGATATTGCACTCGTAGCAAAGGGGAGTGCCGAGCAGCTTTTCGGGAACGCCGACCCATTTGTCCTCGTCATCGTCCGAGCGGAGTACGACTGCAACAATAGTAACGATGATCTCGTCAACAGGTTCGTCAACGCCGAGGATATAAACGTCCTGCTCCTCGCCGTCACCTGCAAAAAGGTCGGGAACGAAGCCGTAGTTCACGGGATAGGTTATCTCGGGGTGCTTTGGGTGGACAGTGCCGATAGGGCGGTCGGTCTTTACCGTGAAGTTTTTTCCGAGAGCGGAAACATCGCCTTTCTGTACCTTGTTCATAGCTCAATTCCTTTCTGTTTCAGCCATTCGTGCATTGTATTTCTTCTGCCAAGCTCCCGTCTTGTAGAAAAGGAACGAGAGAACCGTTCCGCAGAACCAGCTTATCGGCCAGCCTATCCAAACGCCGGTTACGCCCCAGATTGACGAAAGCACGAACGCAAAAATAACACGCAGGATAAGGTCGGTGAATGTCGATGCCATAAAGTACCCCATACTTTCGCTGCCTCGCAGAATTCCATCGCATATAAGCTTTATGCAGACAACGAAGTAGAAAGGACATACGATATACATAAAGTCAAGCCCAGTTTTTACCGCAAGCTCAGTAGCCTCGCTGTTCATAAACAGACCGAGGAAGAATTTTCCGAGCACCGTATAGCAGAAAACGAACACCGCTGCGACCGCCAAAGCGAATATCATAGCCGCCCTGAAAGCCGTCTTTACACGGTCAAGCTTTCCTGCGCCAAGGTTCTGCGCAGTGAAGCTTGAAATTCCGTTTCCGAGCGTTGTAAAGCTCGTTATAGCGAACGTGTTGAGCTTTATTGCGGCTGAATAGCCTGCGATAACGGACGAACCGAAGCCGTTTATGACATACTGAACGAAAAGATTTCCGATAGAGATAAAGCTCTGCTGTAAAATACTCGGGATTGCGACCGTGAGTATCTCTTTGAGTGCCGCACCGCTGAAAATTGCGGCTTTTTTCTCGGTTTTCATCGAGTCGACACGCTTTTTCAGCACAATTACGGAAAGTATGCAGGAAATGCCCTGCGCAATGAACGTTGCCCACGCTACACCGCTCACGCCCCAGCTGAAAACAATGACGAACAGCGCATCAAGCGCAATATTTCCGAGCGATGATACTATTAAAAATACCAGCGGAGTTTTGCTGTCGCCAAGGCTGTTGAAAATGCCTGTTGTGATGTTGTATATGTAGAGAAAAATGAAGCCTGCCGTGTAAATGCGCAGATAAAGATCGCCGTCCGAGAAAATATCATCGGGCGTGTTGACAAGCTGCATAAGCTGAGGGCTGAACAGTACGCCGAGCGCCGTAAGCACCGCCGAGAGCAGAAGTCCTCCGAGCATTGATGTGGTTATGCAGGTCTTTGCGGTCCTGTAGTCGCCTGCGCCGAAATAACGGCTGATAACGACCGAGCAGCCGATCTGACTTCCGATAGCGACCGCCATAAAGATCATCGTGATGGGGTAGCTTGCGCCGATAGCGGCGAGTGCGCTTTCGCCTGCGAATTTGCCTGCGATAACGCTGTCAGCAATGTTGTAGAGCTGCTGAAAGATAACGCTAATGAAAAGCGGTATCGTGAAGCCTATCAGCACCCTTTTAGGCTCGCCGACGGTGAGGTCCTTGTTCTTCATAAAAACTTCCTTCCATTTTCATTTTTTTAATATATTTTCTCACAAACTGAGAAAAGCAGACGCTTTCAAACGTCTGCTTTAAATGCTGTTAAAAATAAGTATCAAACCGAGTAAGGATTAGGCTTGAAGAAAAGCTTTATCGTGTCAACGATCCAGCCGATGCCGAGAAGTCCGCCCGTGCAAAGATACAGTAAGCCAAGACCAATTTTTCCCTCATAGAATTTGTGGATACCGAATTCGCCGAAGAAAAGGCAGAGGAAAAATGCCACCCACTTGTTCTTTAAGCAGGGGTTCTTTCCGCTGTATTTCGGAGCAGGTGCAATGTAGTTCACATTATTCACAGTGGAAGTCGGTGCAGGTGCAGCCTGTTGGAGAAGCTCGACCTGCCTGCCGCAGTGAGTGCATACGACCGCATCGAACGCTATCTTCTTTCCGCAGAATTTGCAGAATTTCGTTTTGCCCTCGTAAACTTCGCCGCCGTAGCTGTCCCTTTCTGCAGGAACGTCGGGAGCGACCTTTATATTCGGTGCGTCCTGCGGCATAGCCTGAGTGGTGTAGCTGATATTCGGGCGCTTGGGGTAAAGATTTTCCTGCGAATGTGACTGTTTATACATTTCGGCTGACTGAGAACCCTCGGGGTAAAATTCGCCGTCATCTCCGTAAAAGCCGTTGTTTTCATTGTTCATTTTCAGATTTGTCCTTTCCTTTATGTCTATATGTCTATTATAATAGTATATACAGTAAAAATAAATTATTTTTTATTGAAAAAGCCCTTGACAAAATTTGCTGAACGTAGTATAATAATATACTGTATCATAATGCAATTCTATGTGCGTTTTTACCGTATGGTAATAGTATAACACATTTTTTTCTGAATTGCAACTGTTTTTGCAAATATTCGGCAAATGTCCGAAATTAAGCGAAAACGGAAAATTATCCCCGTAAAATTTTAAGGAGGGACTCGCCTATGGTTAATGTCAAGCCTGTCCAGCTTGGTAAAACAACTCGTATGAGCTTCGGAAAGATCAACGAAGTTCTGCCGATGCCTAACCTCATTGAGGTGCAGAAAAAGTCTTATGAATGGTTCCTGGACGAAGGACTTAAGGAAGTTCTTCACGATATGTCCTCCATCACGGACTATAACGGCAACTATTCTCTCAGCTTTGTTGACTTTAAGCTCGCTGACGAATCGAACTATTCCATTGCTAAGTGCAAGGAACTTGACGTAACTTATTCTGCAAAGATGTTCGTTAAGGCTAAGGTATGGGATAGAGCAACAGGTGATATCGTCGATTCGGGCGATGCCGATATCTATCTCTGCGATCTGCCGCTCATGACCGAAAGCGGTACATTCGTTATCAACGGCGCAGAACGTGTTATCGTTTCACAGCTCGTTCGTTCTCCGGGTGTTTACTATGCTGTTGAAAAGGATAAAACAGGTAAGGATCTTTTCAAGACCACCGTTATCCCTAACAGAGGTGCTTGGCTGGAATACGAAATGGATTCCAACGACGTTATCTATGTAAGAATCGATAAGAACAGAAAGATCCCCCTTACTACATTTATAAGAGCGCTCGGCTGCGGTACCGATGCCGAGATCGAAGAGCGTTTCGGCAAGGACGAACGCCTCGAACAGACTATCCTCCAGAAGGACGCTACAAAGAATACGGAAGAAGCTCTCCTCGAAGTTTACAAGAAGCTCCGTCCGGGCGAACCTCCTACGGTAGAAAGCGCTGTTTCCCACATCAATACACTCTTCTTCGATGCAAGAAGATATGACCTTTCCCGTTTCGGACGTTATAAATACAATAAGAAGCTCGGCGTTGCTTCAAGGATCGCAGGTCACAGACTTTCACGTCCCGTTGCAAATCCTCTCACCGGCGAAATTATGGCTGACGAGGGCGACCTTATCACAATGGACAAGGCTCTCGAGATCGAGCAGGCTGGTGTTTCCGAGGTTTGGCTCGACATTGAGCACAAGGAATTCTACACCACACCGACAGGTGAAGCCGCTCACAGGATCGAAGAGAGAGAAGTCAAGGTCATCGGCAACGGCATGGTTGATATCGCTCCTTACGTTGACTTTGACCCTGCCAAGTACGGCATCAACGAGAAAGTTTCCTTTGCAGTCCTCAAGGATATCCTTGAAAATGCCGCTGACAAGGAAGAGATCGAAGAGATGGTCAAGAGCCGTCTTGAAGAGCTTGTTCCAAAGCATATCATTCTTGACGATATCTATGCTACTATCAGCTACTTCATCAACCTCTGCGAGGGCGTTGGTACAGTTGACGATATCGACCACCTCGGCAACAGACGTATCCGTTCCGTTGGCGAGCTTCTCCAGAACCAGTTCAGAATTGGTTTTGCAAGAATGGAAAGAGTTATCCGTGAAAGAATGAACACACAGACTCAGAACGAGGGTGCAATGTCTGCGGAATCTCTCATCAATATCAGACCTATCACAGCTGCGATAAAGGAATTTTTCGGTTCATCACCGCTTTCACAGTTCATGGATCAGACTAACCCTCTCGCAGAGCTTACTCATAAGAGAAGACTTTCAGCCCTCGGCCCCGGCGGTCTTTCCCGTGACCGTGCCGGATTCGAGGTTCGTGACGTTCACTACTCCCACTACGGAAGAATGTGTCCTATCGAGACCCCTGAAGGTCCTAACATCGGACTTATCTCCTATCTTGCATCTTTCGCAAGAATAAATGAATACGGCTTTATCGAAGCTCCTTACAGAAGAGTTGATAAGGCTACGGGCGTAGTTACCGACGAGGTAGTTTATATGACTGCCGATATGGAGGATAACTACACAGTTGCTCAGGCTAACGAACCGCTTACAGAAGATCACAAGTTCGCAAGACCTATCGTTAATGCACGTTACAGAGATCAGATCCTCGAATGTGAAAGAGAACGTATCGACTACATGGACGTTTCTCCTAAGATGGTCGTTTCCATTGCGACTGCTTCCATTCCGTTCCTCGAAAACGATGACGCAAACCGTGCGCTCATGGGTTCAAACATGCAGCGTCAGGCGGTTCCTCTTCTTAAGACGGAAGCTCCTATCGTTGGTACAGGTATGGAATACAAGGCTGCCGTTGACTCTGGTGTCTGCGTTGTTTCCAAGCACGACGGTGTTGTGGAAAAGGTTTCCGCCGATGAGATCGTTGTTAAGGACGGCACAGGCGCAACCCACACCTACGAGCTTATCAAGTTCAAGCGTTCCAACCAGGGTACCTGCATCAATCAGCGTCCTATCGTTGACTGCGGTGAAGAAGTTCATGTCGGTCAGGTTCTCGCTGACGGTCCCGCAACCTGCAACGGCGAAATTTCCATCGGTAAGAATGCCCTCATCGGCTTCATGACATGGGAAGGCTACAACTACGAGGACGCCGTTCTCCTTAATGAACGTGTTGTCCGTGAAGATATGTACACTTCTATCCATATCGAAGAATATGAGATCGAAGCAAGAGATACAAAGCTCGGACCCGAAGAGATCACCCGTGACATTCCTAATGTCGGCGATGATGCTCTCAAGGACCTCGATGACAGAGGTATCATTCGTATCGGTGCTGAAGTCCGTGCAGGTGATATCCTTGTCGGTAAGGTAACACCTAAGGGCGAGACCGAGCTTACAGCAGAAGAAAGACTGCTCCGTGCTATTTTCGGCGAAAAGGCAAGAGAAGTCCGTGATAACTCCCTTAAAGTTCCTCACGGTGAAGCAGGTATCATCGTTGATGTTAAGGTATTTACCCGTGATAAGTGCAAGGAGCTTGCACCGGGCGTTAATATGCTCGTCCGCTGCTACATCGCACAGAAGCGTAAGATCTCTGTCGGCGATAAGATGGCTGGCCGTCACGGTAACAAGGGTGTCGTTTCCCGTATCCTTAAATCCGAAGATATGCCGTTCCTCCCTGACGGTACACCGCTCGATATCGTTCTTAACCCTCTCGGCGTTCCTTCACGTATGAACATCGGTCAGGTTCTTGAAGTTCATCTCGGTATGGCTGCAAAGAAGCTCGGCTGGAAGGTAATGACTCCTGTATTCGACGGCGCTCACGAAGATGATATCCGTGAGATGTTCAAGCAGGCAGGTATGAGAGAAGACGGTAAGACTGACGTTTACGACGGAAGAACGGGCGAAAAGTTCGATAACCCGGTTACAGTCGGTTATATGTACTACCTCAAGCTCCACCACCTCGTTGATGATAAGATCCACGCACGTTCCGTTGGTCCTTACTCCCTCGTTACGCAGCAGCCTCTCGGCGGTAAAGCCCAGTTCGGCGGTCAGCGTTTCGGCGAAATGGAAGTTTGGGCTCTCGAAGCTTACGGTGCAGCTTATACACTTCAGGAAATACTCACAGTCAAGTCGGACGATACTGTCGGACGTGTCAAGACCTACGAAGCTATCGTCAAGGGACAGAATGTTCCTAAGCCGGGCGTTCCCGAATCGTTCCGAGTTCTTGTCAAGGAGCTCCAGTCACTCGGTCTTGATGTCAAAGTCCTCAACTCCGAGGGCGATGAGATCGACCTCAAGCAGTCCTTCGATGATGATGACGATATCATTCCGCAGCCTGTTGCTGATGCAGACGATATGGATATGAGCGATGTTTATGTCGAGGACGAAGATGACGGCTACTCATACAAGAATTATGACGATATTGACGATTTTGCTGACGAAGATGGGGACAGCGACGACGATGATGACCTCACTTTCGATGACGGTGACGACAGCGATCTGATCTGACCCGAATAAACAAAACAGAGTGCGTTTTTCTCTGCGTATTCTGTTTTATGCCGAAAAACTGCATACAAAAGCGTATAGAGTTCCCGAAAACGGTCTTTGTACGCTTGCCCTCGGGCAAAATGCGGAGTCGGTTTACGAGCCTTTAAGAGTATAATGTTTAAAGGAGTGTTAGCTGTTGGAATTCAACACATTTGAATCAATTAAAATCGGTCTTGCATCCCCCGAACAGATCAGAAGCTGGTCGCACGGCGTTGTTGAAAGACCCGAAACCATAAACTACAGAACTCAGAAGCCTGAACGTGACGGCCTTTTCTGCGAAAGAATTTTCGGACCTACAAAGGACTGGGAATGTCACTGCGGAAAGTATAAGAAGATCCGTTTCAAGGGCAAAGTCTGCGAGCGCTGCGGCGTTGAAGTAACAAGAGCCAAGGTCAGACGTGAACGTATGGGTCATATCGAGCTTGCTGCTCCCGTTTCCCATATCTGGTACTTCAAGGGAACACCGTCCAGAATAGGTCAGGTCATCGAAGTTTCACAGAAGCGTCTTGAAGAAATTCTTTACTTCACAAAATATATCGTTGTCGACCCCGGCAACACAGAGCTTGAAAAAAAGCAGCTCCTCACAGAAAAAGAATATATGGATATGCGAGAGAAGTATGAGGACGATTTCGTTGCCGAAATGGGCGCAGAAGCTATCCTCGAACTCCTCGAAGAATACGACCCCGACAGATATGATAACTTTATCCGTCAGAAGATCGAAAGATTCTCCGCAGTAACGGGTCTTACGGAAGAGCAGATCACAGACTTCCTTGCAAGACGTTACTACGTTATCAAGGACAACGCTGACAGCGAAGATTTCACAGTCGGCGAAGTTGTTGACCGCCTTACCTATACAGATGAGGTTCTCGCTTACAACCGTCTTCGTGAAGAAGAACACAAGTCCGTTATCGAGGTTGAAACAGGTTCGCACTATATCGAACGCCTTTTCTTCGAGAATGTCGGCGAAAAGAATGCTAACGGCGATTATGATGACCTTGTTGACAAGGCTAACTGGAAGGATAACCTCACATGGGCTTCCGACGATCTTAAGGAAGAGCTTAAAGATCTCCCTGCAGGTCAGAAGAAGATCAAGCTTTTAAAGCGTCTTGAAATTATCGAGAGCTTCCGTCTTTCCAACAACAAGCCGTCCTGGATGATAATGCAGGCTATCCCTGTTATACCGCCCGATATCCGTCCTATGGTAATGCTCGACGGCGGACGTTACGCAACCTCCGACCTCAACGATCTTTACAGACGTGTTATCAACAGAAATAACCGTCTTAAGAAGATGCTCGAACTCGAAGCACCCGATATCATCATCAGAAACGAAAAGAGAATGCTCCAGGAAGCTGTTGACGCACTTATCGACAACGGCAGACACGGCAGACCCGTTACAGGTCCCAACAACCGTGCGCTCAAATCTCTTTCCGATATGCTTAAGGGTAAGCAGGGACGTTTCCGTCAGAACCTCCTCGGTAAGCGTGTTGACTACTCGGGACGTTCCGTTATCGTCGTTGGTCCTGAACTCAAGATGTACCAGTGCGGTCTTCCTAAGGAAATGGCTCTCGAACTCTTCAAGCCTTTCGTTATGAAGCGCCTTGTAGATACAAAGGTAGTTACAAATATCAAGTCTGCCCGTAAAATGGTAGAACGTTCCAAGAACGAGGTTTGGGATGCGCTCGAGAACGTTATCAAGGATCATCCCGTATTCCTTAACCGTGCCCCAACGCTTCACAGACTTGGTATTCAGGCATTCGAGCCTATCCTCGTAGAGGGCAGAGCTATCAAGCTTCATCCGCTCGTATGTACGGCGTTCAACGCTGACTTCGACGGTGACCAGATGGCTGTCCACCTCCCGCTTTCCGCAGAAGCTCAGGCAGAAGCACGTTTCCTTATGCTTGCTGCAAACAACCTCTTAAAGCCGTCTGACGGACGTCCTGTTGCCGTTCCTTCGCAGGATATGGTGCTCGGTTCTTACTACCTCACAATGAAAAAGGCAGGCGAACCGGGTGAGGGCAAGATATTCCGTGACGTAAACGAAGCTCTTATGGCTTACGATGCTCACATCATCTCCATTCACGCTGCTATCAAGGTCCGTATTTCCAAGGAAGTCGGCGGAAAGACAGTTTCCAAGCTTATCGAATGTACAGCAGGCAGACTTATCTTCAATGAAAATATTCCGCAGAACCTCGGCTATGTTGACAGAACGAACTCCGACAAGCAGTTCGACCTCGAGATCGACTTCCTCGTTAAGAAGAAGCAGCTCTCCGATATCATCGAACGCTGCATAAGAATTCACGGCACGACCGTTACTTCCGAAGTCCTCGACAAGATCAAGGCTCTCGGATACAAATATTCCACAAAGGCTGCTCTCACCGTTGCTGTCTGCGACGCTCTTATCCCTCCCGAGAAGAAGGATATCGTTGCCGATGCAGATGCTCAGGTAGAGAAGATCAACAAGCTTTACAAGAGAGGCTTTATCTCGGCTGCCGAGAAGTCCAAGCGCTTCATCAGCATCTGGAACCAGGCTACCGATGACCTCACCAACTGCATCAAGAAGCACTATGACATCGAGAACAATCCTATTCATATGATGGCTGACTCCGGTGCCCGTGGTTCTATCAACCAGATCAGACAGCTCGCAGGTATGCGTGGACTTATCGCCAACACCTCGGGTTCGACTATCGAGATGCCTATTCGTGCTAACTACCGTGAGGGTCTTAATATCCTCGAGTACTTCATTTCTTCCCGTGGTGCCCGTAAGGGACTTGCCGATACGGCTCTCCGTACCGCTGACTCGGGTTACCTCACAAGACGTCTTGTTGACGTTTCGCAGGAAGTCATCATTCACGAAGAAGACTGCGGAACCGATGAGGGTATCGAGGTTTACACTATCAAGAACGGCAACGAAATGATCGAACCGCTCAAGGAAAGACTTATCGGCAGATATCTGCTTGAAGATCTCCGTGATCCCGCAACGGGCGACCTCATTATGAGCCGCAACAGACTTATGAACGACGCTGACGCACAGAAGGTCGTTGACAGCGGCGTTGAAAAGGTTACTATCCGCTCCGTCCTCAACTGTAAGGCTAAGAACGGCGTATGTGCTAAGTGCTACGGTGCAAACCTTGCAAACAACAACATCGTCCGTGTCGGCGAAGCTGTCGGCGTAATCGCTGCACAGTCTATCGGTGAACCTGGTACACAGCTTACAATGAGAACGTTCCATACGGGTGGTATCGCTTCCGCAGAAGATATCACACAGGGTCTTCCACGTGTTGAAGAACTCTTTGAAAGCCGCCGTCCTAAGAATGCTGCTATCATCGCAAAGGCAGCAGGTTCTGTTCGTATGGAAGAGATCAAAAAGACCAGAAACGTTATCATCAAGAGCGATGAAACGGGCGAGGAAGAGTATTATCCTGTTCCTTACGGCTACAAGATCAAGGTTTCCACAGGCGATACAGTCACTGCAGGTCAGCCTCTTACAGAAGGCTCGATCAACCCCGGCGATATCCTTGCAGTAAACGGTCAGCAGGCTGTTCAGAACTATATCATCACAGAAGTTCAGAAGGTTTACCGTCTCCAGGGTGTTGATATCAACGATAAGCACATCGAAGTTATCGTTCGTCAGATGCTCCAGAAGGTCAAGGTCGATGACAGCGGTTCAAGCTATCTCCTCCCCGGATCACTCGTTGACAGAAAGGAAATTGCCGAGATCAACGAAGGCATCAAGAAGCGTATGGACGCAGGCGAAGAGGGTCTCAGCTTCGTAACATTCTTCCCTGTTCTTCAGGGTATCACGAAAGCTGCTTCCAACTCCGAAAGCTTCCTCTCCGCTGCTTCCTTCCAGGAAACAACAAGAGCGCTCACCGATGCAGCCATCAAGGGCAAGACCGACCACCTCCTCGGACTTAAGGAGAACGTTATTATCGGTAAGCTTATCCCTGCAGGTACAGGTATGGCTGTCTATAACAACGTAACCATTATGAAAAATGAAGGCTTCACAGACCACAGCGCACCAACAGCGCAGAATCTCTAAGCTGAAATGATAAAACCGCCGTGTGAAATTTCATACGGCGGTTTTTTATTGTTATCTCTTGAAAATGCAGTAATAATATGATAAAATAAAAGGACATTAATTGCATTATCGGAGGGTATGTATGACAGAAAGATTTGATATAAGCGGAAAATGGGACTATAAGCTCATAAACGCCGAAAATACAGAGATTTCAAGCGGCAGCACAGCGCTCCCGTCAACGGTTTCGCAGATGAGGCTTTCACCGCTCAACGAAGAACGTGTGGACGGCTATCTCGGCGACCCTTATAAATTTGAGGGCAGCGCAGTTTACAGCAGGAAGATCAAACTTCGCAAACCCGAAAATGACGAGGAATTCTTCCTCACACTTGAAAGAACAAGAATAAGTGAGGTTTACATAAACGGCAAGCCTGCAGGAACGCAGAACAGCCTTTGCACTTCGCACAGATACAATATCACCGACCTTATTTCTGACGGCGAAAACGATATCACGGTAAAAGTCAGCAACATCGGCTATCCCGTCCCGGGAGGACATATGACTTCGCCCGATACGCAGACGAACTGGCTCGGAATCCTCGGCGAGATGTTCATTTCGGCTGAGAAAAAAGTCCGTGCGGAGAAGATCCGTGTTTTCCCGAAGCTTGACGGGAGTAGCATCGTGATAAAGGGCGAAATGACCGCCTGCGCAGACGTTACCGTTCAGGTCGAGGGCTTCAAAGCGGAAACCTTCACCGCAGAGGGCGAATTTGAGTTTGAATATAAGCTTGGCGGCGCAAAGCCTTGGAACGAGTTCAAGCATAATTTGTACACGCTTAAAGTGACCTGCGGCGAGGACGTTCAGACGGTCACATTCGGCTTGAAAAAATACGAGACTGACGGCAGAAAGCTTCTTATCAACGGCGAAAGAGCGTTCCTGCGCGGAAAACACGACGGAATGATATTCCCGATGACTGGCGCAGCGCCTATGGACAAGGCATCGTGGCTGAAAGTGATGAAAACAGCAAAGGAACACGGCATAAACCACTATCGCTTCCACACCTGCTGTCCGCCCGAGGCTGCTTTCGAGGCTGCCGATGAGCTTGGCATCTACCTTGAACCCGAGCTGCCGTTCTGGGGCACGGTCGAGGAGGAGCTTAACGATGGTCAGCGTTATCTTATTGAAGAGGGCTACCGAATTCTGGACGAGTTCGGCTCGCACCCGTCATTTTTTGCGCTTTCGCTCGGAAATGAGCTTTGGGGCAGCAAGGAGCGCCTGAATGAGATCCTGCTCGGCTACAAAGCGCACGACAGCAGACATCTCTACACGCAGGGTTCAAACAACTTCCAGTTTATTCCGTGCGTTGTTGAAGGCGATGACCTTTTTGTCGGTGTTCGTTTCTCACGTGACCGACTTTTCAGAGGTTCTTATGCGATGTGCGATGCGCCGCTCGGACACATTCAGACGGCTGCACCGAATTCAAATTACAATTACGATGAAATAATTGCACCGAATGTTGTTTCGGACGGCGAAACAAAGGGCGGTACTATCGAGATCCAGTACGGAACGGGAGTAAAAACTGTTTCGCTCGGCGAGGGTGGCAGCGAATTTATCCCCGAAATTCCCGTAATTTCGCACGAAGTCGGACAGTATTTTATGTACCCCGACTACAACGAGATAGAGAAATACACGGGCGTTCTGAAACCATACAACCTTGAAATTTTCCGTGAACGCTTGGAAAAAGCGGGACTTTCGCACCTTGCCGACAGCTATTTCAAGGCTTCGGGACGCTTTGCGGCTGAATGTTACAAGAACGAGATCGAAACCGCTCTGCGTTCGGACGAGCTTTCGGGATTTCAGCTTCTCGACCTGCAGGATTTCACGGGGCAGGGGACTGCGCTTGTCGGAATTCTGAACAGCTTTATGGAGAGTAAGGGCGTTATTTCGCCCGAGGAGTGGAGAGGCTTCTGTTCGGACAGGGTAATTCTCGGCTGTCTGCCGAAATTCGTGTGGAGCTGCGGCGAAGAAGCGGAGATGCCCGTAATGCTTTACAACTATGCGGCAAATGCTGACGTTGACCCCGTTGTGAAGATAACGCTTGAAGCGAACGGCGATGTCACCGAGTATAAGCTTTGTGCAAATGGCAGTTTCAAGGGAGGAGTTTTCACGCTCGGAACGGTGAAGCTTGCGATGCCAAAGCTTGAAAAGGCTGCAAAGGTTCGTCTTACGCTTGAAATGGGCGGTATAAAGAACGGCTATGATTTGTGGATATTCCCCGAGGTGAGCGAAGCTCCGAACTGCGCCGAAACCGATTGGGAAAAGGCAAAAGCAAGGCTTGCAAACGGCGAAAATGTGCTGTTTATGCCTGACAAGCTCCCCGAAAACAAGTCGATAGAGGGAACATACTGCACGGATTTCTGGAACTATCATATGTTCAACAGCATTTCCGTTTCGATGAAAAAGCCAAGCCCCGTGGGAACGCTCGGTCTGCTCATCGACAAGGATAACGCTATGCTGAACGGCTTCCCGAGTGAAATTTACTCAACTGCACAATGGTATGACGCTGTTGAGGGTTCACGCACGGCGATACTGGACGGACTTCCGATAGAACCGACAGTGAGGACCATTGACACGAACGACCGCAACCACTCGCTCGGAAAGATATTCGAGGTGAAAACGGGCGGCGGAAAGCTTCTCGTCTGCACGGCTCGGCTCGACAAAAAGCCAGACAGCGTTCCATGCCGTCAGCTTTACAAGAGCCTTGCGGATTACGTTGCTTCGGACAGATTTGCTCCGACTGCGGAGGTTTCACTCGGCGAGTTAGATAAAATTTTTAAGGACTAAAAACTATGGCTTACGAAAAAAATATGACCGAGGGAAACGAGCTTTCGCATATACTTCGGTTCACACTTCCGCTGCTCATGGGAAACCTTTTTCAGCAGCTTTACAATGTCGTGGATTCGGTCATTGTCGGACGATATCTCGGCTATGATGCGCTGGCTTCGGTCGGCGCAACGGGTTCGCTCACATATTTTTTCTATACATTCTGCATCGGTCTTTCGGTCGGTTCGGGAATACTTATTGCGCAGTGCTTCGGTGCGGCTCGTGAGGAAGATGTTAAGCGTTACATTGTCAACTCAGCTTATGCGGCGCTTATATTCGGCGCAGTGATAAGCGTTGTTGCGTTCCTGCTCTCAGGGCCGCTGTTAAAGCTTATGAACACGCCCGAGGAGATCTATTCAGCGGCGCACGGATATATGCAGATAGCGTGTCTTGGAACTATTGCTGTATCGCTTTACAACTGGATAAATGCCGTTATGCGTTCGCTCGGTGACAGCAAAACACCGCTCATTTTTCTTATCGTTGCGAGCGTTATAAACGTTGTGCTTGACCTTGTGTTCGTTATCGTGTTCAAAATGGGCGTAAACGGTGCTGCGCTTGCAACGGTCATTGCGCAGGCAGTTTCGGCGGTCGGCTGTATGATCTTTGCATTTGTAAAGGTAAAGTATTTCAAACTGACTTCGGACGAAATGAAGCTTCGTGGGATATATTTTTCAAAGTGTATAAAGACGGGTGTTCCGATAGCACTCCAGAACTCGATGATATCCGTCTCGATGATATTCCTGCAGAGGGTTGCGAACGGCTTCGGTTCGGTCGTTGTGGCGGCTTATACCGCAACGATGCGTGTTGAACAACTCGTTCAGCAGCCTTTTGCATCGCTCAATGCGGCACTTTCGACCTTCGCAGGACAGAATATGGGCGCAGGCTATGTTGACAGAACGGTACGGGGTTACCATAAGACCGTGAAGATAATGATAGCTTTTGCGCTTGTAATGCTTGTGCTGTTCCTCATTTTCAGCAGAAATATCGTTGGAATTTTCGTCACGGAAGAAGCCGTTATCGACATCGGTTCAAAGGCACTGATGCTTTCTGCGTTCTTCTATATTCCGCTCGGACTTATCCATACAACGAGAGGACTTCTCAACGGAGCAGGCGACGTTACATACGCTATGATAAACGGATTTGTCGAGGTCATCGGCAGAATTGGCTTCGCACTGATACTTCTGCAGTTCCCGTCAGTCGGAATATGGGCAGTATGGGGAACGACCTGCCTTACATGGCTTCTCACGGCGGCAATGAGCGTTGCACGTTACCATTTCGGCAAGTGGAGGAACAAAGTCTCGGCTTGATTCGGAATTATACAAACAAAGACGGCATAATCACGAAATGTTGCTCGTGATCATGCCGTTTCTTATGTGCTGAATTTTTATGCCTTTTTCATATCTTTCATAAAAGCCGTTACCGCAAATATCATCGCCGCAAGCATATATCCCAGAACATAGTACATATCCGGGAAGATATCCGCAAAATCCCCGGATAGCGCATTTCTTCCTATATAAACGCTGTGCGCAAACGGGAGCAGTTCGCATATCTTTTTGAACACGCCGCCGACAAGTGAGAGATCAAACCACGCACCCGATGTGAACGCCGTGAGGTTCGTAAGCAGCGCACCGCATAGTCCTCCGACAGCCTTTTCACTGAGCAAAGCTCCGCATAAAACTCCGAGCGCAATGAAAAACAGCGCAGACGGCAGCAGTAAAAGTATCGCAAACACTATGTTCACGCTCGGTTCAAGTCCGAGGAGCATCGCTGTACCGAAGCAGACCACGCTCTGCACGACAGCCATTGGAAAAAGCGGCAGCATATAGCCAATGATAAAGTCCGCCGCCGACATCGGCGCAGTGAAAAGCCTTATCAGCATCGCCGAACAGCGATCGCCCGAAACAAGCTGTGCCGAGAAGAGCGTGAGGAACGAGTAACCGAAAACCGCAATTCCCGGAGTGAGCTTTTCTATGTCAAAAACATTGACGGGAACATTCGCATTTATCGCCGAGAGCAGCAAAAGCAGCACAACGGGGAAGCACAAGCCGAAAATAAGGCTCAACGGGTCACGGATTATCTCTTTCGCAACCCTTGATGAAAAAGCTGTCATTTTCATTCGCACTTTCCCTCCTTTACTGTCTTCACAAACGCCTCTTCGAAGCTTTTTGCGCCCGTACTGCTTACAAGCTCGTCGCATTTTCCGCAGAAAAGCAGCTTTCCGTCACGCATTACACCCACACGGTCGGAAAGGCTCTCCGCTTCTTCGAGATAATGCGTTGTGAGTATCATCGTGACCCTGCCTTTCAGCTCACTGATAACGTCCCAAAGCTCCGAACGTGCGATAACGTCCAGTCCGAGCGTAGGCTCGTCCAGAAACAGCACCTTCGGGTCGGAAACGAGCGCCATTGCAATGCTCAGACGCCGCTGCCAGCCGCCCGAAAGCTTTTTCGCCTGCATATCACGGAATTTTGAAAGATTGAATTTGCCTATCATTTCCTCGGCAATATTCTTTGACTTCTCCTTTGAAAAGCCGTGAACGCCGCCCATAAGCACGAGGTTCTCATATACCGAAAGATTCCTTGCAACGGCGGTTTCCTGCGGAGAAACGCCGATAAGCGTTTTGACCTTTTCGGGCTGTTTCACAACATCAAAGCCGCCTATCTCAATGCTTCCCGAATCGAACGGACAAAGGCAGCACATCGTTTTTATCGTCGTGGTCTTTCCTGCGCCGTTCACGCCGAGCAGCGAAAAAAGCTCACCCTCGCTGACTTCGAGCGAAAGTCCGTCCACCGCTTTCACACCCTTGTAAGACTTCGTGAGATCACTTATCTTTATCATCATCGTTTTCTTCCTCCGTCATATCGAAGCCGAGTTCACCGCCAAGCTGTTTGAGCGGAACTACCGCCATTCCTTTGTGTATATCGCCGAGGAAAAGCAGCATATCGCCCTTGCTGATGCCAAAAATCTTTCTCGCTCTGCTCGGGATAACGATCTGTCCTCTCTCGCCGACACGGACAACGCCGAAAGCGTATTTTCCCGTGCGCTTTTCCTCGGGGTCTTCGCCTTTTTCGGCAAGGAGTTCGTCCATAGAGATGTCGTAAATATCGGCAAGCTCCTTGCATTTCAGCACATCGGGGACGGTCTCGCCCGATTCCCACTTTGAAACGGTCTGTCGGGAAACATTTATCCTTTCGGCAACATATTCAAGACTGTAGCCTTTTTCTCGGCGCAAGTCCTTTAAGCGTTCGTTTATCACATCAAGCACCCCTTTTCTATTTATATGAAAAATCATTCTTTTCATATTCTCTGAAATGTATTATATCGCATAATTCCGTGCTTTGCAACCAACGTTTCTTAACATTTTCCGTTATGTTTCCGTACATATAAACGTCGGAAGGAATTTTTTTGCGCACGAGTTCTTGAAAATCCCATTTGACCGTGCTATAATATCTGTAGAAATTTGCGGAGGTGTTTTTTATGGGCGACTGGAACTCGGCTCAGTACACTAAATTTGAAAGAGAGCGCACTCAGCCCTCTATCGACCTTATAAACAGACTTCATATCGAGCCGAAAACGGTTCTCGACATCGGCTGCGGCCCCGGAAACAGCACTGCACAGCTTTTCAGACGTTTTTCCGAAGCGGATATCCTTGGCATCGACAGTTCGGACAATATGCTTGAAAAAGCCTCGGCTTCTTATCCCGAAATGAAGTTCAAAAAGTGCTTTGTTCCCGATGGGCTTGAAGAATTGGGCAGGTTCGACCTTATCTTCTCAAATGCTTGCCTGCACTGGATACCCGACCACGAAAAACTGCTCCCAAAGCTTATTGAAAAGCTCAATGACGGCGGCGTTCTTGCCGTTCAGATGCCGCTTGTCCGGAATGCGATGTTCTATCACGAACTGAACAGCCTTGCTTCGGACGGAAAGTGGAAAAAGCTTAGTACCATACACAATTTTCACAACCTTTCGCCCGAGGAAACATATAATATACTCTGCAAGTCGGCGTCCGAAGTTGAAATGTGGGACACTTCCTATTATCACATAGTCAAGTCGCACAGTGCGGTCATTGAGTGGTACAAGGGGAGTGGTCTGCGCCCATATCTTGAGGCGCTTGACGAAACGGAAAGAGAAGAATTTTTAGCTGACCTGCTCGAAAGAATAAAAACGAACTATCCCGTTCAGACGGACGGGAAAATCATATTAAAAATGCCCCGTTTGTTTTTCATTGTGAAGAAATAAGAGGTGAACTTTCGATGAAACGCTGCATCATCACGGCTCTATGCAAGGAATGACGGATTGCATAGAGGTCACTTGACACGCTTTACATAAAGCAGATCTGACCGTCATACCTTGCACTTTGACTTAGATCAAATTTAAAGGAGCAAGGTATTATGAATACATTAAAAGAACTCAAAACATTTATCATTTTATGGCTCACACAGGCGCTTTCTTCGCTCGGCAGCTCGATGACGGGCTTTGCGCTGGTGATATGGCTCTACAACGACAGCGGTTCGGCACTGATTACCGCCCTGCTGACAGTCTGTTCATACGCGCCTTATGTTATCGTGAGCATTTTTGCAGGTGCGATAAGCGACAAATGGAACAAAAAAGCCGTAATGCTCGTATGCGACAGCTTTGCGGCACTTACAACCGTCTGCGTTCTCGTGCTGTTTAAGACAGGCTCGCTTGAAGTATGGCATCTGTACATTCTCAATGCCCTTAACGGACTTATGAACTCGGTTCAGTCGCCTGCTTCCGATGTTGCTGCGACGCTTCTCACGCCCGAAAAGCACTATCAGAAAACAAGCGCAATGAGATATTTCTCGAATTCGCTCGTTTCGATCTTAACGCCAGTCATTGCGGCTGCGATAGTTTCCGTTGCAGGACTTGATGCCGTTATCGCCTTTGACCTTGCAACATTTGCCGTTGCTTTTACGGTGCTTCTTTTCTTTATAAAGATACCCGAAGTACCGCAGAACGAAAGCAGCAAGGAAACGCTTCTCCAATCGGCAAAAGGCGGAATTTTCTACCTCGGCAGGAACAAGGGAATACTCTGTATGATACTTTTCCTCTCTGCGATAAACTTCATCGCATCTATCTACAACGCCGCACTTCCCGCACTTATCCTATCCAAAAGCAATGAAGCCGCACTCGGTGCAGTCAGCAGCAGCGTAGGCATAGCAACGCTCATCGGCAGCGTTATCGCAACGGTTTTCCCGAAGCCGAAAAGCCGCTCAAAGACGATATGCGCCTGCCTGCTTGTTTCGATGAGTACGGAAAATTTCCTGCTTGCATTCGGGAACAACACGATAGCATGGTGTATCGGCGCTGTTCTCGGCTGGCTGTTCATTCCGCTCATGAGCGCAAACTATGACGTTATCTTCCGCAGCACAGTTCCGAAAGAAATGCTCGGACGTGTCTATTCCGTGCGCAATACGCTCCAGTTTTTCTCCATTCCCGTCGGATATTTTCTCGGCGGATTTCTGGTCGACAAGGTATTTGAACCTTTTATGGCAGGCACGGAAAACACGCTTTGGCTGAATATTTTCGGTACAGAAAAAGGCTCGGGCGCAGCACTTCTTTTCTTCGTGATAGGAATTGCAGGTGTTATTGTCTGCGCTGTTTTCAGCAGGGTAAAGGCTCTTCGAGAGCTGGGATAAACAAAAACTCCCGAGGTTTGACTTCGGGAGTTTTTACTTGACAAAATCCTCCAATTGTAATATAATATTATTATACACTATATGTGTAATAGATTGAAAAAGATAATTTGTTATGTTATAATACTAAAAGGTTAGGATAGCATTATGAATTTTAGGGGATTATTTCTATGGAATTTCAAAAAGTTATTAAATTGCATTTATTTGACCTTGGAAATCCAAATGGGCGCTGGAAATGTGAACTGTCAAACTGGACAGGAGTAGCCTATAAAATACCCAGAAATCTTGTTAAAACAAGTGATGACAGACCCGAATTATCATCTCCCGGCGTATATTTTTTATTTGGAGAAAATGAAATAACAGATAAGCCACTTGTTTATATAGGTGAAGCCGAAAATATACTAAACAGATTAAAGCAGCATTTGGACAAAAAGGATAATTGGTATGAAGCGATTGCCTTTATCAGCAAAGACAATAATCTTAATAAAGCTCATATAAAATATTTAGAGAATCAATTTTATAGTATCGCCAAGGAATGCAACCGTTACAATATTGATAACAGCAATGTTCCAACCAAATCATCTATTTCTGAAGCAGAGCGAGCAGAGATGGAAGAATTTATTTATAATGCTAAAATATTGGTAAATGTACTTGGACACAAAACCTTTGAAAAACTTGCAAATGATTCGGGCAACTCCCAAAAAACAGATACGATTTTTACCATTTCAACAGGATCAGGCAAAGCCTATGGTATGCCTACATCAGATGGATTCGTTTTACTCAAAGGCTCAAATATACATAAAGTATCTGCTGAATCTCTGAATAACGGAATAAAAAAGAAAGTTGAACAAAGCCGAATAGACGGCGAAATAAAAGATGATATTCTGCAAAACGATAAATTATTTTCAAGTTCATCGTCTGCAGCTGCATTTGCAGTAGGGTACAGTATAAGTGGTCCTCAGCAATGGAAAACTGAAAACGGTAAGACATTAAAATCATTTGAAACTAATAAATAACAGAACAGCCTGCTGTCTGAACCAAAATCAGACAGCAGGCTGTTTTCATACTTTGCCCTGCTTTTTTTCGATATTCATAAGCCGAACAACTTCTTCCCTCGAATCAAGAAATATCTTCACAAGCTGAGGGTCAAAGTCCGTTCCGCTGCCTTTTTCGATTATTGCGAAACATTCCTCTGTCGGCATTGCATCACGGTAACAGCGCTTCTGCGAAACAGCATCAAAAACGTCCGCTATTGCCATTATCCTTGCGTGGAGCGGTATCTGCTCTCCCTTTAAGCCATCGGGATAGCCTTTCCCGTTGTATTTCTCATGGTGAAACCTTGCAACCTCGTATGCGATCTGCCGAAATTCCATATTGTCAAGGTCGAAGAACGTGTTCAGAATGATATCTCCGCCGTCAGGAGCGTGTTTTTTCATCACGGCATATTCTTCGTCCGTGAGCTTGCCCGGCTTCTGCAAAATGCTGTCGGGAGTTGCAATTTTTCCAATATCGTGGAGCGGCGCAGCGCTGCTCACATTCGCCATATAGTCCCTGCTCATAATACTGCGGTAGCGCTTGTTCTCACGCATCTTATCAAGCATAAGCTCAACATAAGCCTTTGTGCGCTTGATATGTCCGCCTGTGTTGTTGTCCCTGCTTTCGACAAGGGTCGCAAAGCCGTCTATCATTTCATCGTGGTGCATGGTGACCTTTCGTATGGACGGATTTTCAAAGTCGATGTAGATGCCGAGCATAAGCATCATCGGGAATATCGAAGTCAGCAGCACTTCGGGGAAGATTATCTGGACAACAAGGATAATGCCAGCTATAGCGATAAACGAAAGCGTTCCGAGTATCTTATCCTTCGGCAGAAAACGGTGTCTTGATATGATAAAATAGAGTATCATTCCGTAATAGAACACGACCGTGCCGTAGCAAACATATACCGAAAGCCCCGTTGAATACCAGGTCGTCTCACCCTCGATATACCGCAGCTCGCCTATCGCGCCGATAACAACGAACAGCGACAGCAGCCACGGAACGGCAAGCAGAAATTTCATACTTCTTTTCTTAAATCCGATGAGCAGGTCGAACATATACTCTGCCGTGATTATCAGCGTCATATCCATAAATAAAAAGAACAGCAGGTGCGCAGTCCCGTTGAGCCACTCGGGAACGATATCTGTGTGATTGACCGTCCACGCGGTAAAGCCGTCGAAAACCACCGCCCACGGCGCAGTTATCATCAGCGCATCAAATAATTTGTTGCACTTTACTTTTCCGTGCATCGTTCCCCTTATGTAGCTGATCTCGATATATAAGATCACCAATAAACAGCCAAGCTGCAATTTTACAAACTGCATACTGTTTTATCTCCTTTGAATGTATGATACAGCAACATTATAGCACATAATTCTTCCGATTTCAACGTGTTTTTCCAAAATCTGCGCCGTTTGTGGTTCAGTTTGGAATATTCAGCAGCCAATCAACGGCATTTTCGGCTTTTATGCCCTCGTAGTCGCCGAGAGTGAATCTGTCGAGAGTGAGAATTGTCTTCGGATAGTTGTCACGGATATTCTGCAAAGGAGTTATCTCACGTTGAAACGTTGATTCGTCGGTAAGAGATGCCGTGACCTGAAAATACTCTACAGCATTGTTTTTTCTTGCAACAAAATCGACCTCTGTTGTTCCGTTTTTTCCGACATAAACCTCATAACCACGTCTGCACAGTTCAAGATACACAATATTTTCGAGCGTAAAGCCAAGATCATAATTTTTGCGTGGAAGCATATAACGTCTTAATCCGGTATCGGCTATATAAAACTTTTGATTCTGTTTAAGAAGCTTTTTTCCCTGTATATCGAAACGCTCAGCAGGATAGAATATAAACGCTTCCGTCAAAGCATCTATATAGTCCGAAATCGTATTCGGACTGACTTTTCTGCCCGAGGAAACAATATAGTCCGAAACACTCTTGACACTGATAAGACTTCCGACAGAGCCTGCAAGAAATTTACTGATATTTTTTAACAGCGAGATATCATTCACCTTTCTGGGAGAAACATTCTGCTCGCGGCGGTTATAACGTTCTTCAATATCCTTTATGATTATCGTGTTGTATATTCCCTCAAGATACATATCCGTTTTTTCTTTTGTTCTGTCCATTGCAGCGATATATGGAAATCCACCAACAGACATATATTCCGAGAAAAGCTCATCACGGCTCTTCCCTATGGGTTGAAGCTGAACATATTCACTGAAAGACAGCAGCAGCATTTTTATCTCAACATATCGTCCGGAAAGCAATGTTGCAAGTTCACCCGAAAGTAAATAGGCGTTTGAACCCGTAATATAAATATCAACATTATCCTTTATATAAAGGCTGTCTACAGCTTTTTCAAAACCGTTGACCTTTTGTATCTCGTCAAGAAAAATGTAGGTAAATTTATTCGGAACAATGCGTTCCGAAATATATTGATAAAGGCTTTTGTAGTCGAGCAGATTTTCAAATGACAAGTCCTCAAAATTGACAGCAATTATCTGCTCCGAATCGACGCCCGTTTCAAGGAGATAGTTTCTGTACTGCTCCAAAAGTGTTGATTTTCCGCATCTTCGTATTCCCGTTACAACCTTTATAATTTTTTCCTCACGCCAAAGTTTAAGTTTTTCAAGATACTCTTTTCTTTCAACCATATTCACGCCCCCTTGATATATTGTCATTATATCATATTATAGGCAAAAAGTCAATAAATATTCCAAGTAAAGAACTTTTATGCAAAATTATCTTAAATATTCCGAAATGGGAATATTCTTATAAAAGTTAAAGAAATATTCCAATCTAAGATATAATATAAAAATGCCAAAGTCCCGATAGTCAAGACTTTGGCATTTACAGCAATTTTTAATTATTCCCACTCAATAGTAGCCGGTGGCTTTGTGGTCACATCGTACACAACTCTGTTGATGGACTTTACCTCGTTTACGATCCTGCCCGAGCATACAGCGAGAACTTCGTATGGTATGCGTGAGAACTCGGCTGTCATGAAGTCGGTGGTTTCGACTGCACGAAGAGCGAGGGTGTAATCGTAGGTTCTTCCGTCGCCCATTACGCCTACGGAGCGGTTGTTGGTAAGAACGGCGAAGAACTGGTTGATAGACTTATCAAGCCCTGCCTTTGCGATCTCCTCACGGAATATCCAGTCTGCGTCCTGAAGGATCTCAAGCTTTTCATCGGTTATTTCGCCGATAATTCTGATAGCAAGACCCGGTCCGGGGAACGGCTGGCGGTTTACGAGAACATCGGAAAGTCCGAGCTCACGTCCGAGCGCTCTTACTTCGTCCTTGAAAAGGAGGCGGAGCGGTTCGATTATCTCCTTGAAATCAACATAGTCGGGAAGTCCGCCTACGTTATGATGCGACTTTATTACAGCAGCATCGCCTGTGCCGCTTTCGATGATGTCGGGATAGATAGTTCCCTGAGCGAGATAGTCTACCTTGCCGATCTTTTTTGCCTCGGCTTCAAATACACGAATGAACTCTTCGCCGATAGTCTTGCGCTTTGTTTCGGGGTCGGATACTCCTCTGAGCTTCGACATAAAGCGTTCCTTTGCGTTTACTCTTACAAAGTTGATATCCCAGTCTGCGAATGCAGCTTCAACCTCGTCACCCTCGTTCTTACGCATAAAGCCGTGGTCAACGAAGATACAGGTGAGCTGATTTCCGACAGCCTTTGAGAGAAGAGCTGCGAGAACGGACGAGTCAACGCCGCCCGAGAGAGCGAGAAGAACTTTTCCGTCGCCGACTCTGTTTCGGATATCTTCGATAGCTGTCTTTGCGTAGTTGCCCATTGTCCAGTCGCCGATGCAGCCGCAGACATTCTTGACGAAGCTGTCGATCATCTTACAGCCGTTTTCGGTGTGATTTACTTCGGGGTGGAACTGAACCGCATAAAGCTTCTTTTCCGCATTTTCATAAGCGGCAGCGGGACAGTCAGCGGTGTGAGCCGTTACCTTGAAGCCCTCGGGAATTTCGGAAACAAAATCCGTGTGGCTCATCCATGAAACTGCTTTTTCGGGAAGTCCGTTGAAAAGCAGACTGCTGTTGTCGTAGATAGTTTCGGTTTTGCCGTATTCGGAAGTCACGCAGGAGGAAACCTTTCCGCCGAGCGTATAAGCCATAAGCTGGCAGCCGTAGCAAATTCCGAGCACGGGAACGCCGAGCTCAAATATTTCCTTGCCTATATGCGGCGAGTTTTCGTCATAAACGCTGTTCGGGCCGCCTGTAAAGATAATGCCCTTTGGATTCTTTGCCTTTATTTCGTCGATCGGAGTTTTGTATGACTTTACCTCGCAGTAAACGCCGCACTCTCTGACACGTCGTGCGATAAGCTGGTTATACTGACCGCCGAAATCGAGAACGATTATCATCTCGTGAGCCATTTTTCTACCTCATTTCACTCATAATGAATACTTTCTTTCTATTATGCCACAAATCGAGAAAAACTGCAATACTTTTTTCCGCTGAAAATTTATATTTTTTCTTGCTTAATATAGATATTTGTGATATAATTAAGATTGTATAGTTATGTTTTTTGAATATTTGGGAGAGAATAAATGAATTTTTCTTATACGGCAGTTGCTATAGCAAATAATTTTTTCAAGCTTCATGCAGAAGCACACGAGGGCTTTGATGCGCTCGACATTATCCTCGATGCACTCATCGACTCGGCAAAAATGATCCCTTTCCTTTTTCTCGCATTCCTTTTGATGGAATTTATCGAGCATAAGGCAGGCGAACACCTTGAAAATATACTGAAAAAGACGGGCGGAGGACGTTTTGTCGGCTCAGTTGCAGGCGCTTTGCTCGGCTGCATACCGCAGTGCGGATTTTCCGTTGCGGCAGCGAATTTTTACAGCGGACGGCTCATCACAATGGGTACGCTCGCGGCTGTGTTCATCTCGACCTCGGACGAGGCTATTCCCGTTCTGCTTGCACACCCGGACAAGCTTTCGGCTATACTGCCGCTTCTTCTCACAAAAATTGTCCTCGCAATAATCGTCGGACTGCTCATTGATGTTATCGACCACCTCCGCAAGTCTTTCCGTGAGGAAGATCCCGATTTTGAGGAGCTTTGCTCGGACTGCGGCTGCGGAAGCCACGGTTTATGGTACTCCGCTTTAAAGCACACCGTAAAAATACTCATTTTTATCCTTATCGTGAACCTTATCCTCGGCTTTGCTATGGGCATTGCAGGAAGTGACGCTATCGCCGCAGTTATCGACAAAACGGGTATTTTTCAGCCGCTTGTGACGGCAATTGTCGGTCTTATCCCGAACTGTGCGGCGTCCGTGCTTATCACCGAGCTATACTGTGACGGCATACTCCCGTTCGGCTCTGCGCTCGCAGGACTTATTTCCTCGGCAGGTGTGGGTCTTGCCGTGCTTTTCCGCACGAATAAAAATATGAAGGAAAATTTTGCGATCCTCGGCATCGTACTTCTGACAGGTTTTGCTGCAGGAACTGTGTTCAATATTATCGGTTAAAGGAATTTTTGGAAAATGACGGATGTCAAAGCATTTATAAAAAGAAATCTTATGGTGCTGATCGCACTTGCGGCGGCACTCATATCCTGTGCGCTCGTCCCCGTGACGGACTATATCCAATATGTTGACACCGATGTTATCGGTATACTTTTCTGTCTTATGCTGGTGACGGCAGGGTTCAAGCAGAACAATATGCTTGCAAAGGCGATGTATTTTCTCATTGAAAAAGCACGTATCTACGGCACCCGAAAGGCATTGGTCATTCTGTCGCTGATAACGTATTTACTTTCAATGTTCGTCACGAACGATGCAGCGCTTATCGCTCTTGTTCCGATAATGGTAACATTTTTTGAGGAATATCCCGCATACCTTATTTATGCGGTGGTTGTTCAGACTATCGCTGCAAACCTTGGAAGTATGGCGACACCGTTCGGCAATCCGCAGAACCTCCTTATTTTCACGGAATACGGGATAACTCCCGGCGAGTTTTTTTCAGCAATGCTGCCTGCGGCGGCTGTGGGGCTGGTGATAGTGCTCATACTTGCGGCATTTGTTCCGAACAAGCCGCTCACTGTTGATGATTACGAAGAGGTACATATCAGAAATAAGAGCTATGCTTTGCTGTACGGGATACTTTTTGTGCTTGCGCTGCTTGCCGTTTTCGATGTTCTTGATGTGCTTGTGGTATTTGCGTCAGTGTGCGTTGTTGCGGTGATAATCGAGCCAAAGCTTTTTTATGAGATCGACTACGGGCTGCTGCTGACGTTTGTTTTCTTCTTTATATTTGTCGGAAATATAAAGAACATTCCTGCTGTGAACGGCTTTGCCGAAAAATTCGTTTCGGGCAGGGAGTTTTTTGCAGCTGTTGTGACGAGTCAGTTCATAAGCAATGTTCCTGCGGCTGTTATGCTCAACAGTTTCACCGACAACTGGCGCGCACTGCTTCTCGGTGTTGATGTCGGAGGTCTCGGAACGCCCGTTGCATCAATGGCAAGCCTTATTTCGTTCAGGATATACAGCGCTGCCGAAAACTCAAGATCAATGCGTTTCCTTGGCGTTTTTATGCTTGTAAATATTGCTGTTCTTGCAGTGATGTATGCTTTTGTAAGTATTTTTCTTATATGATCTTAACGCACTGCCCCCTTTCTTATTTATAGGAGAAAAACAATGAAGTATAATGTTATCAAAAAAAATATCATCCGTCCTGTCTGCCTTGCTGTCTGCGCAGCCGTAACTTTTGCTGACGCAGCAATACCCTCCGATGCTGCTTATGATGCGGATGAGAACAGATATGCCGTCACGATAGATACTTCTGCGGATAAAATACCTATCAGCCGATATATCTACGGACTTAACGATGTTTATGGTCTTAACGATGTGACCGTTTATTCCGTAAAGCAGTCCGACCCGAGAATATCTTCCTATAACTGGGAAACAAACACCTCCAATTCGACTGCTCTTGACGGCATGAAAAACGACCTTTCGCTCGTTGACAGCTATCCGCCTGCGCAGCAGAGCGAACCTGCACTTCTTGCAAAGCAGCTCGTTGAGCGTTCGGACAAATACAATATCCAATCCCGATATATCACACTGCAGATGATGGGTTTCGTTGCGAATGATGCGAACGGGGCAATATCGGACGATGATCCGCCGAAGCGTTTCGCTACGGTGCGCTGCGTGAAGAATGACAGTCTTCTTACAACGCCCGATATATATGATGACACCGTTTTTATGGACGAATATATCAGTGCGCTTGTATATAAATACGGCACGGCGGCTGACGGCGGCATAAACGGATATTTTCTTGACAGCGAACCCGAGAACTGGAACTCGCTTTATCCGACCGTTTTTGATGAACCCCTTACGGCGGAAACATTGCTTTCAAAGTCGGTGAGCCTTGCCAATGCAGCAAAGAAGATCGACCCGACAGCACTCATCTACGGTCCGTCGATCGGAGGACTTGAATCCTTTGTCAGTCTTAAAAATGCGGAGGACTGGGAGCAGTATAAATCGAATTATTCTTGGTTCATCGACTATTACCTCGATAAAATGTCCAAAGCCTCCGCACAGACGGGGACAAGACTTCTCGATGTGCTTGACCTTCATTTCATCTCCGAGGCAAGGAGCGTTCTGCTTGAACCGATAGTCGGCACGGACTCGCTGCTCGCAAATGAGGAACGTATGCAGGCGACGAGGATCCTCTGGGATCCGAACTACACCGAAAACAGCAGCAGTGCTATCCTTTACAAGCAGCATACGCCTATTATCCCTACGATACAGGCGTCGATAAGAATGTATTTCCCAAACACAAAGCTCTCGTTTTCCGAGTATGATTTCGGCGGAGGAGATCTTATCAGCGGCGGTATAGCTCAGGCAGATGCACTCGGTATTTTCGGCGAGCAGAATGTCTATATGGCGTGCCTTAAACCGGACACGGAGGATTTTTCCTATCAGAAATCCGGAATAAATATCTATACGAACTATGACGGCGAAGGTTCTTCCTACGGAAATACAGCCGTTTCCGCAGATAACGGAGGCAGCACCCTTAACTCCGTTTACGCATCGGTGGATTCCAACGATGAAAGCGCCCTCAAAGTGGTTTTCATCAACAAAACGAATAATGAAATGCCCGTTGATTTCACCGTATTGTCAAGCTATGATTTTGAAACGGCGAACGTCTACTCTTTTGACAGCACTCACAGCGATATAACGCTTTCGGACGATACGATCAGCATCACGGATAATGGTTTTACTTTCAACGCAGCTCCGCTCTCAGTTTCGCTCCTTGAATTCAAAAGCGAGGAGATATTTGACGACGGGGAGGATCCCGATGATGAGATAAACAGGGATTCATCAACAAAGACGCAGGCGTCAAGCTCTTCGACCGTTGAACACGAGCACGTTGAGATAACTGCACAGACCAAGCAGACTTCGGACGATGAACCGGAGCAGGACGTCCGTACCTCGATATCCATTGTCGGAACGGACGATTTCGGCGAAACTATTACCGAGATCGTCACTTCGATAGCCGGATCGGAAACAGAGACCATCGATAAAGAACCCACCGGGAAAACCGTTCCTAAGGCTATTAAGATAGTCGGGATAGTTCTTACTGCCTCAGTCGCTGCGGGAGTTGTGTTTGTACTTCTTGACAACGGAGAGAGCAAAAATAAAAAATCCCCAAAAGACAGGAACACGAAAAAATAAAATTTTACTAAAATGCACAAAAAAACTGCGTTTATTAGTTGAAATTGCTAAAATTGGATAAAAACAGTTTACAAATGTATCGGTAAATGTTAAAATATTATAAATAAGATTATTTTAAGGTCACCTCTAAAAACCATAGTGCCTCAGATGCGCAGTCAGATCGTATAGAAATTTCGCAATTCTTGCAAAGCAAGAATTTGCATACATGTCGTATGTCAAGAAATTTATGTGCAAGATGACGGGAAATCTGCAAGCAGATGAGGTGCTAAGGCTTTAGCCGGTGGTTTTCAGAGGTGACCTTAATTGCTTATAGATCTGCTGATAGTCTTCAGCGATATTCGTTCTCCGAAACAAGGGGTGATATATTGAAAATACGGTTGAAAATGATGGGAGTGCTGGCTTTGCTCACCGTCATACCTCTGGTGATCGTATGCTCGGCTGCAGGCAGAGCGTTAAAAAAGGATAATTATGACTATCTGCAGAGAAGTATGTGTTATTCTATAAAAAGTCAGGCGGAAGATATCAATTCTATCTGTTCAAATGTTATTTCCGAAGCAAAGAATATCTCCGTTTCCCGCAGTATTGCCGATTATGTCGCCGACACGTCGAAAAGCGGTTTTGAGCTTTCCGAGGACGATCCGCAGTACCTCGATGTTATGCATGATCTTGAGATCTTTTCCAAAGACGGAACTATCGTCAAAACGATGCTTATAAACAATTCGGGCATCGTTGTCGCATCGACGGCGAATGATGACAGTTTCGGAAAAAAACTCCCGAATTATAAGGAGCTGCTTGGACTTGCCGTAAAAAATAACGGCGTCAGCGGCTTTTCTGTCGTTGATGACAACGGAAAAAGATCACCCGTTTTCACCGTTTCAAAGGCGATCTATTCAAATAACAACGAAAAAGTCGGCATTGTGTACATCGTTTACGATTCACAGGATCTTCAGAAGTTTGTGAATAATATCCAGACCGACAAATATACTATCGTTTCCCTTATGGACGCTGAGGGTAATGTCCTCGAATATCCTTTCAAAATAGTATCGCATTATTCCAATACAAAGAATTATTCCTGCTATACCGAACAGCTGAACCGGCTTTTCCTTGCGGAAAATGATTCGGAGCTTATCGACAAGCTTGTAAGCGACGACAGCGGTCAGAGGAGCTTTTATGCATCTCCCGTAGGGAATCTGGGCTGGTATCTTGTTGCATCGACTGAAATGTCGGGCATCAGAAGTATTTCCACCCGTTCAAGCTCTTCGATCACAGCACTCACTGCTGCACTTGTAATTTTGCTGAGTGTTATAATTTTCTTTGTATCGGGCAGATTTACCGCACCCGTAAAGAAGATACTTGCAACCTTCAGTGAAAAGCAAAAGGGCAATAGTGCCGCACGTTTTGATGAGTCCGGCAATGATGAATTTGCGATCGTAGGTCATTCCTTCAATAAAATGCTCGACAGCATAAGTGAGAGCGAACAGCGATACCGTACTATCGTTGAGATGACCAACAATATTACTTTTGAGGTAAACTACAAGAAAAATACCGTCTTTGTTTCAAAGAATTTTAACAAGAAGTTCAGTTTCCGTGCGAAAGACGATTCGCTCAAAGAAAGCTTTATCTATAAAGTCAGAGTGCATAAGGACGATAAAGACCGTTATCTTAACGATATGGATCGCATTCTTGGGCCAAAGGCAAACTTTATACAGGGCGAATATCGTATAAAGAGCATATACGGCGACTTTATATGGGTAATGATAAAGGCAACTAAGTTCTTTGACAGAAACGAAACTCCTTCAAAGATCATCGGTGTTATCGTTGATATAGACCGTGAAAAGAAGAGCGAGATGCATCTTCTCCAGCGTGCAAATTACGACAACCTTACACAGCTTTACAACCGTGAGAGTTTCCTTAAGGCTGTTACTGACAGGCTTTCGGCAGCAATGTATAAGAAATCGCTTGATGCGGTAATGTTCATAGACCTTGACGACTTTAAGTATTTCAACGATGAATTCGGTCATGCCTGCGGTGATGAGGTTCTTAAGTTCGTTGCGGATACCCTGAAGGAAATAACCTTTGAAAGAGGATTTGCGGGACGTTTCGGCGGCGATGAGTTTGTTGCCTGCGTGACGGATTTTGCGCTCTTCGGCGATGCAGGAAAGGTCGCACAGGAGATCATCGATATTCTCGGAAACGGTTTTATTTCCGATTCAACGGGCAAACGTCTTTATATCAAGTGTTCGATCGGTATCGCATTCCTCTATGAAAGCGGCAAGACCACAAACGAGGTCATTGCGGCTGCCGATGAAGCAATGTACAACATAAAGAAACACGGCAAATCCTCTTACGCTTATGCAAAGTCGGCATCGAAGAATGCCAAGACCTTGGGCGTTGTTGCGCCGACAACGAGCTCGATCGACTCCGATAATATCCCGTCAAACGGCGGTTCAAGCTCCCGTTACAGAAAACCGGAGCAAAAACCGCAGAATGATGATAAACCGCAGGAGTCGAAACCTTCTATTGAAGTTGACGCAAATTTCTTTGATCCGTTGTTTTAAGAAAATCTGTACAGCCCTTGACATTTGATGTTTTTTCTGATATTATTAAATAGTTAAAAGGGAGTAGTTTTCACGCAGTATCTGCGTGAATGAGCAGTCAACATACCCCGGGTGCAATGCCCGTGGCTGTTCACTCTGTTATGGGAACAAGACTTTTAGTGCAGTTTACCGCTTTCGGCAAACGCACTAAAGGTCTTTTTTTATTAACGGGAACTCCTAAAGAAAGGGAAGGTAAAAAATATGGAACTTTTTTTGCAGATTGTTCTCCTCGTTATCGGCTTTGCAATGCTGATAAAAGGTGCGGATTTCTTTGTTGACGGTGCAGCGGGTGTTGCCGACAGATTCGGTATTCCGCAGATAATCATCGGACTTACGATAGTTGCTTTCGGCACAAGTGCTCCCGAGGCAGCTGTCAGCATAACCTCGGCGCTCAAAGGTTCAGCCGAACTCGCAGTCGGAAACGTGCTCGGCAGCAACATTTTAAATGTGCTGATCATTCTTGGACTGACCGCAGTTATCCGCCCGATAAAAATGCAGGCGCAGACATACAAATATGAATTGCCGTTCGTTATGTTCTCAACGGTGCTGGTTGCCGTGCTTGGATATATCGGCGGTTCGATAAACCTTTTCGACGGAATTATTCTCTGGGTATTTATGATCCTCTTCCTTGTGTATCTTTTCCGGTCGGCAAAAAAGGGCAAGACCGATCTTGTTGAGATGCCTGATGAGGACGGCGAGGGTGCAAAGCCAAAGCCTGTATGGCTGCTTATACTGTTTATAATCCTCGGCGGTGCGATGATCGTTCTCGGAAGTAACTTTACGGTTGACAGCGCAAGCTTTATTGCCAAAAAATTCGGAATGACCGATCGTCTTATCGGTCTTACGATAGTTGCGTTCGGCACTTCTCTTCCCGAGCTTGTGACTTCGGTCATTGCCGCAAGAAAGGGCAATTCCGATATTGCTATCGGCAATATTGTCGGCAGTAATATCTTTAACATTCTCTTTATTCTCGGAACAACGGCTCTTATAACAAACATTCCTTATGCGATGAACTTCAACTTTGATGCTGCGATTGCTCTTGCAGCACTCGTTATCCTTTTTGTACTCGTTTCAAACAAGGAAAAGACGCTCAAGCGCTGGGGAGGGGCATTGATGCTTGCTTCCTATGCCGCATATTTTGCTTATATTGTCATAAAATAAATAATTTTGTAATATATTTCTTTGAGAATTAATAAATTGCGGAAAAACGGTTACAGTTCGGTTAAAAATCACAAATTATCCTTGATTTATTTGTTGTATATGCTATAATGATGATACGAAATACGAATTTTTGATCAAAGTGCAGACAAAGAGCTGCGCAGGAAGTTTTACAAGGCTGTTATACTAAACACCATTTAAAATTTGGAAAAAATCAAGCTGACAATCTTGAATATATAGGATTTCGGCGCAGATTTTTTTCTGTATTTTATTGGTGTTCAGTATTAAACAGCTGCCGGTTTTAGTTTGCTCCCCCGATGCGCTTTGAGTTTGAAAATTAGTATAACAACAGGGACAAAGCTCCCGTCAAAAACGAAAGGATGTATTTTATGAAAAAGATATTAGCCGCTGTAGCTGCACTCGCAATGACAGGACTTCTCCTCGCAGGCTGCGGAAGCAACAACGAAACAACGACTGAAACAACGACCGAAACAACCACAGAGTCCGTTGCGGAGTCGGTTTCCGAAGCAACCGAGGAAACAACAGAAATTTCCGATGAAAGCGTTGATACAGACGATGCAGAAGAAAGCACCGACATCGAAGATGACGACAGCTCCGACGATACAGTCCTTATGCCTACGTTCGATGAAGAGAACGTAAATCCACTCAGAGATCTTGTACTCGCATCAATGGGTGATTTTTCTGATTGGCCGGCACTTGATGAAGTGAGCGATGAGTATATACTCTCCGACTACTTCCTCCTCGACAAAAATAATCCGAATTACGAACAGCTTATCGTTATGCAGTGTCCGATGAGTGCCGTAATGTGTGAGATCATTATCATCAAGGCGGACGATGTTGAAGCTGCAAAGGCTGATCTTGAAGCAAGACAGAAAAAAGCGCAGGATACAGATGCGTTTTATCCCGATGACATTGAGAGAGCAGGAAACTCCATCGTTGGTACAAAGGGTGATTATGCGTACTTCTTCATCTGTGAGAACCCACCGGAGGCAGAAGAGCTTCTGACAGCTGCGATCGGACAAGATGCTGAATGACAGCATATGATTTGTGATCAAATATTGTTTAAATACAATATTTTTCGCAAAACCCTTGACAATCGGTTCGCAATGTGATATAATATTTTCTCGTAAGTGATTGAAAAATAGCACTACTGTCCGTGTTATGTGATGGGCTGCTATGCTGATCATATAATATTTACAGAGATGAGGTGTTACGAATGAGAGAGGGTATCCATCCTAACTACGAGGAGACCACTATTACCTGTGCTTGCGGCAACGTTATCAAGACAAGATCTACTAAGAAGGATATCAAGGTAGAAATCTGCTCCAAGTGCCATCCTTTCTACACAGGTAAGCAGAAGCTTGTTGACACAGGCGGACGTATTGACAAATTTAAGAAGCGTTTCGGTATGGACAAGTAATTGTTACGAAACGATCGCAGCCTGCGTTTTTTCTTCGCAGGCTGTTTTTTTATATTTTCAAGGGGAGGTCGCATTTTGGAGGACTATTCAACTGTCCGTGCGTTTGCACAGGATAGCTTTATCGAAAAAAAATCGGAGTTCATCGGCTATATTTCTCCTGCAAAGACGAACGATGAAGCTGTTGAGTTCATCAACAAAATTCGTGCAGAACACCGCAAGGCGACGCACAATGTTTATGCTTATATTCTTCGGGAGGGCAACACTTCACGCTACTCCGATGACGGTGAGCCGCAGGGAACGGCGGGTGTTCCCGTGCTTGATGTTCTTCAGAAAGAGGGGCTGACCGATGTATGCTGTGTTGTGACGAGATATTTCGGCGGTATACTGCTCGGCGGCGGCGGACTTGTTCGGGCTTATTCTCACTCGGCGAAGATAGCCGTTGATGCGGCGGAGCGGCTTATAATGTGCAGCGCTTATCCTGTGAAAATAAAAATGGACTATGACCTTTACAGCAGGATAACCTATCTTCTGCCCGATTTTGAGGTGAAGATACTTGACACGGACTTTGGGGCGGACGTTACGGTCTCGCTTCTGGTAAAGAAAGCATTTGCCGAGCCTTTGCGTGAAAAACTTATCGATGCATCGAACGGCAGGATATCTGTTGTGCAGGGCGATGAAGTATTTGAAAATTTCGGCAGGTAAGCACCTGCGGGCAGTTCGCGCCATGCTTCACTTCGTTTCGCTCGTTTGCGTTGAAAATAGGTTTGCGACCGCAAAGACAGTTTATTAAGAGCCGTAAATTCATAGCGGTTGGGTAAGCACCCACAGGCGGTTTGCGCCATGCTTTGTGTTGTTTTATTTGGTTACTTTACAAATTTGATTGAAAATCTATGTAATAATTTGTTTAAAATGCTGAAAATAAATTTAGAAAAAGGGTTTTTGAGGGCGTAAATTGTATATTATATTGTTATGAAAAAAGCAAAAGCTATAATTATTTGTCAAGGGAGGAAAAAGATATGACTATCCGTGAGCAGAGCGAAGTTATGGAGCTCGGAACACTTTGCGAATATGCCTGCCTTTCGCGAAATTCGGGAAAAAGGGCAAGACCCGAGCCGAAATGCCCGATACGAACTGAATTTCAGCGTGACAGGGACAGAATTCTGCACTGCAACTCCTTCCGCAGACTTAAACATAAAACGCAGGTCTTTCTTGACCCCGTTGGCGACCACTACCGAACACGTCTTACGCACACGCTGGAGGTTTCGCAGATAGCGAGGACGCTTTCGACTGCGCTTCGCCTTAACAGCGACCTCACCGAGGCTATTGCGCTCGGTCACGACCTCGGACACACGCCGTTTGGTCATGCAGGCGAGCGTATTCTGAACGAGCTTTGCCCGAACGGATTTACTCATTATGAGCAGTCTGTGCGAGTTGTTGACTACATAGAAAAAGAGGGCAGGGGACTTAACCTTACCTACGAAGTAAAGAACGGTATCGTCTGCCATACGAACAAGATCGCAAAGACCCGTGAGGGTTACATTGTCCGCCTTGCCGACAAGATAGCATACATCAATCATGATATCGACGATTCAGTCCGTGCAGGCATCATTACCGAAAATGACCTGCCGAAAGATGCAACGGCGGTTCTCGGGCACTCCAAGAGCGAGCGCATCACAATGCTCATCACCTCGATAATAAACAACGGTGCGGAGAATATCACGATGTCGGAAGATGTCCGCAAGGCTCTTGACATTCTCAGCGACTTTATGTTCGATAATGTTTACCGGAATTCCGTTGCAAAATCCGAGGAAAGCAAAGCTATAATGCTTGTTGAGAAGCTTTACAACTACTTCCTCAAAAATCCCGACAAGCTCCCCGATGAATACAAGCGCATACGTGAAATGAAAGGCTCGGACAGAGCCGTTACCGACTACATTGCAGGAATGACGGACAGCTACGCTATTGCGGTTTATGAAGATCTCTACATTCCGAAAAGCTGGAGAGATGCGAAATTATAATTGAGTATGGTCACTTAATTCTGTAGTGGACGGATTTCCTGTCCCGTTATCCCACATTTGAAGAGTGGGGCAGGCACTGTCACATACATTTAATAGACCGCTCAAAGACATATATTCGTGATATTTCCAACGCAAATGAATGTAATAAAGTGAAGCTTGACGAAAAATTTTTGCAGAGCTTTCCTGCAAATTATGATTTAACGTGGTATTCCCACTGTGAGGTATTATGGCATTACCCGAAAGTTTTATTTTAGACCTAAAACAGAATAATCCGATAGATACCGTTATGAGCAGCTATGTGACGCTGAAAAGAAGCGGACACGGCGCAGTGTGCCTTTGCCCGTTCCATTCGGAAAAGTCGCCGTCCTGCAGCGTCAACACAACAGGGCAGTATTTCCACTGCTTCGGCTGCGGTGCAGGCGGCGATGTCATTACGTTCATAATGAAGATAGAGAACCTTTCCTACATCGAAGCGGTGAAATTCCTCGCCGACAGAGCAGGAATGCAGATGCCCGATGACGGAGAGAGCAACGATTTTGCCCGTGTCAAGGCTCGTGTGCTTGAGATCAACCGAACGGCGGCACGGTATTTCTTTGAGATACTCGCAAAGTCGCCGCAGGGCGAAAAGGGACGGAGATACTTCGCCGAGCGTCAGCTTTCAAGGGATACTATCATAAAGTACGGACTTGGCTATGCGCCCGACGACTGGCACGGTCTGCACTACTTTATGCGTGAAAAAGGATTTACGGACGATGAGCTTGTGCTGGCAAATCTTTGTACACGAAGCTCAAAGGGCGCAGTTTTTGATTCGTTCCGTGACCGAGTTATGTTCCCGATAATCGACCTCAGAGGAAACGTTATCGCATTCGGCGGAAGAATAATCGACGGCAGCGGTCCGAAGTATCTTAACTCGTCCGATACGCCTGTTTTCAAGAAGAGCCGAAACCTTTTCTCGCTTAACTTCGCAAAAAAAACGACCGAGCGCAAGCTGATACTCGCCGAGGGATATATGGACGTTATTGCGATAAATCAGGGCGGCTTCGAGAATGTTGTTGCAACGCTCGGAACGGCGCTGACTCCCGAGCAGGCCCGTCTGATAAAGCAGTATGCCGATGAAGTCGTGATAGCCTACGATTCGGACGGTCCGGGACAGGCTGCAACGCACAGAGCGATAAATCTTCTGTCCGAAGCGGGACTTGACGCACGCATAATCAAAATGGAGGGTGCAAAAGACCCCGATGAATACATAAAAAAGTTCGGTCCGGTGCGCTTTAAGCAGCTTCTTGAACGCTCGGACGGTGCTATCGATTTTGAGATGAATAAATGCGCTGCAGGACTTGACCTTGAAAGTGAAAGCGATAAGGTCACCTATCTGAAACGCTGCGTTTCGCTTCTTTCCGACATTGCCTCGCCGATAGAGCGTGAGGTCTACATCGGAAAGCTTGCAAAGCAGTGCGATGTGAACCGTGAAGCTATCACGCATCAGGTCAACGGACTTATAAAGAAGAAGATAAACCGCTCCCGTGAGGACGAAAACCGTGAGATACGCACCTTTGGCAGGCAGCGGCGGGAAAATCCCGACAGCGTTGCCCACCCGAGGGAATACAAGGCGGAATGTGGCATAATTGCCTATCTTTCGTCCAATCCCGATGAGCTGAAATACATCGAAAGCAGGATAACAAGCGCAGATTTTGTGACAGATTTCAACAGGATTGTTTTTGAAAAATTAACAGAAAAGATAAATAATTCGGTGGAATTTGACATTTCACTGCTTCAAAGTGAATTTTCCGCTGACGAAATGGGAAAAGTATATTCGATAATTGTCGCAAATCAGCAGGTCGATATCACTCGGGAAACTCTCGATGATTACATAAATATTCTCAAAGGCTATGCAGAAAAGAATATTGACGTTGCAGCGATGTCGAATGAAGAGTTCCTGCGGTACTTTGAAAGTCTGAAAAAGTCGAAATAGAAAAAGTGAAAACATACAATGCGTTTTTTGCATTTTGTATAGGAGGAAGTTTATATTATGGCAGAAAAAAGAACTATTGAAAGCCTTATTGAGCAGGGCAAATCAAGCGGCAAGCTTTCCACAAAGGAGATCACGGACGTTCTCGAAGACCTCGAATATGACGTTGACCAGATGGAAAGCTTTTACGAAAGCTGTTCAAATAACAATATCGAGATCATCGATGACTTCTCGCTCGAAAACTTTGACGAGGATATCCCTCTCGGCGAAGACGATCTGGAGCTTTCGCTCTCGACCGAGGGCATCGCTATCGACGACCCCGTGAAAATTTATCTTAAAGAAATAGGAAGAGTTCCGCTTCTTTCCGCAGAGGAAGAAATCGAGCTTGCCGAAAGAATGGCAAAGGGCGACAAAAAGGCGAAGAAGCGTCTTTCCGAAGCTAATCTCCGTCTTGTCGTTTCCATTGCGAAGCGCTATGTCGGCAGAGGTATGCAGTTCCTCGACCTTATTCAGGAGGGAAATCTCGGTCTTATCAAGGCTGTTGAAAAATTCGATTACACAAAGGGATTCAAGTTCTCGACCTACGCAACATGGTGGATACGTCAGGCTATCACCCGTGCTATCGCAGATCAGGCAAGGACTATCCGTATCCCTGTTCATATGGTAGAAACTATCACAAAGGTAAAAAAGGTTTCGAGTATGCTTCTCCACAAGAACGGTCACGATGCTACTCCCGAGGAGATCGCTGCGGAGCTTGAGATGGAACCGGAGCGTGTCCGTGAGATAATGCGTATTGCGCAGGATCCTGTTTCGCTCGAAACACCTATCGGTGAAGAGGAGGACAGCCACCTCGGTGACTTTATCCCCGATGATGACGCTCCAGCACCTGCTGATGCGGCTTCGCTCATTCTTCTTAAGGAACAGCTCGGCGAAGTTCTTTCAACGCTTACCGAGCGTGAGGAAAAGGTTCTCCGTCTGCGCTTCGGTCTTGAAGACGGACGTTCAAGAACGCTCGAAGAGGTCGGCAAGGAGTTCAACGTTACCCGTGAGCGTATCAGACAGATCGAAGCCAAGGCTCTGCGTAAGCTCCGTCACCCGAGCAGAAGCAGAAAAGTTAAGGATTTTCTCGATTGATCTTAGTTTAGTGAGGTTTGGTTTATGAATATGACTTTGGAAGCGGATTATGCAGTCCGCATAGTTGGCTGTCTTTGCGAAGCAGGTAAGCGGCTTGATGCGAACTCGATCTCCGAAAGGACTGTTGTTTCGCTCCGTTTTGCACTGAAAATTCTGCGAAAACTCGTTGCGGCAGGCATCGTTGTTTCGTTCAAGGGCACGCAGGGCGGATATGAGCTTGCGAAAAAGCCGAATGAGATATCGATGAAAGATGTTGTTGAGGCTATCGACGGCAAATATGCGATAAGCAAGTGCCTTACGGACAACTACGAATGCAGCAGAGGAATGGCGGGCAGATGCGGTTATCAGCGTGTTTTCGCCGAGATATCGCAGATGGTCGATAAAAAGCTTTCGGAATATACTTTCGATAAATTTATGTAATACATAATCGGGAGAATGGGGTCATTCAGTCCGAACGGACAGATAAAAGGAGACAAAACTTTGAATAAGAAAAAAATGATGCTTTCCAAAATAAAAAAGCTGTGCAGGCTTGTTTTTGGCAGAACGATGATAGTTTTTCTGTTCGTAATAATCCAGATAGTTTTCTTCTGGCTGTGCGTGAACACGATGAAAAACTCGATGGAGTATTTCTATGTGATGAATCTCATCATCTCGACGCTTGCGATGATATATATCATCAGCGACAAGTCCAACACAAGCTTCAAAATGGCGTGGATAATACCTGTGCTGACGCTTCCCGTTTTCGGAACGCTTATGTACACTTACGTCAGGCTCGAGATCGGAACACGGCTCGTGCGCAGGCGGCTTTCGGACGTTATAAAGAAAACGAATGAATTTCTTCCGCAGAATGACGATGTTGTGCATGAGCTTGCCGATATCGACGAGGCAGAAGTCCGCTTTGCCGAATATATGAAGAACCACGCTTTTTTCCCCGTTTACAAAAATACAGCGACAAAGTTTTTTCCATTCGGTGAGGACAAGTTTGAAGCGCTCAAAAGGGAGCTTCTTGCGGCGGAAAAGTTCATATTTATGGAGTATTTCATCGTTGACGAGGGCTATATGTGGGACTCGATACTTGAAATACTCAAACAAAAGGTCAAAGAGGGCGTTGAAGTCCGCTTTATGTATGACGGCACCTGCACGATAATGCTTCTTCCCGTGAATTACCCGAAGAAAATGCAGGCTCTCGGCATAAAGTGCAAGGTCTTTTCGCCGATCGTTCCCGTACTTTCGACAGTCCAGAACAACCGTGACCACCGAAAGATAGTAGTTATTGACGGAAAGACCGCTTTTACGGGCGGAATAAACCTCGCCGATGAATATATCAATAAGGTAAAGCGTTTCGGACAGTGGAAAGACACGGGCATTATGCTCAAAGGCGAGGCTGTAAAAAGCTTTACGATGATGTTTCTGCAAAACTGGAATATGACCGAGCAGAAATGGGATAATTTCGGCGATTATATCGTTTCCGACTTTCCTGAGCTCAGGGACGAGGCAAAGCCGGGATATGTTATCCCGTACAGCGACAGTCCGCTTGACCGTGAGAATGTCGGATTGAGCGTTTATCTCGATATCCTTTACCGTGCGAAGAAATACGTCCATATTATGACACCGTATCTTATCATTGACGATGAAATGAAGACCGCGCTGTGCTATGCGGCGAAAAGGGGCGTGGACGTTTCGATAATAATGCCGCATATCCCAGATAAAAAATATGCTTTCTGGCTTGCGCATACATATTATGCCGAGCTTATCGAAGCAGGTGTGAAGATATACGAATACACGCCCGGATTTGTTCACGCAAAGGTGTTTGTCAGCGATGATATCCGTGCTGTTGTCGGTTCGATAAACCTCGACTACCGAAGCTTGTTCCTGCATTTTGAATGTGCGGCTTATACCTATGGTACGAATTCTGTTCGTGAAACAGAGGAAGATTATCGGCTCACTCTGCAGAAATGTCAGCGCATAACGCTTGAAGACTGCAAAAAATTCAATATATTTACGAAGTTTTTCGGAAGAGTACTTCGTATAATCGCACCGTTGATGTAAAATAAAAAAATGCCGTCAAAGCAATCGCTTTGACGGCATTTATATTTATTATGTAAAATTATTCAGCTGTAGCTTCCTGAAGCTTCTGGTCAACTTCATCAACAAGCATAATGAGAGTATCTGCGATAGTTTCTCTCATTGTTGCCCAGTCTGTGCCGTGGAATGGAGCTCTTGTGCCCTTTTCAGAGCCGCCGTCCGTTGTGATGGAAGCAATTTCGGAGGAGCAGCCCGATGCGAGGTCAACAACGGGGTACTGTCTTGTGAGTTCGTTGATCTCCTTGATTCTTGCAATGATATCTTCGGACCACTGGTTGTCGTCCATAGCCTTTCTGTCGGAGATAGCAATAGTTGCAGGGTCATTGTTTGCAACGATAACACATTCAGCGAAGCGTGCAACGCCTTCGGGGTTAGCTGCGCCCTTGCAGAGTGCATAGCCGTTTACAACTGCGGACTGGTAAGGATCGGATCCCTCAGGGGACGGGACAGGTGCGATACCGAGGTTCTGCGGTTCGATTCCTACTGTCCATGTAGCAGGGTCGCCCTGGATTCCCCAAGTACCGTTGAGCCAGAAGAGTTCCTTGCCCTCGCCCATGAACTGAGGCTGGATAGACCAGTTGAACTGTTCAAGAGGAAGAACAAGTCCGTTCTGATAGAGTTCATACTGGAAGTTCATAGCCTTTTCAACTGTAGCGTTGTTAACATTGCATACGAGGTGACCGTCATCGCCAACGGAAACGGTCGGAACGCCTGCGGAGAGGTAGAGAGCTTTTTCATTGAACCAGTTGTCAAGACCGTACTGGTCAGCATCGGGATCAACGAAGTCGAGGAGCATCTGCTTGAATGTATCCCAGTTCCATTCGCCCTTCTGATAAAGCTCCCAAGGATCGTCAAAGCCCTGAGCTTCGAGTGTGGAAGTGTCGTAGATAACTACCTGTTCAGCGGTTACGCCCGTAACGAACTGATAGTGCTTTCCACCGAATTTGAAAAGGTCCATAGCTGCTGAAACGTTCTGCCAGATAGCGGAATCAAGGTCGATGTAGTCATCTACAGACTGGAACATTCCGTTGATGATTCCCTTTGGATAGTTGTTGGCATCATCGCCGGGGAAGAAGTCAACGCCCGTGCCGCCGAGAACGTTTGTGGAAAGGTCATCGTAACGCTTTTCCCATGTAGTAGGGATATAGGTGATCTTTCCACCGTACTTCTGCTCGAAGAGTTCAAGCTCTACTTTCTTGGAAGAGCCGTCGTTTGATGGGTTGAGGTCGTAGTGAGCGAGCCACTTTATCTCCTTGTTTGCAAGCTCGGTATCGGGGAGCTGGTCGAGAACGGAAGCGAGCGATTCCTGCTCTTCGTCCTTAAGTCCCTCTGTGTTTACGGCAACGGTAGCCTTAGTGGTGGTGGTAGCTTCTGATGTAGTTGTTTCGCCGTCTGCGCCGTTTCCGCCGCCGCAGGCAGTGAGTGCAGCCGTCAGGGAGAGAGCCATAACGCCTGCGAGTATCTTCTTTGTGTTCATTTCATATCCTCCATAAAAAATTTATGATCAAAGGGCATTGCTTCTGCGGCAAAGTTTCCCGTTCTGTGCCGCTTTGCCCTTTTGATACCTTTATTATACGTTGAAGCGGAACAGGATTATATCTCCGTCCTGAACAACATATTCCTTGCCCTCCAGACGGACAAGACCCTTTTCCTTTGCTCCTGCCATTGTTCCGCAAGCCATAAGGTCATCGAACGAAACAACTTCAGCTCTGATAAAGCCCTTTTCAAAGTCAGTGTGAATTTTTCCTGCTGCCTTCGGAGCTTTTGTACCCTTTGTGATAGTCCATGCACGAACTTCGTCCTTTCCTGCAGTGAGGAACGAGATAAGTCCGAGGAGAGCGTAACCCTCCTTGATGATTCGGTCAAGTCCCGATACTTCAAGTCCGAGTTCGGAGAGGAACATAGCCTTGTCCTCATCACCCATATCGGAAATTTCGGCTTCAAGCTGTGCGCAGATAGGAAATACGGAAGCCTTTTCCTCCGCTGCGATCTCGCACACGGTCTTGTAGTGAACGGAATTTTCGATGTTGTTCTTGAAATCGTCCTCGGAGAGGTTTGCTGCGAAAATTACAGGCTTTGCGGAGAGCAGCGGAGTGCTCTTGATAGCCTCGGCTTCTTCCTCGGTGAAGTCAAAGGAACGTGCGGAGTGACCTGCTTCGAGGTGAGCTTTGAGCTTTTCGAGGAATTCAACCTCTGCAATGTATTTTTTGTCGCCCTTTACGAGCTTCTTTGTGCGGTCGATCCTTCTGTCGAGCATTTCGATGTCGGAGAAGATAAGTTCGAGGTCGATGGTTTCGATATCTCTTCTCGGATTGATGCTTCCGTCAACGTGGATAACGTCCGTACCCTCAAAGCAGCGAACAACGTGAACGATAGCGTCAACTTCACGGATATTTGCGAGGAACTTGTTTCCGAGACCTTCGCCCTTTGATGCGCCTTTTACAAGACCTGCGATATCGACAAATTCAAGCGTTGCGGGGGTGAATTTGTTCGGCTCATACATTTCTTTGAGCTTCAAAAGGCGCTCATCGGGGACGGAAACAACGCCGACGTTCGGTTCGATGGTGCAGAACGGATAGTTTGCGGATTCTGCGCCTGCATTTGTGAGTGCGTTAAAGAGTGTACTTTTTCCGACATTCGGAAGTCCAACCATACCAAGTTTCATATTTCATTTAGTCCTTTTTATTAGTTTTCTTCAAGATTGAGGCTGCGAACATATTCGTCAGCATCGAAATCCTTGCAGTTTTTCTTTTTGCCGCAGCATTTGCCGCTCAGCTTCTTTGTTACACATATACCGAGTACAAAACCAAGCACAAACGAGAGCAGACCTGTCACTGTAAGCAGAAGATTGAGAACGCTGTCATGGGATCTTTCGGAATTTTCGTTCATAAGATCATATCCTTTCAGATAAATTGATTGATAGTATATCACCTAACATTATACACTTTTTTTCTGTGAATTGCAATAGTTATGTTAAAATTTCACAATAAAAAAGCCGCCCGAATATGAGCGGCTCAATCTGTCGAAAAAGTATGTTGCATTTATGCAGATTGACGAAAAAGTATTCCATGACTTATACTAAACACCATTTAAAATTTGGAAAAAATCAAGCCGACAATCTTGTAGCT
>OIYP01000179.1_pt1 | contig 45830 bp, 39 predicted proteins | sample 1588261 | NCBI WGS metagenome assembly OIYP01 (sample SAMN03283293) | human gut metagenome | biome: human-associated habitat; material: feces | host: Homo sapiens | place: Peru | collected 2012 | reverse complement strand
CGGTGAGCAGTTTGACAGCACTACGGGTCTTTACTATCTCCGTGCGAGGTACATGGATACAAGCACAGGCAGATTTATTTCAATGGACAGCTGCAGCGGTTCTATTGATGGCCCTGTTTTGCTGCACAAGCAATTCTATGATTTAATTATTCATTCATCCCCCGAATTAATTTGGGGGAATTTTTTTGTCATTAAAACGCCAAACTTAACAAAATAATGCCAAACTTACCAGAAATATTGACAAGAATGTAGAAAGATGTACAATAATATTGAAAAAGCGTATTAAAGGAATAATTTGTTTCGTGGGTGCTTGACAGATAGAATTTCTTTTTGTTTCGCCATTGCAACGTGGGTGTAAATCTGAGTGGTCGTGATTGAGCTGTGACCAAGAATTTTCTGTATATAGCGAATATCAACATCCTCCTCAAGAAGCAGAGTTGCAAACGAATGACGGAACATATGCGGAGTAATATGTAGATTGCTCCCTATCTGTTTTGCATACTTGTCAAGTCTAAAACGACAATAATAGTTATTAAGAATAATAAAAATGAATAGCAATAACCGATATAAAAGGAGGAAACATTATGGCTTATAGAAATGGTACATATATTGCTTTCGATGGGCAGGGTACAACTAATCCTACTGAAAGTGACTTGAAGTACTTAGGGTTACTTCGAAGTTGGAACCAAAATAAAAAATATGAGTTGCATTTTAGCGACAGCCATTTAAAAACCTATAGCGTTCTTGATAATAGCAAGAGAGAAACTTTAGAAAACCGACTCATGGAAAGAATGAGAGATTCGAAAAACATGCTACTAATCTTGTCTAACAGCACAAATCACGACAGAGGAATGCTGAATTTTGAAATTGAAAAGGCAGTAGATTTATATAAACTCCCTATTATAGTAGCATACACCGGTTGTGATTATGTTTTAGACTCATCTGCATATGCAAGCAGATGGCCTAAGGCTCTTAAGGAACGAGTTGACAATGGTACGGTTAAAGCTATACATATTGCATTCAAAGAAAAGGCAATTATGTGTGCTATAAATCAATTTTCAGTTCATAGCACAGGAGATAATGTGCTCACTGCCCCTAGTCACACATATTCAAAGAGTGCCTACATTTCATGGGGATACTTAAAATAAGTAGGTTTGATTTAATATACATTTCAGAGAGGGAATAGTATGGATTATAAGGAAATAATGAAAAAGATAAATTCAAGCAACAAGATTACTGTTGAAAAAACAAAAGATATACCTCATGGAAAAAGTTTGATATTAAGTAATGGAGGTATTATAAATTGCTATAACAGTGGTAAATATGTCGTTCAAGGGAAGAATCAAGATGACCTAAAGGCGATTCTTGGTGATACTACTACAAATAATAATAGGAAAATTTTTGTCGTTTATGGACATGATGATATTGCACGAACACAACTTGAAGCTTTGTTACGACGTTGGGATTTAGAGCCAATTATACTAGATCAACAAGCATCTGGTGGACAAACTATCATTGAAAAACTTGAAGAATATAGTGATGAAGTTGGATATGCAATAGTATTAGCAACACCAGATGATGATGGGAGAGCTAAAAATGAGGAAGATTTTAAGTCACGTGTAAGACAGAATGTGGTTCTTGAACTAGGAATGTTTCTTGCAAAGCTTGGCAGAGAAAAAGTAGCCATAATTTTAAAGGAAGCAAAAGATTTCGAAAAACCTTCAGATATACAAGGATTAATATATATTCCTTTTCAGAACAAAGTGGATGAAGTAGCTATATATCTAATTAGAGAACTGTCTCGCCAGGGGTATAATATTGATTCTGCTAAGATATGAATGAAAAAATAAGATTATCTCAAAAAGGGTAATATAACTTACTTTTACAAGAATCCACCGACTTTTTGGGGGTCTAACATCACTATAAACTGATTTTTGAAAGAGATGCTAGTAAAGAATGAAAAATACTTTTATGGCGATATGGAAAGAAAAAAGATACATATTAAATTTTGCGAAGAAATGGACCGGTACAGTTTTTGCCTTTTGGGGCATAGTTGCACTATTTGTTTCATTTGATGATATTATCTGTGCAGAATGGTATTATAAGTTATTGTTTGCACTTCTCCTTTTGTTTGCTGTATTTGCAATATGCTTTATTATTGGTGCAGTTGTAGTTATAAACACAAAAGAAGTTAAACTGTTTGATGTTGGAAACAATCATGCGGTATATGTAAAATATGGCGATGTATTTTCAGATGAATTGATAAGCAATAATCAGTATAAGCATAGAAATATTTTGGTTTCTGTAAATAGATGTTTTGATACAATAGTTGATGATAATCTAATTAGCAGAAACACCCTGCATGGAGCTGCAATCAATAAAATAATCAAAGATAAGCCGTATAAGATAAAAAAATTGGATTCAGAAATTCAAAGTCAGTTGGAGGCAAAACATTATAAACAATTGGAACATGATCAAAAGCCGGCCGGAAAGTTAAAAAGATATGATGAAGGTACTGTAGTTGAAATAACCGCCGGAAATGCAACATATTTTTTGTTAGGATTAACTTGCTTTGATGAAAAACTTCACCCATATATTACTGATGAAGAATATATTCATGCATTAATGTGCGGATTTGAGCATTCTATAGAAAGAAATCAAGGCAATCCCTTGATCTTTCCGCTTTTGGGAGCAGGAAGAGCAGGAACAGGAAAGAGTGAAAAGGATATTCTTGAGTTTTTGGTGAAATTCTTACAGCTTCATAGATCCAAAATAAATTGCGACGTATATATAGTTGTACGAAATTCTGCAAAAAATTCAATATCAATATTAGATTTAGTTTAATAGGAGTAATTTTATGGCATATCGTAATGGAAACTATTGTGCATTTTATGTTGATGAACCATTTTCGGAAAACAATCTTGGAGCAAATTCGACCCATGATTTTGTGTATTATAATTTGCTAAAGGCTTGGAAAGCAGCTGATACAGATTTCCCGTTTATAGACTCTCATGATAAGACATATAACGTTAGGAATGGCAGTGATTGGGAAACAACATTAAAACCCCGACTCCGTGAAAGAATACGGAATTCAAAGAATATTGTTCTTTTTTTAAGTTCAATTACAAAGAATAGTCGTGCATTAAGTGAAGAGATTGATTATGGAATAAACACTATGGGGTTACCTATAATTGTTGTTTATCCTGATTACACAACTTATGATGATTTGGTAGAAAGCGACAATAGAATGATAAAGGAAGAGATTGTTGACCTTTGGGAAAAGCTACCCAAGTTTAAGTCATCAATAGATAAGATTCCATCTATGCACATGCCGTTAAATAAAGAGTATATCAGGCAAGCATTGAGTGATCCCGGTTTTATGGTTAAGACAAAAACAGAATCCGGAACATATATACTAAGGAATTGATTCCTATTATAGTTACCTGAACAATATGCGTAAATACTGGTTTGACTATATGGTTGACAAGGAAAACGGAGAGATATGGCATTCTGTGGACGGCAAGACAAACAAGCCGGTCATACGCTATCCGAAGGCGCACAGTTGGAAAACATTTCTCCACAGCTTTGAACACGCTTTGTTCGGCTATATGACAGCAAGCAGGATAAAAGGCGAGAAATTTGAGCTGTATTATGCTCTTCCTGAATGGGAAAAGCCGTCATACAAAACTGTTTCTCCGTATATGTTCTTTGCAAATATTGTTTCGACGGAAACCGGTGAAGATCTGGACTTTATGCCTGACGGAAATAAGAGTTATAAGGTTACATTTGATTCGCTTCTTTGATCTGACAATATAGTGTGTATTGTTTTTATTTTTCAAAAAATGTTACCGGCAAGTTCTAAAAAGAGCTTGCTGGTTTGAAATTAGCGTTTTGCGGACTTTTATTATCGAAGTTGAAAAAATCATTATAGAGAGGAAAGATGAATTATGAGAAAAAATCAGCCATTTGTGGAAGTATTGAACCTTGAAAAAGAATATAAGGAATACATTAAATTGTGTAAAAGTTCAAGTAGAAAATATAAGTATTATGATGACTGGAAGAACTATCTGATCAGCAGGTTTGAAATTCTTCCGAAAGAACATGTTGATAATTTCAAGCATTTCTTGATGTTTTATTCATTTTTAGAGCATCATTCAAGTAAAATTTTCTTGTCGGTTGCGTTAGCTGCCGTGCCTTTGGTTTTAAGCACGATTTGTTCCAACAATCCAATTTTTAATACAATTACTACTGTAATATCAGTTTTAGTAGCAGCTGTTTTAGTTATGGCTTCATATTTCGATTTTGTCAGAAGGGATAAGTTTGTAAATGATGTTTTGTGCGTTTTTGAAGAGTTTGAAAAGAAAATAGAAGATGAGAAGGAAGATAAAACTGAGGTTATATTATAATATTGTTTGATTCCTATGGATAGAACGTTGGTAAAATACTAAATACATTTTTAACTGCTCTTAAATGAATTTAGGAGCTGAATTTTATCAAATATAATTAATTAAGTGTTGAAAACTGTAATTACGTCGTCTGTTTGGTTGAGCAGGCGGCGTTTTTATATAAAAAAATTTATGACAGTAATCTGTCGGAATGGAGTATGATCATGAAATACTACTATGTTAAAAAAATCGAGTAGAGGTATCTGATGAAATTGCAAGGTACAATAATCTTATGCATTCAAGAGAACTTCGCAGAAGAAGGCGTGATAAGGACAAACTTGTGTACTTTTCCGATGATGAGATATTGGATTTGTACTGCAATGTAAGTACAATGGGAACGGACGAGGAATATGAGCAGATTGAGTTGCGTCATATTATAAGAGATGCTATCCAAAATGAATTGACAGATATGCAAAGAGCTGCTGTTATACATGTTTTCTATGAGAGATATACTCATAGACAGACTGCAGAGATCATGGGTGTAAGTAAGTCAACGGTAGATACATATATTTGCAGAGCGTTGGCAAAGCTGAAAAAGAAGTTGGGAAATATGGATATATTTTAATTGGGGTAAGTGATAATAAAAAAGAAGCAAGAGGTGATTTGTAGATTATTTTAGATTTGGTGAATAAAACTCTCCCGAATGTCGTTCAGATGCTAATAAAACGTACTGTATATTATAGAGGAGGAATCATTCTTAATAGATTACGCAGATCAGGTCAGAGATAACGAGATTCGGGAGGATTTTTTATGCAGGAAAATTCAAGAAAAGTAATGACAGTAAAGGCTGCTGCTGCCTTGATAGAGGGTTTGTCTGAGTACAGATTAAGACAAATGTGTCTAAACGGACAAGTCGAATGCATCAGGGCAGGGCGCAAAATACTTGTGACTGAAGCAGCTGTAATGCGAGCTGTATTTGGAAATGGTAGCGAGAGCAAACAAACGGAAGAAATGGAAAACAAAAAGTGATTTAGTGCTTTAAAGCGTTGACAAATAACTTTAATTATGCTATAATAAAAACAAACAAAAAAACTGCCCCTCATCTGCGAAAATGAGAAGCAGTATTGGCGTTGTAATCATATTCCTAAAAGAAAAATGAAACAAAGCTCTAGACAAGTTAATTGTATCATTTTTCTTTAGGAATGTCAAGTTTTTTGAAAGGAAAGTGGTACAGTGGCACAGATTTCAAAACGTGGCGATAGTTATACTATTCGCTGTTATTGCGGAACAGATGTAAATGGTAAGCGTATTATCAGAAATTTTACATGGAAACCGGACGATGAGATGACACCAAAGCAGATTGAAAAGGAACTTGAGAAGCAGGCTTTATTGTGTGAGGAAAGATGTCGCAGAGGGATTGTACTTGATACAAATATGACATTTGCCAAATATATAAATGAGGTATGGCTTCCACGTGCAGAGAGTGAAACCAAAACAACAACATTTACACGTTATAAGGGAATGCTCGGTCGAATCATACCAGCGCTTGGACATTTTAAGATAGGACAGATTCAGCCGTTCCATCTTTACACTTTTTATGATAATCTCCGTGAAACTAAGCGTGAAGATGTAAAGTGTACTCCTAACAAAGAAGGAATAAGGCTTATGAAAACTGATACTCGCCCTGAACTTGCAAAGAACATTGGAATATCAACAACAACGATCGATGTTATCAGGGCAGGAAAGAGGATCGGGATAGAAACAGCCAGAAAAGTAGCGGAGTATTTTGACGTCAAGACGAATACTATATTTGAAATGACAGGAGAAACGCTTTCGGATCATACGGTGCTTCATCATCATAGGCTTATTTCAACTATTATGCAGTCTGCGTATATGATGAATTATTTACAACAATCCATGCAAGCGTACAAAGGCTCCGAGAGTTGGTCGCAAGGAAGCACATTATCTTGAAGATGTGCAGGCTGAAAAGCTCCTTGAATTGATATCTGAAAAAGCAGATCACCCGTTTGATGTGATAATTCCGCTTATTCTTCATACGGGAATGCGAAGGGGAGAGGCTTGCGGACTTAATTGGGATGACATTGACTTTACGAATTGTACTATTAGTATTTCTTGTTCTTTATTGTATCTTCCCGAAAAGTGAGTATTTGAAAATGATACCAAGACATTTTCTTCAACGAGAGTTATAAAGGTGGGGCAGGATGTTATTGATATGCTGTCAGATTACAGAAAGTGGCATATAAGCAAGGCAAATGAGCTTGGAGATCAATGGATAGATAGTGGGAAGATATTCACATCATGGAATGGTAAACCTATAAATCCGGGTACAGTATCAGCTTGGTTTCATAAGTTTATAATAAAAAATGATCTGCCATACATATCAATTCACGGTCTGCGTCACAAATGCTTCGATAATGATCTCGAATGGTGTTCCGATAACAGCTACCGCCAAGAGATTAGGACATAGCACAAGTGCAACAACGAGCAAAATTTATGCTCATGCTATAGCATCGGCTGATGCGGCTGCAGCGCAGATTATTCAGTCGGTGTTGCCGATTGGAAGATGCTGTTAATCAAGTTTTTCAAAGGTAGTAAAAGAATATGTTAGATTAAATTCCCTTTCTGGATTAATTAAGACCTGCAAATAAAAGTCAAGCCCTGAAAGATTAAGTTTACAAACAATTCACAAGTCTAAAAAAAGGCACGACAAAAAGACCGCTTCATAAAAACTTTTTTGAAGCAGCCTGATGAGGAGATAAGTAGGAGGTTATTGAGAATTCAAGACCTGATTTACTTTCGCAAAATATATTCTCAGAAATTTGTTTGCAGCAGCGATCCTGTAGGAGTAATAATGCTTGCCCTCGGCACGTTTCTTATCGATGAACTGATAGACGGGCTCATCTTCCGGTTTGTTAAGGATATATACTTCAGTTATCTGAAAAAGAACCTTTCTGAGTGCCGCTGAGCCACGCTTGGAAATGTGCCTTGAAGATACATCAAGCTGCCCCGACTGATACGGCGGGGCATCAAGTCCTGCAAAAGCAGTTATTGCCCTTCTGTTTCTGAAACGGCGGGTATCACTGATCTCTGCAATAAGCTGAGGACCGCACACTTTTCCAACTCCGTACATTGCCATTACGGTTTCGTATTCGAGCAGTGAAGAAGCAATTCTGTCCATCTCCCTGCGAATGGAAGAAACAGTTTCGAGTATGGTATTAAGCTGAGAAACAGCCTGTGTTACAAGCAGCTTTACGCTGTCATTCAGCGGAAGAACTGCAATGACAGATTTAGAATAAGCGTGTATTTCCTCTGCTTTAGACTCAGAGAATTTGTATTTATTCCTGCTGCACCAGCTTTTGTATTTGGCTTTGAATACGGATAAATACAGCTTGGCAACACAGTCCCCATGGGGAAATACTTTAAGAAAATCCACCCATTTCTCATGACCGTCAGATTGTCTTTCGGGAGATGTAAAGAGTTTATTTATGCCAGGGAAAACAGAATCGGTCAGGGAGATGAGGTTGTTTTTCATCATAGTCTGTATCTTGATGGATTGATTGTATTGTCTGTTCAGCAGTTTCAATGTTTTACGCTGTTCATCGGCAGGAATATATTCATCAAGTTCAGTCCAGCGGTCAAGAGCATAGGAAGCAAGCTTCAAAGCGTCTTTCTTGTCCGTCTTGACCTTTCTCAAAGAGTTTCCGCCATAGTCATGAACTAAGAGAGCATTGACTACGGAAACAAATATACCGTTGTTATGGAGAAACTGTGCTATGGGTTCAAAATATGTACCGGTGTACTCCATAACAACCTTTGATTCACCCGGCAAAGCCTTGATAAGCTCAGCAAGCTGTTTAAGGTCACTGTCGTTATGAATAACATCAAAAGGAGAAGCTGCCACTTCTCCGAATGGTCTGAGCACCGCAACAGTGCTTTTGCCTTTGGAAACATCGATACCTACTGCGTTCATTAAACATCACTCCTGTATGAATATGTAATCGGATGCCACGCTTTTTCTCATTACCTATTCAATCTGTTGGGTGACACGAACGCACCGATGAGGCGGTTCAACCTGCAAAAACGAACACTGCAATGAAAGCATGGATGACAGTCTTAATTACGGGCGCTTTGTCCCAAGGAGGAATACGTCATTCCAATCACTGCTTTCATTGTAGCTCAGAAATGAGTGCGTGTAAACCATAGCTGGCTTGCTGTGGATTTACCGACTAATTTTATTGTAACAGCCTGCAAAAAGTGTCCGGAAAGAGGCAAGATAAGTATTGCTGCACAGGTTAGACAGGGCTACTGGACAATGACGATGAGAAATCCAACCGTCAGTGCAGATTCCGAGGTAATAATGAAGACATCCAAAGAAGATGAAAAGAATCACGGTTTCGGTTTGCTTTCGATTGAGCAGGCAGTTAAGAAATATGATGGGACTATGGCTGTTTCAATAAAGAATGGGGTGTTTGAGATAGCGGTCGTTTTGAAGATACCGGTTGAGAATTGAATATATCAAAAAAGTCCGATAGAAAAGTCGGGATTTTTGTATGTATGGGGATTTGCACCGTAAAATAATGCGTTCGTTGAATATATTTGATGCAACAAATATAAAATAACATTTTACAACCACTTGACAAGCTATAAAAACAATAATATAATATAAATTAGACTAATCTGAATTATATTAAGGCGGTGCCATATGAATTTTATCGGCAGAAAAGATGAGCTTGCTGCGCTTGAACGTGAGTATAAACGTGAAAGCGGATTTGTTGTAATATACGGACGCAGACGTGTCGGCAAGACTACGCTTATAAAGCAGTTTATAAAGGACAAAAATGCACTGTATTTTCTTACAAGCCAGGAATCATCTAAGCAGAATATGAGTAATCTGATTACGAAAATAGCACAGTTTACAGGACAATCATACTTTGAGAATGCACATCTTGAAAGCTTGGAGCAGGTCTTTAAAATGTTTGCGGATAATAAACCCGAACAGAAAAAGATCCTTATAATAGATGAGTTTCAGTATCTTGTGAAGGCTGATCCTGCATTTCCATCTATTTTTCAATATGCGTGGGATGAGATTCTGAAAGATCATAATGTTATGGTTATTCTCTGCGGTTCGCATATCAGCATGATGACTTCTTCTGTATTGAGTCACAGCAGTCCGCTTTATGGCAGAAGAACTGCACAAATAAGGCTGCGTCCGCTGCGGTTTGCTGAATTTTCTATGGCTTTTGAAAATCTAAGTTTTGAGGAAAGAGTGAAAATTTATTCTGTAACGGGTGGTGTCCCAAAGTACATTGAGTTCTTTGATAATGACGAATCGCTTGAAAAGAATATTGTTGAAAACGTACTTGACAGATCAGGTTTTTTGAGTGAAGAACCGTCGTTTCTGCTTAGCAATGAGGTCAAAGAAACATCAAGCTATTTCTCAATATTGAAAGCTATTTCAATGGGAAATCACCGTATTTCGGAAATTGCAACTGTTCTTGAACAGAAAACCAATGAGTTAAGCCCATATCTTGCAATGCTTGTTGATCTGTTCCTTCTGGAGAAGCGTATCCCGATAACTGAGAACAATCCGGAGAAAAGCCGTAAAGGACTTTATTATATTAACGATAATTTTATGGAGTTCTGGTTTAAGTTCGTTTATCCTTATAAGGGTGAGCTGGAGTTAGATAACATAGAATTTGTGGTTGAAAAGCTGAGGAACAATTTTGTTGATAATCATGTCATCTTTGTTTATGAGCAGGTTTCAAAGGAGCTGCTTGTAGATCTGTGCAAAAGTGGCAAGATAGACTTTAATATCTCTCGGATAGGTTCGTATTGGAACGGCAGTACCGAAATTGACGTTGTTGCCATAGATGAACAGAATAAGCGGTTGCTGGCAGGCGAGTGCAAATTCTATGAAAAGCCTGTTGGGATGAGAGTGTACTCGGAACTGCTGAAAAAATGTGGAAGCATATCGGAGTTTAAGGGATATAAGGTCATATATGCCATTTTTTCAAAAAGTGGATTTGAAGAAAGGTTGGAAGAAATCACAAAGGAGAATGACAGACTGATCTTGATCAATGGAGAGAATTTGGTATCTTAGAGTAATTCATATAGTTTTTAAGTTATAGTTTAAATAAAAAGCAGCTGAAGGTGAGTTTTGGCGTCTTCGGCTGTTTTTTATAACAAAGGAATTATTCCAAAGAAACGCTTTATTCCTTTTTTAGAGTATTTTATCATATTTATGTTGATTTTGGCAAAATATAGGATTATATTTATTCTAATACGACTACGATAAAATGGACGAAATCTTAAGAGCTGATTTTTCAGACAGAAGCTATGTTTGCTATAAGCGTAAATACTACGCACAAGATTATCGACAGGCATGATTATTATGTATAGACGCAAAAGGCAACAGAACTGTGACCAAGTTTGAAAACGACCTAAACTATGAATATGATTAATTCAAAAGGATTGTTTATTAAGAAATTGTTGACGGGAATAGCAATATCGTGGTAAAATATATTTATACCCTTGGTGCTTTAGGCAAGCTTCAAGGCTGTAGAGCGTGACAGAATAGTTGAGTACAATTATTACAGCATTAGAAACAAAATTAAGAAAGCCAAGAATGATATTGAACCTATTGATATATATTACAAGATTAATCAGTTTGCCTGAATATGAAATATCATATGAGTGTGAGCCGAATGATGATGTTTATGTGAATGACCTTCCTGGTCAAGTCTAGGCGGTAGGTTTACAGTATGGAAAGTGGATTTTCTTCATTTGTTGAGATGAATACAAGCTGGGGATTAAGAAAAATATTAAGCAATCTAAGATATAATGAAACAAACATATTTTGAAATGTAATGATGGCTTAATATATTTATGGATTTTGCCGTAATTATTATGATTATCCTGCAACTTGATTAATATAATAAGTCTTGGAATATTTATCCAAAATTTTAGCACAGTATTGGCTTAATTTTGAAAACTGGGATTTTTATAAAGCGGTATTTTATGCTTCTAAGACTACATTATATTTTTGTTTTTCCAGTTTGAATTTGTATTTGGGGAGAAATAATATGTTACATGAAATTGCAAAAAGAATTTTTGACTTATTTATTGTTAATCGTAATGCATTAGCTATTCAGCAAAAAAACGGAATGTATTTAACTAAGTATACAAAAGTATCAGAGAATAGTATTTATTATATGTTAAAAAACAGAAAATCGATAGGTACATATCAGCAATTAACTAATAGTCCTTTCTTAAAATGGATATGCTTTGATTTTGATTGTAGTGATAAAGAAAATCCTGATTTGAATGCGCTGTATGACAATTGTACAAAACCTTTAAATGACTTTCTCAGGGTGAAAAATATTTCGTTTATAAATGAATTTTCTGGCCGCCGAGGTATTCACACCTGGATTATTTTTGACAACTTATTGACAAAGGGAGAAGCGTTTAATATTTTGAGCATAATAAAAAGCTCAATTAAATTTAATTATGACAAATCCTTGTTTAATTTGGATGAGTTTCCGGCAACTTCTGTAAGCAGAGGGAATAAGATTGGAAAACAGGTAAAAATACCCCTTTCTGTACACTCATGTGGGAAACAGTCTTTTTTATTTGCAGATAAGTATTACGAAATAAAATACGATGATGATTTTTGGGGAAATCAGCTTTCTGTATTGAAAAAAATAAAAACAAATAAGATTACTGATGTTTACGAAGCTTTAAATATTAAAAATCAAAAATATAATACATTTAAAAAAGTATACATAACAGATTCACTGGAATGCACAAGTGAACAGGTTATTGATATTTTATCTCAAACGTTAGTTTTTAATCAATTATTTGATAGATTAATGCATGGTGAGATGCTTACAAAAGATTGGTATGTTTTATTAGGTACTTTAGGAAAAGTAAAAAACGGTACGGAAGTATTATTGGATATACTCAAATATTGCCCAAATTTTTCAGAAGAAGAAACAAGAAAGCGCATTACTCAATATGGAAGAAAATATTTTCCTGCAACTTTTCGGTATCTGTATGATATTTATGACATGGAAATTGAAGAGAAAATTGATCCGAATATGAATGGGCTTCAATATCTTATTAAAAATCTTGATCCAAGTATAAACATACATGAATGGAAGGAGAACGAAATTACACTATTAAACGACAGTAAATATACAATAAAAAAAGAAATAAACTATTTGTTTACTAATGATGAAGTACCGGTTGTATCGGTATATCTTGATCTCGTACACATGACTTCTTATGATAGTGAAACTATTAATAAAATTGTATTAGATATTTCGGAAGGCAAGGAAATAGAAATCAATCCAGGTAAATACTATTTATTTAATAGAATAGAATCTGAAACAAAACAACGAAAACTAATATCTTTAAGTTCTTTTGATCGTGTACTGACGACTCAAATGGCGTTGGTTCTGTTTTATAAAATAAATCGTGAAATCAAGTCATTCAGCTATAATCCCAATTATATATCTGAAAATGATATTTTTTTCCATTGGTATAATTCGTGGGGAAATTATCTTTCTCAAATTCATAAATACCTTGACATTGATCTTTATGAGAATATGCATGTAATTATGCTTGATGTGTCGCATTTTTACGACAGTATAGATTTTTTGGGAATCTATAAGCTTTTTGAAAAGTATCTTGATGAAAAAGAAACAAAACTATTACAGGCACTAATTCAGTATAATGATAAGCTGATGAGAAAAATTAATGGTACTAGAAAAGGGGTCCCCCAAGGACCGGCGTATGCAAGATTAATTGCTGAAACTTTTATGGGAATACTTATAAATAAAATTGTTTCACTATTAGTTGGAAATAATAAAGAATATTTACAGATTTACAGATATGTTGATGATATAATAATCTTTCATACAGAAGATATCTTAAGCAATCATATATATGATACTTTTAAAAGGTTTTTTTCTGAATATGGACTATGCATAAATAATGAAAAGAGTAAAATTTATGGTTGTATAAAAGGTCTTTCAGAGAACCAACGAAGTGAAATATTAAGAGAAGGCCAATTTCAGTATGGATTAAAAAAGAGTGACTATTCTTACCTTTTGGAAGATAGATATATTAAGGAAAAAGTAAGAGAAATTGAAGTCCAAAAAGGAAAATTTAATATATCAAATGCTTCATTTTTCTTTTCCCCTTATATTGATGATAGAGCAAGAAGGCAATTTTTTAACAAATACTCTAAGGAGATATTTGCATGTAGTATGGGCAGAGGCAGCGGCTATTCAATTTTTTATAAATATGTACTTAGTAATGGAGATGTTATAAGTGAATGTATAGATAACTCAATGTTCGAAAAAATACCTATTAATTCAATAAATTTTTCGTGTTTTTTGACTTCGTTATACTATGCTTATATGAAAAATTATCTTCCTGTAAGAGAATATGAACCTATAATAAAAACGTACATTTTTGAATTGAAAAGCAGAATTAAAGAAATTGAAAGTGAGGAAGACAAGAGCTTGGTTAATACACTAGCTAGTCAAATAAAAGATGGATAAGAATCAAATTTTAACATATATAAAACAGATTGGGCTTTTTTCTGAAGAAACTGATATTGAAGAAAAAAAGAAAAAAGTTCTGACAATATATAATGACATTTCTCAATATAGTGTTAGTGAAGCGTCTAAATCGGATAATGAAATTGCTATTCTATTTTGCAGAAATACAGAACAGTTAAAAAAAGAATATATTGATATTAAAATAAAAGAGGCACTAATTTCAGCATTTGATAATATATGTCAAATTGCTAATGAAAACAAAGAGTCAGGTGAATTGAAAACTTTTTATTTTTTAAATAAACTTTATAGCAGTTATAAAAACAATATTTCGCCAGATTATACTGAACAGGAAAAAAATGATTTTGAAAAACTGCTTGATAACCTTGGTAAAATTGATGTAATTTTTGGCTTGACTGATGAAAAAAATAAAGAATATTTTCCAATAAGTTCATTACTATATAATATAATAAAATGTGAAGATTTGAAAAATGATTTAAATAAAAGCAAGACAATACAGACTTTGATGCTTGCGCTTCAAATATATAAACAATATCCGGATGTAGGAGAATTTGACAGCATAAAAAAATACTTAGAGGGATTAAATCTTGAATTTGTTAATTACCTTATTGAAGAAGGTACTAAAAGAATTGGTGGGGTTAATTGGGAACAGAATTATGAGAAAAATGGCTCTCTTATCCTTTATTCACCCTGCAAAAAGAGAATTCTTATCCGAAATATTAGAAAAGAATACTTTAACATTAGCCGAGAAATAATTGAAAAATATAATATGTCCGATATTCGTTATGAAAAGAATAACAAAGGAGAAAATATAGCATTTTATGTTGAATATGATATAACTCAAATGGATCTGAATGATTTGGATTTTATTGATATTGTCAAATTAATTGAAAATGATAAGAAAGATAAAATAGTCAAACTTTTATATCTAATTTATGATGATGGGTATTATAATATTGTATCAGAAATGTCTTTGTTTTATGTGAATGACGAATTATACCCTGTAAATCCATTTTGCAAAAATGATGAATATACTATAATAGACTCAAATAATTATTTAAATGGTTTGCAAGAAGTATCAGAATGGTTAAAAAGGTTTGGATTGTTTGTTCTGGTAGGGAATGGAATAGATGTGATTAATCTTGGAACACTGGTGAGTCTTGAACAGATTAACCATGTTAATATAAGCATGCTTAAACTCAATGAAAACAATATGAATTTCAATAGGTTACTCAGCAATTGGATAGAAAATTGCAAGGAGGATAAATTTACTGTTTTCAATAAATTTTTAGGAGACTATATAGAAAAGTTAAAATACATTACTTCAAAACCTAGCTTGTTTGAAAAAAGATATGAAAATGATTATTATATGCCATATTGTATAGATGAAGAAATTTTAAAAAAAATTGGATTTGATGAGCATATCTGGGGATTAACTATACATGCATTGAAAGTTGAATTTTCGTTGTTTGATAACAATTATGTAATTACAAATATTAATACAGGTAAAGATTACTCTGATTATCAAAGAGAGTACTTAGAAGGTTTTGACGAAGATACATTAAACCATTGTGAAATATTGGCAGCTGTTGATGATGTAAATAAAACAATTTATTTTAGCGAAGATATAGAAGTATACAACAGATTAATTAATACAATAAAACAACATAATATAAAAGCCCTTCCATATGATTTAGCAATGACTAATAGTGATGTTGACACTATTGTTAAAATGATGGAATGCTTTGAAAATGCAATTAGTAAAATACATGGTAAAATACCAATAAAAGATGTAGCGAGATACAGGATTGCTCATCATTTATTGCTGATAGAAGTGACGAGAGATAACATTAACAAATGGATTAAATTGCTAAGTTTTCAGCAAATAATTAAGTACGACATAGCTAAACTTCCTTTTGTTGAAGAAGAAGGTGTTCTTTATGTTCCAAAAGATCGAAGCAATGCTTACAGCACTTATAAATACATATATCAGAATTATCTTTCAAAAGTTACGTCTAGGGATATAATTGATATATATGACCAGAAGATTTCCATGGATTCTGATGACTGTTATTGTATTAATAGCTCGAAAATAACAAAAATAGTGTTTTTGTTTGATTTAGTACAAAAGGGTACGGCTACAAAGAATACAATAAAGTGTCATTTGGAAGGGCAAGATAATGACAAACTTTTTGAATTTTTTTGCAATGGCAACAAGATAAAACTTTATGATATTATAGAAAAAAACAACCCAAAGATTCTATTACATTTTATTTATGCAGGTGAAACTGGAATTGAAAAAGTTAAAGATTTTATGAATGAGAAGTACAAAAATATTGATTATGAAATAATTGATCCAATAAATAAACTTGATTCAAACAAGACATGGACTGAAGAAAAGAGCGCATTATGCAAAGAAATTTATGGCGAAGGGATTTTGGGGGGAAATATTTGCATTGATGATTATCCAATAGTAAGGGAGTTTAATCAGCCCAAACACAATATCATGTCAAACGAGCTCATGAATATTGAAAAAGTTGTTGCATTATTCTGTAAAAAGGATGAACTATGATTTTGAGTAAAAGGGGTTATCCTAAATAAGCAGACAGCAAATAGACCATTTTGGTGCTTTTGATGAGATTGAAATATAATTGTAATAAAACATCAAATTACGAAAGAGTTGCACCATGAATAAAAGCACTTATAAACCGTGTTTGAACATATGAATTACTGATGTGCTATAATAAATTCGCAGCGTAACAACAAAAAACTTTTTATTGTTTTTTCAATAGTAATACACCAATCAGTTGACAATAAATACTATGCTTGTGAAAGCAAAATTGATCAATAAATAATTTATGTATGGAGGACTATAATATGAAAAATAAAGTGACACTACATGATTTGCAGAATGAAGCTCAAGCGTTATATGAAAAAAAACAATTTGTTTTGAGTTACACGGTCTCTAATAAAGGTGATGAGGTATTAGATTTATCCCAAAATCTTGATGAACCATATAAAACTGTATATGAAAAAACAAAAATAAATGGTGGGAATTTTTTGCTAAGTAACACTATATGGAACAAAGTTAATGTTTATTCATATGAAAATATAGAAGTAATATATTTATTGTTTGAGGTATATTTTGAGGAGGAAATTTATCCATCAGTAATATCATGTTGTGAGTATAATGGAGTGGGTTATAAATTGGAGATTTTTTCATCAAAAACATCTACTGTAGAATAGGTTTTTATGATAGAAAAGAAAAATAACAAAATAGAAAATTCTAGCATTATATAGAATGCGTTTGCATAAAAAGTGGTGTTTTTGAGTATGGGTTTAATTGTATCTTTCAAAGAAACGTGGAAACGTATGTTGCTTGGGGCAAAAATGAAGAGATTGAGACCCCTGGAGATTTTGTAGATGTTTTATATATAAAGCTTAGCGATACGGATAGGGAAACTCAAGTAAAACGAGAACTTCACTTTGCTGAAATAGAATTCAATCCATATGCATGAAAAATAGTTTAGAACTATTTTGAGAGTGTATAGTCATTACCCATTCCTATGCATACTTTGATAAAATTTATTGATTTATCATATACAATAGCAAACAGACTATTGTGTTAGTATAATAAAAACCGGGACAGCAAGTGCTAGACAGGTTAACAGACTGTCCACAAATGTTCATGCCGCACTATAAATAGTGACAACAGAGGCCTGGGGGAGATGTTATAATCATTATAATATACATCAAGGTGTTTTTCGATAGATTTATATTGTTTTTTATTATAAATATAATGATGAAATACAAAAATATACATAAAGGAGCCAGGAAATATATGGATTGGTATGAACTCATCTTGGTTATTATTGGCGCAGCTTTAGGTTTTGCATTGAGCATCGTTACAACTCTTGTAAATAAAGCAATAGATAAGTATGGAAAACTTCATTTGTTTTACAAATTTGTTTATACAAAAGAAACAGCTAGAAAAGCTGGAATTAAGTCAAATGTCGGAGAAAAGTATATTATGATTCCAGTTTATTTTGAATTTCAAAATACCGCTAATACAACAAGAGTTATTAGAGATGTATGTCTATACTTATATAATGACGGAAAACGGGTAGGAAAAATGATACAAGTGCAGTATTCAAAATCCAAACGGACAAAAGACGGTGAAATCGTAGAAGAAACAGTCAGAAACTATGGTGGGGATAAAAATTCCTATTCTTTTGTTCTGCCTCCGCTAAGCATACAAAAACAAGAATGCGAATTCTTATATAAAGTTGCTATTTCAGAAATAGAGGATTACGCATTTGATGAAATTCGATTTTCCTATTTTGATGAAAAGAATAGTATTATGGAGTGTATTTTCTGTAAAGTTGAAAATGGTTGGCAAAGTAAAGATTTCAAATATGAAAATGATTATTCTGAATTGATATGTTCTAAAGTAAAGAGTAAAAGATAAGATTATTTTTATGTCAATATTGTTAGATTATCATATTATTGTGAAATGCTACAAAGTTTGATGAGTGTTTTGGTTTATTCATACAATCATCAAATAGATTTCTTTATTATTGTCGTGCAAATGTAAGTAAAACGTACTGTAATATTATAGAGAACACTTTTTTCCAGCAAATTAACAATGGCATCTTGACAATTGAATCACGCAGCAGCGAGAGATATAAGCTTTAAGAAAAGCATACCTATTTGCGGAAACGGCTTAATAGAGGATAACTGTAGTGCTGCGTGTCTATACCCCAAAAAAGTTATCGTTAAGGAGTATAAAAGAATAATGGCATCTTCACGACAAGCGGTTGCATATATCGTGTGGTGTGAGGAAAAGCTTGTGTGAATTTTGTGTGAGTTTTTCATTTGAATTCACACAAATTCATTTAATTCTATTAAGAACTAAGATCAAAAAACTTCGATTTATTGCGGTTTATTCCGATTGAGTGGGGTTCATTTTTGGTAAAAAGTACAACTCCAAAACCGCGTGTCGTGAGTTCGATTCTTACTGCCCCTGCCACTAAAAAGCTCGTAGATACGTCATCTGCGGGCTTTCAATTTTTATTTGCTCTATGAGAAATATGTGATTTGTGCACCATTTGTACACTATCAGTACGATAATATAAAAATCGCCTGAATTGTCAGAATTACTCTTGGACAACTCAGGCGATTTTCATTTATATTGATATATAAGGAATAATTACGTCGTAAAACTTTTTACTCCATTCAGTGTGGAACTTTGCCATCTGAATCCAATCCACTTCGTTTTCAATACTAACATTATCAAGCTGATAGTAGATTTTTGACGATTTAACATCATCATTTCTATTCCAGATGAGAGAAATTCCAAGAGTTGCTTCGATTTCATTCTTGTGTGTCAGAAGATTATCAAAAGCCTTTTTATTTGCTTCCTTATTGGATTTGCCAAAATATACTTCAACACGAGCAGAATCGTAATTAGCTACACAGCAGATATTAAAACCGCTTATTCCAAAGAAACCATTTATCCAGTTATCTTTAGACGGATTCACATTGGAAAAAGAACCGTTTTCACCGTGAGCCTGTTTTATATACTCTAACGCAAATGCCCAATAGCGTTTTCTTAATTCAAAACGCCCCTCTAATTCTTCATCATCTGAAGTATTATCATCTTTGAGATAGAACACCAAATCAGAAGGTTCTGCATCATAAAGCTTAAAGAAACGCTTTAAGAGAGAAATTTTCAGCCAAGTGCTTGTATTGCGCTCAAGATAAAGACCGTTTTCAATTTCAATATAACCTCTCAGGTCAGACTTGTTGGCGCTGACATGAACGGATATATCATTGTCATTCTTGGTGTGAGCAAGTTTTAATAAAACAGATTTATCCTCGGAATGAAGTATTTTCATCATCGCTTCGTACATTTCAACCCAGCTTGTAACAGGCTGTTCCATATTTTTATAACTGAACTTAGCAATGTTTCTTCCTGTAAGATTGATATCATCTTCCAAGGTAAACGTATCCATTTGCTTTTCGGCAGGTTTGAAATCTGTTTCAGGATAACACCATATTTCCAGAGCCTTGTTCATCAGATACTGACTGCGTTCCTCCAGTTCCGCAAGACCCCACTTTTCTTTCTTGGCAATCCACTGATTCATACGCAGACCGCTTTCTGAAAATCCATTCTTCATATTTTTCTTATCTTCAAATGGATTATTACTGTATTTTGAGTTGTAAGCGGTTAAAGTGAGGTTTGCCATTCTATGCAGCCATATCTCGTGAATTTGCTCATAATCATCACCAAGTTCAGTCCTCCATGCAGGCGTTAAATGTTGAGGCATAATATGTTCAATAGAATATCCTCCTTCCTCTACACCTGCATCAATATGACGATAAATATCCTTATCTTCCAATGTTCCAGAATTTTCAAAGCGTTCAAGGATATATACTCGGTAACGATTCATAGAATAAACCTGACGTTCAGAAAAACTTTGAATAAACTCGGTATCATCAGGGAATCTGCCACGTTCTTTTTTTGCAAGAAGGGCATATTTGAATTTTGCAAGGTAATTATCATCCGTTCCATCATAACGGATAATATCTTTGTGAAGAAGCAAAAAGATTTTATTCAGGGCATTACTTGGAACATCACAAATAATTCTGCGGAATACATAATTTTCAGTTATGCTGAATATTTCAGCTACATCAGATATTGTAAGCTTATCTTCAGAATGAAGTCTGAGGACTTCAAGGAAGAATGGTCTGGTAATGGTAGTTTCCAGACGGTTAAGACGATAAATACAAGCGTTCAAAGCAGTGTTTACTGTACCGCCGCTCAAAAGTACCTGATACCATTTTGCGTAGTCAAGAAGCTCTTTTAGAAGAAGCTCTGTTTCATACTTTTTATCTTCTACATAAGCTTTAAATGTAAAATAAACCTTATTCATACTTGGCGTTGCCTGCTGTTTAACGCTGAGATAATCACGAACAAATGCACTTACTTCATAATTTGTGCAGATTTCGATTTTATTCCAATAATCTTCATAATACTTATTCTGGAGATTAGCAGGAAGCCCCATAAGGATAAAATTACGGATTTTATCGCCCTCGCTTAGCGCAACGCCTGTAGAGTTCAAACTTTCAAAAATAAGTTGGGGGTTATCGTCCTGATTGAGCTTTATATTTATGATTTCTAATCGACATATCGCTTCAAACAGTTCGTCAACTGTAATTTCTTGTTTCTGTATACGCTCGTAAAAATAATAATAGTTTACAGTAAGATTTGAATCCTTAATATATTCAGTCGAGTCGTTAAACAGCTTACCAAATGCTTCTCTGTCGTTCTTTACAGGTTTCAGCTTTATTCTTGTATCCTCATCCTGATATTTGTCCACAAGATACTCTGCAAAAATCTGTTCGCTTAATGAGGCTCTCTTCGGATCAACAATCTTCTGCTCCATTGCATTATACATGGCAAGCATAAGGAGAGAAACAGTAGTTAATCGCTGCTGACCATCAATTACAAGAAACTCGTCGTTTGCACCGACAGGGTTATATACAGATACTATACTTCCGAAAAAGTGGTTCTTCCTTTCGTTACGGACAACTTTTATAAGGTCATCATAAAGTTGCTTGCAGTTTTCGGTTTTCCAGTCATAATTCCGCTGATATACAGGAATAACAAATCGTTTATTTGACCCTTGCATAAATGAAACGAGTTTCATTTCAGAACCTGTCATACTCGAACCTCCTGATTAAAATATATTGTTTGTATTATAACATATTTCGGAGAATTTTTCAACCACCTTTAAAGCTTCATTTGAGAGTCATTACAATGTATACTTTTTATAAATTATTTCTTGTATTATTTTATAAAATATGATAAAATATAAACAACAAACCTATCTAAAAAAGTGATATAATGCTTCCCGAATAATTGTATGTTGATTTATGGTGAATCTATCAGATTTGAGCATAATGATATGCGCTGGATAACCTGGATAACGGCGGCACAGTGCAGCAAATTTGAGTTTTGTCCTGCCGATGTAGAGATAGTGAAAGGCTTAATTTCTGAGAGGAATAGAAAAAATGAATAAACTAAATAAATTTAAGAAAAAACGAGTCACACTTGAAGAATTATTATCAGCCGGAATCAGCGAACAGGAGATATTATCTTTTGTCACTGAGGGCAAGCTTGTTCAAATGAAAAGCAGCGGAACAAACGGAAATCTCAGAAATCCTTTTTATAAAAAATACAGCATTGTGACCGAAAAAGAAGATCACAGCGTAACTATTTCCGAGATAAAAAAGCTGCATCCGAAACTTGTTGCAAATGGTTATTTATTGAGAAAGCCCGACGCGTTTGAGAAAAACCAAGCCGAGCTGACAGCAATAAGCAGGTTTTTGCAGGACAATTTAGAGAAATGCTATATTTCGCGCCGAGAGCGTTCTTTTCAGCTGTTTGGTGAGGAAAAGTATCTCGATAACAATATTTCATTGATGCAGTCAATCGGGCTTACAGAGGATGATCTGAAATTCTATACTACTCCGGAACAGTGCTTTTCCGATTATATTCCGCAGAGAAAAGAAAATATGACGCTGCTAATATGTGAAAATAAGGATATCTGGTTTAATATCCGCAGACTAATGGCAGAGGAAAGTTGTTATGAGTTTTTGGGCGTTCATATTGACGGCGTTATATATGGACAGGGAAATGATGTTACGGGAAAAGGTAAGTTTTCATCTTATGCTCGTTTTCTGAATACGGGCAAATTATCTTTTCTGTACTGCGGTGATATTGACAAAGCAGGTTTTGATATTTTCTTTCGTTTGTGCAAAGAAGCAGCTGAACTCGACATTGTGCTTTTTGTGCCGATATATAAGAAAATGCTTGAGCTTGCCGATGTATCGTTATTGCCTGAAAGTGATGACAAACGCGGAAAAGACATTGAAACAGACAGTTTGCGTGAACTGTTTTCCGAGGAAGAGATAGACAAAATAAATGATGTTTTGTCTGCTGACAAGCGGCTTCCGCAGGAAATAATAAATTATGAGGTGCTTAAAAACAATTCGAGGTGAGATAAATGCTGTCCAATATAACTATGGAACTTCTTGAAGGCTTTGAAAAGCGAATGAAGTTTGTTAATGTTATCAAGTATATAAAAAAGCACGGATTTACAGATGAGATTAAAGAATTCTTCCCCGACGATCAGGATATGATGGATAATCTTGTTATTTCGGTGCTCGTTTTTATTATGGACAGTACGCTTCGATATGGCGAAAAATGCAGCAAGAAGGATATATCCCGATTTTTGCGTGAAATGTCGGAGGTATATGGTTATCCTGCTGATAAATCCGATGTACTGACTGAGTTTATTATAAATGATATACTTCGCAATAGCGGAAAGCTGGTTGACTTCAATACATATATCAGCAGTACAAATAATTTTTTGAAACAAAACACGATTATTCTTCTTGATAATAATGGCAGCTATAATCTAACAGATGAAGTATATGAATTTCTGTTCAGAACAAAAGAAATTGATACGGAGCTTGAGTTTTCTGTCAGCAGATTTAAGCTGCAGGAATTTATTAAGCGTGGGAATTATTCAAAGGCTTTAAGCCAGAGTAATGAGCTTGTAAGTATGGTTCGCAGATTAAGGGGCAGAATGGATGATTTTATGCTCCGCTGCAAGACTAATATTTCAAAGATATCGGTCGATGAATATGATGAGCTTATAAAGCAGGTCGAAAGTGCATTTGAAGACGAAAGCAATCAGATGAATGAGATCAGAGCAGCTGTTTCGGCACAGCTTGATGCTATCATTAACTCGGCAAACAGCGGAACTATCATTGCAAACGCTGAAAATACAGAGCGTGAAATTAATGAAATACTGAAAAACATAGATGTAGTTATCAGTGAACAGACAAGGATATACAACAAGAAATTTTCTATGGGAAAATGCTATGCGGATATTCTTGAATCAGATTTTTCTGATATGCTGTCAAAAAGAATTGATTTTGAGAAAACGATCATTGGGCCTATGCAAAAGGTTAAGACAGATGGAGTATCTGACCTTTCAAAGCTCCTTGTACCATTATTTAAGCCGAGATTTCCTCGATATTTCAGTATAGAAAGCTTTTATGGTATTCAGAAAAAACTTCGTGAAGAAGCTGAACTGGGGTATGTTGATCTGACAGCAGGAGATGAGCAGCTCATATCCATTGAAGAAATACGAAACAAGAGGTATGTTGCGATTATCAAGGCTATGTTTTCGTACATTAAGAGTGATGGTGAACTTAAATTCAGTGGATTTGTTGGTTCATTAAGCATAGAAGAATTATCGGAACTGTGTAAAGACAATTCATTGCTTGATGTTATGATGAAGCTTTATTCAATGGGTAAGATCGACATTGAGGGTTGGAAAAACAGCGAAAGAAATATTATTATCCCATCGGGAGAATTTGATCTGGCATATTGTTTAAGTGAATTGATCGATGAATTGCTAGACATAAAAAGCATTCGTATTGACAGGTTAAATGTAGTATGTGAATTTGAGATAGATGGTCAAATGAAGATGTTTTCCAACGACTTTGAGATTGAGGTGGTAAAATGAACGTCAGGACAGCAAAGCTATTCAGAGCATTGATGAATAATGGTTATATTGAAAAAGAAAGCGATGAAGAATTGTTTTCCTATTATTATGACGATGAAGTATCCGACGATTTTGCTATGCTGCAGCAGGAGTTTGAATTCAAGCTTTTTAAAACTCCAAGAAGGATATATATGATACCCGATCAGTCCAATGAATTGTTTTTGCAGGATAATTCTGACTATAAGCGTTCTGTTGGTTCCGATGCAAAACTTCCTGATTTGTATTTATATAATTATCTTGCTGTATTTATACTTCATTCAATGTACGGTGGAAAGGGAAATAATCTTGAAACTCGTGAATTATTCAAGGTTTCAGATATTATAAAGGAATTTTCCGAGCATTGCCGCAAGATAAGGGATGAAGCAAAAGATTATGAGATTGCTGCTGAAAAATACAGTATTGAATTCTGCGGTCTTGCCGACAGATGGCTTTCCAAGCGAAATGATATTGACAATAACAGTGCGGATAATATGAACGGTGCTATTATGAAGGTTATCAGAAAATTAAGAGATGAAGAGCTTATATATGAATCGGAGCCGAATGTTTATAAGCCGACACAAAAGTTGTCCGATCTTATGCCGTATTTCTTGAGTCAACAGCGAGTTGCAGAGGTCAATTCCATATTTGAGAGGGGAGAAGAGTAATGCCATCAATAAGCAGAGCGAGAATAGTGAATTTCTACTATAATGACGGTACAAGATTTATTCCCGACGAAATAATTGATTTTTGTGATTCCGAGGGCAACACGCTGGATACTCTTCTTGACCTTGAAAACGGAGGAGGAAAGACAGTCCTTGTTCAGCTGCTTTTACAGCCAGTTATCCCAAGGGCGAAGGTGCAGACAAGAAGGATAGGTGATTATTTTCGCAAAAGCTCTGACTGTGCTTACATACTTCTTGAATGGAAGCTTGACCGTTCATCGGATCATCTTCTGACGGGTATTGCTATAACTTCAAGTCAGAGTTCAAATGAATCGGATGAAAACAGGGCGGTAAAATTCTTTACCTTTATCAATCATTATGGCCACACGGGGGATAAATATGATATTGTAAATTTTCCGCTTTCTGAGAGGGAGGGTGGAAGGTTTGTTCCTGCCCAGTTTGAAAAGGTGCGTTCAATGGCAAAAAGTCTTGAATATTATCATTCGGATGATGTTAGGAAATATCAGTCAAGGCTTGATGAATTCGGTATCATTCACAGCGAATGGGAAAACATTATTGTAAAGATAAACGAACGTGAGGGCGGTATCGAGCAATTTATAGAGGGATATAACACCACCAATAAGCTGCTTGATCAATTTATTATACCCGGAATTATGGCAGGAAAGGAAACAAACAACGCTGACGATGAATCTGTTGATACAATGTTTATGAACTATGCGGAAAGCTGTGCACAGATGTCGGATAAGATCGAGCAAAGGAAGAGAATAGATGAATTTATCGGGCAGCTTAATGAGTTTGTTCCACAGGTAAAGCAGCTCTGGAATTTGTATGACGAAAATCAAAGCTCGGTAAGGGAGCTTTTTGACTATATTGTCAGCCTGAAAGATGCTATATCAAAGAAAAAAACATTGCTTGAAAAGCTTTCAACTGAAAAAGCAGCTGCAGAAGAAAACAAGCTTCGAATTGAGCTTGAAAAGCTTTCTTACGGTTGGTATCGAGATACAGAGGTCAAGGAAAAAGAAGAACAGCTTGTCAATGAGCTGAATAAAAAAATTAATAATGCAAACTTGAAAAAGAATTCCGCAGAGCATAATATAAAGGTGCTTCGTGCGGCAGAAAAGTACAGCGAATTGACCCAGCAAAAAGCAAGACAGGTTGAGCTTCAGACTCAACTCAGAAAACTTACAGACAGTGATTTTGATGAGCATAAAAAATCAGTTCGTTATTCATTGCATGTTGCTGCAGAAAAGCTTTTAGAAGATACCCGGAAAAAGCTTGCAGAACTTTCAGAGAAAATTGCAGATAATACTGCAAATATAAATGAACTCGTCGAAAAACATAATAAGCTTTTATCGGAACACAGCGGATTAAAGTCGGAAATCGATAAAAAGAGCGGTCAAAGAGATCAGCTTGACAATGATATTTCTAAAGGTTTATATGCTTTGAATATCAGCATTACAAAAATGCTTGATGGAAGATATGATACTAAAGAAATTGAAGATGAAAAACAGCGCTTGATGTTGGGCAAAAATGCCAAGCTTAATGAAAGTGAAAATCTCACGGAAGAATACAAGCAGAATCAAGAAAGAATTGCCTATTATCAGAGAAGAATAACCGGATTGAATATTGAAAAATATGAAACCGAACGTGATTCTGCAAAAGTTGAAGCGGAACTTGCTGAATACGATGAAAAATCCAAGGCCGTTTGTGATGTGCTTATTTCCTTGTCTATGTCTGAAAAACAAGCGTTTACAAAAGAGCCTGAAAAAGTACTTCTTTCAAAGATTGCAGGACTTAATGATGAAATAAAGGCTTGCGAACGCAGAAAAGAAAGTCTGTCGGAGCAGAAGATCAATGCCGAAAAAGGTAATGTTCATATTCCGCAGAGTGCGGTTGATTATCTTGATGATACCGGAGTTGATTATCAGACGGGAACGGTATATCTTTCGGAGCATAAGGAGCTTTCCGATAGAATTTTGGATGTTGAACCGCTTGTGGCTTTTTCTGTTATTGTAAATGACGATAAAGCCCGCCGGAATATTTTTGACAGCGTTGGGGAGGACAGCTGGATATCCGCAGCGATACCTGTGTTTACTATTTCGGAGATCTCGGATATTACCGAAGGGAGAAAAGTGAGTGGCTCAGAGTTTCTTGCAGCCTATTCACACGGATATTTCAATGATAAGGATTCGTATATAAATAGTATTGTTGAAATGATCGACAATAAAAATGAAGAACTGCTGAATCTACAAGGAAAGCTTTCTGAGAGGGAATCACAGCTTTCAGCTGTTCGTGCTTTTGATTATCCCGAAAGCTACAGAAATGAAAAATCAGCCGAACAAAAGGCATTGTTGGACAAGCTTCAGAATATAGGTAACGAGATCAAGAAAATTGATGATGAAAATAAGAATCTTTCAGAACGCAGAGAATATATAAATGAGCGTCAGAAGGAATTATCAAAAGAACTGCAGCAGCTCGAACAAATGGAATCTCGTTTTTTAGAGATCTGTTGTAAAATGGACGAGTATTATAATACTTTAAGCAGCATTTCCAAAAACGAAGAACGAATGAACTGTTTGAAAAACCAGATCAATTCTATAACTGACAGCCTGGATGAATCAAAGACATTGTCAGAAGAACTTGCAGGTGCGCAGAAATCTGCGGCAGAAAAGAAATCGGAGTATTTAAAGGTTTGTTCCGAAACTGACGGAGATACTGCCGAGCTTCTTGCCGAGCCATATGATGAACTGAAAGCAGAATATGATGCTTTTCGGAAGGGCTTTGACAATGATAAGCAGAGGCTGGATAACGACATTGAGGAGTGCAGTGAAAAAATAGCAAAGCTGATAAAAATCCTTGATGATATGGACGTTTCGGAAGAGGAATACAGTGATGCAGAATATTCGGAAGAATCATACAAACGGGAAGAAGCCGCAAGGGAAGATGCAGAAAATGAGCTGAAAGAGCTTGTGGGAAAGTACGCAGCCTGCAAAGAAAAGCTAAGACAGCTTGCGGAAAAAATATCGGAAACGGAGAGCAGGATCAGCGAGTTGGGTAAGGAGGTTCTGCCCAAATCGGAAATAGGAGCAAATTTTGATTCCCGTATCAAAGAGTGTACCGATCTGATCGGGGATATCAATAAAAAAATAAGAAGCACAGAATCGAAAATTGATAAGCATGAAAATGAACTTGGCAGATCGGAAGCCATTGCAAAAAAATATCATGACAACAGTGATATTCACCATATAATCGAGATATCGGATAACATGATAGAAGATATTCACAGCGAAATAGAAAGCTCTGAAAAGAATTTACAGAAAGCTGAAAATGATGCTCGTAATTGGATAAAGGACAACCTTTCAAATTATTCGGAATATGGTCTGATGTTCAGAAACATCATTGGTCAGCTTATCGGATTCATCAATAATGAAACCGAAAAAGATAAGTATTTTACGCTGGACGGAAAGCTTGAACAGGACATGCTGACGCTTGAAAAGGAGAGAGGTCGGCTTGACACCGAGCTCAGAGATATTGAAAGCAGTAAAACAGAACTTGTAAGTCATTGTATGCAAAGGCTCAAATCCCTGTATGATGATTTGAAAAACCTTGCAAAAAAGTCCTCTGTAAAGATATTTGAACAGAACAAACAGATGATAAGGATAGAGCTGCCCGAAATTGCGCAAGATGATACTGCTCCAAAGACAAGAATGGAGCAGTAAATTCAAGACAGCGTTAAGGAATACTTGAACAATTACGAAAAAACCGATATCCGAACTCGTGAACAGTCGGCACATAGTATTATGAATTACCGCAGGCTGCTCAACAGCTATATCGGAAGGGATGAAATGCCTGTTTCGGTTTATAAAATAGGAAATTCGGCACAGACAAGTTCTTATCGAAAATGGGAGAAAGCATTGACAGAGAACTCCGGTGGCGAACGTTTTGTTGTATTCTTTGCACTTATTCTATCAATGATGAATTTCTCACGCAGTATATCCAATTCGATAAAGGATTCAAGCGGAGTACTGATACTTGATAATCCATTCGGACCAATTTCATCGGCACATCTTCTTACGCCAATGTTTGAGATAGCGAGAAAATTCAGGATTCAGCTGATATGCTTCACTCATCTTGACACTGCCGAGATCGTTAAATGCTTCAGCAACAGCTATAAGCTAAAGCTAAAAGCAAGACCGTTAAGTAATATTGAAACATTGGAAGCAGAACCGTTACAGGAGCTTGAACACGCTTTTTACAGGACGGAGCAGCTGTCGTTTCTATAAAAAAGGAGAATAAATATGCCCATACATAACAAACTCGTCCGTGACAAAATTCCCGAAATAATTGAAAATACAGGCAAAAAAGCTTATTTCCACGTTCTTACCGAAGAAGAATATCTTTCCGAGCTTGACAAAAAGCTCAATGAAGAATGTGTCGAATATCAGGTGGACAAGAGCCTTGAAGAACTGGCGGATATGCTTGAAGTCATGTATGCTATTGCAGAGGCAAGAGGATTTTCCATAGCTGAACTTGAACGTGTGCGAGTCGAAAAGGCTGATAAACGTGGTGGATTCAAGGACAGGATATTTCTTGAAAAGGTAGATGAATAGTATGGCAGAGCAAGCACTAAGGTCGGCATCGGGAAGCAGTGCGGAAGACCTGTTTATAGAGCTTTTCAGTGAAACTTTCGGAGCAGAAAAGGCAGGTTATCTTTATACCCAGTATCATTTTTATGACATTTATCAGAATGACAGATTTGCCGATTTTTACATTGAGAACGGCTCACAGAAAATTGCTGTTGAAATAGATGATGAGGCAAGTCACAACCCGAAGCTTGTTTCGCAGAATAAGTTTTATGATGATCTTCTCAAACAGAATAGTATGATCCATCTCGGATGGGACGTTTTTCGCTGGGCAGTCCGTCAGATGCAGATACAACCCGATACTGTAAAGGACGAGTTGCGTGTGTTTCTCGGAAATACTCCAATATTTCGTGAGGTTTCGGATTATCTACCGTCACAGAAGGGTAAAGCCATTGATGGCAGCAGTCTTGAACTGAAGGAGCATCAAAAACAGGCACTTGAAGCTTTACGTAAAATGCGTGATAATCATGAAACGATAGCTTTGCTTTATCACGCAACTGGAACGGGAAAGACCGTTAGTGCCGTATCTGATGCGATCAGCGTGGGAAAGCGTACACTGTTTATTGCTCACACTCATGAACTTGTCGAGCAGGCTTATGAAACATTCAGACGTTTATGGAAAGGCGTTTCTGTCGGCAAATATGTTGACACTATCAAGCAGTCTGATGCTTATGTTGTCTGTGGAAGTGTGCAGAACGTTGCACTTAATCTTGAGCAATTCAAAGAAAATGATTTCGGATACATCATTATTGACGAGGCTCACCATGCGTCGGCTGATACATATCGAAAAGTGCTTGCATACTTTAAACCCGAATTTACGCTTGGTCTGACAGCTACACCCGAACGTGCAGATGATAAGAATATACTTGATATTTTCAAGAATACCGCACACAAGCTTGATATACAGACAGCTGTTGAGATAGGTGAACTTGTGCCTGTGCGCTGCATAAGAATACATACAAATATTGACCTTACCAAGGTGCGTTTTAACAGCGTTCAGTATAATATCCGTGATCTTGAAAGCAAGATCTTTGTACCCGAACGCAATCAGCTTATCGTTGATACATTTATGGAATATGTCAGCACAAGGCGGACGGTAATATTCTGTGCAAGTGTTAAACACGCAGAGCAGATTGCAGAAATGATAAGAGATCGTGGAATAAATGCTGCGGCTGTTTCGGGCATTATGAAAGCCTCCGAACGAAAAGAGTTTCTTGCAAAATTTCAGAAGGGTGAGATAAAGGCTTTATGTGCTTGTGACCTCTTAAATGAGGGTTGGGACTGCTCCGAAACGGAAGTGCTTTTCATGGCTCGTCCGACAATGTCAAAGGTGCTTTATACGCAGCAGCTCGGACGTGGAATGAGACTTTCGGAGGGCAAGGAAAGTCTGCTTGTTTTTGACTTTGTTGACAATGCAAGTCAGTATAATATGCCTTATTCTATGCACAGACTTTTTAAGCTTTGCGAGTACAAGCCCGGCAAACTTGTTCTCGGAACAAAACAGCAGAAGGCTGCGGATGATGAACTGTATGCAAAGGGGGAAAAGCCTGATGCAATAATTGATTTTCCTGTGAGTGCCACCGATTATGAAGCTGTTGATGTGTTCAACTGGCAGGAAGAAGCGGAAGGAATGATCTCGCAAATGGAGTTTATCCGTCGTGTTGACGCTTCATCCGAAACGGTTGAAAAATACATTCGTGAGGGAGAGATAATCCCAGATCTGATTGTTCCCATAAGTGAGCACAGAACGTTCAAATATTTCACGGAAGAAACTCTTGAAAAAACAGCTGAGAAATTCGGTTGGAAGCTCATAAATGACGAAAACCGCAAAGAGCTTTTTATGGAAATGATACGTCAGATGGATATGAGCTATTCGTATAAGCCTGTGCTGATAAAAGCTATCCTTACCAACGCAGATGCAAAGGGCAGGATAAATCTGGATGATATTGTTTCTTATTTCAGAAATTACTATGAGGACAGACGAAACAGCGGACTTGTTGTTGAAAAGGCAAACAGCATTTTTGCAAAAGGCGGCTACACCGACAAAGATGCACAGAGAAATATCCTTTCCAATCCTTTCAAGCGTTTTGAGGACATGCAGATGCTTCGACATACTAAGACTCTGGGTACTGTTGAGGTTGAGCCTATTGTTTGGAAAAATCTTTCCAACGAGGACAAGGAAGAAATGATGCAGATCTGTGATGAGAAGCTTGAAAGTTATTATATGAGATTTTTATATAATTGTAAGCCATGATATATGAATAAAAGCGGAGCCAACAAAGCTCCACTTTTGAAATATTCAATCCTTGCTTTCAATCATTCCGACAACATTACCATTCAGACAAGACAAAACAACATTAGCATGATCGGCACAGTATTTTGCCTTGTCAGGCTTGCCCCATTCTGTGTATATTTTTGCAGCTCGTATAAGCGCATCGGCATAATCGTAGGATAGAATGCGGCGATCCGTATAAATTTGTATCTCAATTTCGACAAACTTGGCAGCAAATGGATAATCTTTTCTGAGTCTGTAATATTCGCTGATGTTTCGGAGAAGCACAAGCTGATCGTTTGATTCATAAGGTAATTTATCTACCAGTTTGATAGCTTTGGATAGATATTTTTCGGCTTTATCAGGTTCGTTGCTTTCTATAAAGAAACAGAGCAGGTTGTTGTATATGTTAAAAGCAAGTGCAACATCATTTTCCGGGATATCGGACGGTAAATATTCTTCAGCCTTTGATGTGTACTCAATTGCTTTAGAAACATTTTTATCCACAAGCATATTGAATGCCGCTTTTGACATAAGGTGAACAGCATGGGTTGAAGAATGGAAGCTTTCATCAATATACTTATCAATTTCTGATATAAATTTTCCGAGATGAAGACAATCTTCAAAAACCTGGGCGTAAGTGCTCATACTTATGAGAAAATCAACATAATAATGTATATCATTATGCACTGCATATTCAATAACATTATCTGCTATCGGCAGCAGTATTCTGCTTCTTACCCGATTGGGAATATCATCAATCATAATGAGCGATTCACTTGAAACACTGTTTAAGAAAAATCTGCAGTTATCCATATCCGGCACAAGTTCAGCCGCAGCAGTTTCGGCAATCAGCGGGTGAATGGATATATTATGATCTGCATACCTGATAAGCCCCATTTCATCAAGTTCGATGATGGGGTTTATATTTTTTGTGGCAGTGAGTTTGCAGAAATATCTGTCACCGATTCCTGAAACGGGAATGAGTGATAAAATTCGTAATGCGTCTTTCTGTTCAGCAGTAAGGGAGATCAAATCAAACAAAATCTGAATATGCCCGTAATATGTTGCTGATGTTTTGTTGGTGCGGCGAATTGTGTCAGCAATATTCAGCTTGACGTGATCGTTCATCAGATGCGTAAACAGCTCTTCTGATGTATATGCACTCTTCCGGAGCAGCTTCAAAATAAGCTCACATGAGAGCGTGTGATTATGAACAGCAGTAAACAGACGGGACAACATATCGGCACTTTCGTTGATGTTCATACTCTTAGCTATGAGCATAAGAGTGTTTGTATCCATTTCGGAAAGCTCAAACAGATTGTAATCGTCAAAATGATTTCTTGTGGTAAAAATGATCTTGCAGCTATATGATAGAATTTCCTCAAGATGGTCGTCCATGTCGGGCATAATGTCAAAATTGTCTATAATTATAAGAGAATCGTTTTTCAGATGTTTCAGAAATATATTATGACGATAGAAGCGTGTATCAACAGAATCTCTTGATTTATCATCATGAAAATCCAGTGAGGCAATAGTGCTTTTCAGAGAACCGGAGTATGTCATATAAAGAATATTGGTGTATTCCTTTTTATGATCGGAGATGTACTGCTTGACAAATTCGCTTTTTCCGATTCCGCCTATACCATAAATAAATATTTTATCATGAGTTTGAAGCATTTCGTGCAGTGTTTCAAGCTCTTTTTTTCTGCCCGAAAAATGTTTACAGGGCGAAATCACCGGCAGAGTGACCCTTTCTGCAACAATCGGGGATGCATTTTTGTCAGTGATAGGCGAGTTTATTGCGAAGATAAATGCTTTTGCAAGGAACAAAGATATTTTCTCTTCATTATCAGGGTAATATTTCAGCACTGATTCTTTGTCACGCTCATCAATTGAGCTTTCATCAAATGATTTTACTATTTCGTTGCAAAGCTCAAATTTATGTGAAATGCCGGTCAGAATATTCGTTTCAATATCTTTGGTCAGATCGTTAATACTGCTTTTGACACTGTAATATTCAATCATATTTGCTGACGGACGATTTTTGCCGCTTCGTATTCTTGAAACGGTGCTCTCATTTGTTTCCATTTTATAAAAATGCAAATATGAGTGAAAAAGATCCTCATAAATTTTGTCCTGTGATGATCCGGGTATGTAATCACAAAGAATAGAAAAAAGGCTTGACAGCGTGATTTGAGCCATGTTTATCTCCTTAAAATTCAATGGATCGAGCAAGAAAGCAGCAAGTTTTCGTCATAGAATATATCGCTTGATTGATATATAATGGAATCACAACGAGAACGATACAGCTTTTGAAAAATCTGTATTGATTCAGCGGCAGTTGTATCATATCTATTAAAATTATATCACAAGGAGGAATTTTATGCAAGTATTTAATAATTTTCGTCTGATAGGTGTTGACCATGGTTATGGCAGCATTAAAACTGCGAATACTGTTACTCCAAACGGCATCATTGTATCAGATACCAAACCCACATTCAGAGGTGACATTCTTTTCTGGAACGAGAGGTATTATACCTTTACAGATTCTGCAAAGGATTTCATTTCTAACAAAACAGAAGATGATGACTATTATGCAGCAACCCTTATGGGTATTGCTAAGGAAATGAGGATCGCCAATCTTCATGAAGCTGATGTATATCTTGCCGCAGGACTTCCGCTTACATGGGTGTCGGCTAGGGAGAGGAATTCAAGAAATATCTTATGAGAGAAAGAGAAGTCAGGTTTGAGTTCAACGATAAACCCTTTACTGTGAATTTGATTGGCTGTAAGGTTAATCCCCAGGGGTATGCAGCTGTGATTGAAAGGTTACCTACAATGGTCGGAACTAATATGGTTGCTGATATAGGAAACGGCACTATCAACATTCTCTATATTAACAACAGAAAGCCTGTTCACACAAAGTTCTATACCGAAAAATGGGTGTAAACCAGTGTGTGATTGCTGCCGGAAATGCTGTTATGGACAAGTTTGGTGTTAATCCCGATCGTATGGTTATCGAAAATGTCATCCGCAGTGGAACTGATAATATCAGTCCCAAATACCTTGAGTGCATTAAGGAATCTATATCCGAATATGCAAACAGGGTATATGCTGTTCTTAAAAAGTATGAGTACGATCCCGGAATGATGAAGCTCTATGTTACAGGCGGAGGCAGTAATATATTGAGAGATTATCTCGGCTCTCGCCTTGAGAATGTGGAATACATTACCGATGTAAGAGCTAATGCAAGGGGATATGAGAATATGCTTTATGAAGCGATGAAAAGAGGGATAGTATGAGTGTATGGCTCACAAACATTCGCTTTAACACAGATCGTCCGGTATATAAGGAAGCATATGAGTACCTTATGAATATGGACAGGGACAAGTACAAGTCGTTCAGTAATGTTATTGCTCATGCGGTTATTGACTATTTTGAGCGTGAGGAGAAAAGAAGCATTGATCCGTATTTTACTACTAAGGAACGAGAGGACGTTTTCATCGATAAGATGGTAGGTGCGGTAGAATCGGCTGTGGAAAAGGCAATGCCTGCGTTTATGGCAATGTATATCTCCAGTCTGGCAGGTGTTCAGGTTCCCTCAAAGTCTGAAACTGTTTCAACCGTCGAAGCAGACGCGGATTTCGGTGCAGAGATCGACTTCGATTTTGCTGTGTGATATATGAATGAGCATATTTCTGCACATTTCGTATATTCGGGCGTATTGATAATTGCATTTTTGTATATACAACATTATAAAGTTAACTAGCTCAGATAAATATGTGTATTTGTTTTCTGATATTTCAATACATTTACCTCGGGATCATATACATATTTTGCAAAATATGCTTCCTCCGTGCTGAATTCCGACGAAATTCGGCTGCATGAATCATCCGAACATACCATTTCGGCATATTGCCTCAATGGAATTTGTCTTTCCGGGGGAGCGGAAAGACAAAGCAGCCAATGGCTGCCAAACGCCCCAAAGGGGCGAAAGTATGAACCCGGAGGGTTCATAGCGAGGTACGTCAACCGGCTATCCAAAAGGAAGCCTGTTGACCGCCGCAAGCGGCGCCTCGCTCAGGGGAAGTGTCCCCCGAGACCCTCTCAAAAACGCCCAACGGCAAAGAAAAGGAGGGATACTGTGAATACACAGCATCCAAAGTCTGAAAAGCGCCGCCGCAATAAGCAGCTCATTATCAGACTGACCGATAGCGAGCTGTCGGAATTTGAAAAGAAAATGCAGAAATCAAAACTCAGAAGCCGAGCCGATTTCATTATGGCTCTTGTACAGGACAAGCCTATCATTGTTCCTGAAGGCTTCAGAGAGCTGGCTGTGGAGCTTAAACGTGAGGGTAACAATTTCAATCAGTGCCTCCGTTTCATGCATGGCACCCAGACGGGTATTCCTGATTGGACCATAAAAACGGCTGCGAACAATATGAATAACCTTTACAAGAAGATCGCTGATATGCTTGACGGTCTGAACATGGTGAACGAAAATGCCGATCTTTAAGGCTGCCGAAAACAAGAGGGGAGGTGGTAAGGGCGGTTTCAAGACCTCTCCCAAGCCAACGCTTGATTACATAACCCGTCCCGATAAGGCGGCTATTGTGACATCATTCTATCTTGATAATGATGTGGACTATGCAATGCAGTTTGCAGATACAAAGAAAGTGTGGAACAAGGCTCAGAGCAAAAGCAGCCGAAAGTATTATCATTTCATACATTCCTTTTCGACCTATGATGATATTACTCCCGAACTTGCTCATGAGCTTACCGAAGAACTATGCAGGAAGGCATTTCCTGATAGTGAGATTGTCATAGCAACTCATACGGACACCGATCATGTGCATTGTCACATTGTCATAAATTCTGTAAATTTCACAAACGGAAAGATGCTGCAAATATCACCGAAAGCATATACGGCAATCAAAGATTTATCAAATCAGCTTGCAGCCGAACATGGAGTTTCCTCTGTGGATTTCCGTAAACCGTCAAGTGAGCCTGTTCGTCAAAGTCAGACGGAAAGGCAGATAATTCTGCGTGGTGGCACAAGCTGGAAACAGGAGCTTTGCGAGGTCATTGATTACGCAAAACAGAATTCCGCTGACATAGAGGAGTTTCAGAATATCCTTGCTCAGTACGGCATTGAAATCACAAGAAATACAGAAAAGACTATAGCGTTAAGCATCCGCAGAAATCTAAGGCGATTCGTGGAGAAAAGCTTGGTCAGAACTACACAAAGGAGGCTATTTTAATTGGCATTGAAGAACATAACTACCGGTCAACCGGTTTCGAATATGAAGAATCTGACAGATCAGCAGACTTTGATAGGTCAGCAGGAATTGAAGATATACAGTCTTACTTCTCAGAACACTCAATTGTTGGAGGAGAATATCAGTCTGAAGAAGAAACTGTCGGAGACAGAAAATCAGATGAATACTATCGAGAACTTGAAAGAGAAGCTGAGCGATGCAGAAAATCAGCTTGGAAACGTTAAGAATGAGCTTGCAATGGAAAGGAAAAAGCCGCCTCGGTATGAATACAGGTATGAGGCTAAATGTTACAACTGTCATAAAAGTGAGTATGATAAAAAAATTGAAGAAACGAGAGAAAATCACTCGGCTGCTGTTAAGGACAGGAAAAAAGCAGCGGCGGAATTGGCAGAGGTACAGAAAATTCATGCTTATCATGAGAATGTGGTAAATGAAAGAGTTGACATGATAGTCAAGAAAAAACTATACCGGAACGTTTGGGAGCGTGGTTTGATCTTCACCGGAAAGTGAATGATATGGTGTTTTACATATTTCCGCTTCTCTATGCTGTTGCGGTGTCGATAATGGCGATTTGCAGGAATGAGATTTTCAGAAAGGATTTTGTCGAAGCGTTATCGTCAGTAGGTCATGCTTTTGCTGCGGCGTTCGGCGGTGTAAAATGGCTTATATGCTTGATCGCGGGACTGACGGAAAACATAGGGAATAAAACAGTCACCAAAATATTGTGGTGGGTGAAAGTTATAATCTTGACAGCTTTGGTTGTGGTCATTATTCTTGCGATAATATTATTTGGCGGACTAAAACTTCTCAGCTTTTTTAATGACCATTTTGACGTTTTCATATGTAAAGGATTTTTCTCAATGCTGCTGGCAGATTTCGGAGCGATTGTTTTTCTTGGGGACTATATCAGAAATATTATTCCAATAAATCTGATGATAACATACCATATAGTCATTGTGCTGTATTTTATTGTGCGATATGGACTGCATGCGTTCATTCCCTGGTTTCTGGATAGGATCGTGAAAGTAGGCAGAAGTCTGAATGACAGGTGAAGGGAGGCGATACTATGGAAAAGAAAAGGATACTTACTATCAAGGGGGCTGCTGCACTTATTGACGGTCTTACAGAATATCGTGTCCGTCAGATGTGCATTACAGGGCAGTTACCCTGTTTCAAGGCAGGAAGAAAGTACCTTATCAGCGAAGAAAACCTTATGAATGTGGTTTTTTGAGATAAATCTCCCGCAAATGGTGTGGTGAGAAAGTAAGAAAAAGAAATTTATCGCTTTAAAGCGTCGGCGAACGAAAGTGAACGTGCTGTACTATATTTGTAAGGAACGGAAAACGGTCTTTCATGCGCCAACATAAAAGACCGTCCCGTTTCAATAATGAAACTAAGTCACAAATCAGACTTCCAAAGAAAAATGATAAGTAACCCCAACACTGTTATTGTATCATTTTTCTTTCGGAATGTCAAACCAAAAGAAAGGAAAGTGATAATATGGCAAGTATAAAACAGCGTGGGAACAGCTATCTAATACGAAGTTCCTGCGGATATGATTCCAATGGGAAGAAACTCATGAAAAACATGACGTGGACTCCCGACCCCGGCATGACAACCAAGCAGATCGAAAAAGAGCTTAACCGACAGGCGGTAATGTTTGATGAGAAGTGCAAAAGGGGAGTTGTTCTTGACAGCAAAATGACCTTTGAGAAATATGTCAACTGCGTATGGATCAAGAGAGCGGAGAACGACCTTAAACCTACTACTTTCAGAAGGTATAAGCTTTTCCTCAGGAGAATTATTCCGGCTATCGGGCATTACAAGATGGAGCTTATTCAGCCGTTTCATTTGTATTCCTTTTATGATGATCTGAGGGAAGAAAAGCGTATGGATACCAAGTACACTCCCAATGAAAAGGCACATGAGCTGAGTATGACACTTACTCATCCCGAGCTTTCAAGGCAGGTCGGAATTGGTCTGGGTACTGTTGATGTTATTCGTGCAGGCAAGAATGTGAATGAAAATACAGCGGTAAAGTTTGCGGATTTTTTCAATTGCAGCGTTACTGATCTGTTCACTCCCGATGAAAAGAAGCTTTCGGATATGACTATTCTTCATCATCACAGGCTCATTTCAACTATTATGCAGCAGGCTGTTTATGATGAGGTTATTCAGAACAATCCATGTGCAAGGACACGTTCTCCCAGGGTTGAGAGGACGGAAGCAAGATTTCTTGATGACGATCAGGCGGAGCTTCTGCTCAATACCGTATATGACAAGGCAGAGCATCCTTTTGATGTAATTATTCCTCTTATTTTACATACGGGTATGAGGCGTGGAGAAGCCTGCGGTCTTGAATGGCAGGATATTGATTTTGACAACAATGTTATTCACATTCAGCGCACTACTCAGTATCTTCCCGAAAAGGGTGTTTTTGAGGAAGAAACAAAGACTTTTTCGTCCAAGCGTGTTATTAAGGTCGGCGGCGTTGTGATTGATATGCTTCGTGACTTTAAGATTTGGCAGGACAATGAAGCAGATAAGCTGGGAGACAAGTGGGAGGACAGCAGAAAGGTATTTACCGCATGGGACGGCAGGCCGATAAATCCATGTACTGTTACGGCATGGTTTCACAGGTTTATTATAAAGAATGATCTGCCGTATATCTCGATTCATGGTCTGCGTCATACAAATGCTTCGCTTCTTATTTCCAGCGGTGTTCCTATTACAACTACTGCAAAGAGGTTAGGTCATACAACCTCGGCAACCACAAGCAAGATCTATGCTCATGCTATCAATTCAGCGGATGCAATGGCTGCAACCGCTATCGAATCTATTCTTCCTCGCAGGAGAAAGAATGCGTAAACAACCATGTGCTCTCCGCATTGTACTATGCGGAGAGTGCAATAACAAATTTGGAGGTAAATAATATGTTGATTTCTGATGAATCTTATGAACGTGTTCGTGATGCAGTGGCAGATATTAAGTGCTGCTGTGAAACAGAGGATGACTATATGGAATGGGAAGATATTGCATCGTTTTCAATTATGGCATTTCTTGAAGCTCTCGATGAGGATCAGCTCAAAATGACGGTTGCGGCTTTTCGAGAATATGCCTGGGATATTGAGTACGAGGACAGTAATCTATCACAGGGAATCCTAACGGCATTGGACAGATGCTTGAGAGAAATGTAAGAAGAAAGGAAGGTCAATATGACAAACGAAAAAAGAGCATTTTCAAACGACCAGTTCAAGGAATTCGCAAAGGCACATCCTGAAATGCAGCTTGATATGTATGAATTTCAGGAAGATGAGGGCGTTTTCGAGGGTACACTTGTACTTAAAAGATGGGGCAAGAGCAGAAACGTTCTTGCATACGTTGAACTTGATGATGGACACAAGATTATGTGTTCAGCCTTCTCCAACAAGGAGTATTTCGGTATACCCGAAATGACGGAAGGGGATAGGCTCAGACTTGCCTTTAAAAAGTCACGCACCGGAAGAAATAATCTAACAAATGTAGAAAGGATGTAATATTATGAGCGTTTATACATGGGATAATTTCCCTAAAGATATTAACACACTTGACTACCATCTTAACTGTTCTAAGGAGGTGCTTGAAGGTACGCTTGTTTGCAAAAGGTGGAATGACAGCGGAGATATTGTTGCCTATGTAAATCTTGATACAAAGGGTAAAGCCAAGAAGGTCAAGGGACTGAAATTTACCGCATTTGAAGATAACAACAATTATATGGGGCTTCGTGATATTCCTGAAGGATGTCATATCAGAGTTAGGTATGTTGGTACGAAATATTATCTCAGACCCGATTCGGTTGAGGTTATTTGAGAAAAATAATTGAATAGAGTTTTTGCTGCCTCCTGCATAATTTGTGGGAGGCATTTTCCATTCATAAAATGTTGATTTATATCACAAGCTATGATATAATTAAAATTAGTAATAAGAAATAATAGGAGGATATATTACAATGGATATACGAGAAGTATTAACTTCAATTAATCTACCAATAAAGTATTATAGTGATTTTGATATGTTGGAGAAATTGGAGGAAGAAGCGTTAAGATATATAAATGTTTTGGGTGAGTATGATTGTGACGATTTTAAAGGGGAGCAAAAAGAAAAATTGAAAGAAAAAATATCAGAGGTGAAAAAAGAAGTTGAGATAATAAACTGTAACCTTGTTGAAACATTAAAATGCTATGAAAATGCTGATCCTAAAAAAGCTCAGGAAAATTTCGAATTAATTATGGATAGGTTAAAGGATGATTTATTTGTTTCAACCATGGATGGATGGGTTTCTATTGATAAGTATCAAACGGTATTTCATATTAATAAAGCAGATACATTTTTTCGAGTACGTGGGGTTGATAGAAAAGATGAGAATATAGCAAATAATCCTGACGAGTTGTTTCATATACCTATGTCCAAAAAAGCATATACTAATAATGAGAGGTTTAGTATCGTAGGATTTCCTAGTTTATATTTATCTACAATGTTACCTTTGGCCTGGCAGGAATCTCATTATCCTAAAAAGTATTATTACTCTGAATATCAATACAAAAAATGTAACGATGAAAAAAGACAAATAGAAAATGAATTAAAACTCTTATCATTGCATTCTCCAAAAGAAATAGATTTTTGGGGATTATCTATAAGGTATAACAATTTTGATCTTTGGCTCAATGTAATAATTCGATATTTGAAACAGTATCCGCTAATTATGGCGTGCTCTTTTGTTAATCATAGCGGAACAGTATCATATAAACAAGAATATGTTATTCCGCAGATGCTTATGCAATGGGTTCAAAGAAATTCGGAAATGGTTCAAGGAATATCATATTTTTCATGTGTTGATACAAAAATGAATTCGAGCAATTGGTGTGCTTATAATGTTGCAATTCCTATTATAAAACCTCTTGATGAGAAACAGTATAGCGAAAAGTTAAGAAAAGAATTTTGCTGGAGTAATCCGAAATATTTTGAAATCCCATTGCTAAATAAGGAGGTTACCAAAGAACATAGAGAAAAGTTGTATCATTATATTGATAAGTTATTATATGCTTTAAGAAATTATTATGCTTATTGGTGTGATAGTTTGTTATGGAATATTAAAAGTGTATGTGTTTCTTTATATCAATTGATGGATAAGGGTGAAACTGCTGATATGAGTCTTATTATCCATACGATTGAAATGATAGATAGATTTTATGCGAGTATATGTAATTCCAATATTAATGGTATGATCGAAGAATGGAGGGGCAAGGTACCTGAATACGAAAAAGAAAAATTTGAACAAGATATTGATCCAGTAAAACAAATCATAGATGAGTTTATTGTTAAAAGTAATTCTTTCGATTCAATATATTCAATTATTGATAGATATAGAAATACGTTATGGAATGATCATCATTGCCAAACTCGTATAATAGTATTATACAGTGAGAAGGATGATGTAAGTAATATTGCAAAATGGTTGCATGAAAACCATTTTATTCATTATGTGATAAAGTTGAAGAAAGAGGATGTTAACACTGCAGCATTAAAGAATGTATGTAATCAATACAATATAAATATTGATGATTTTTGGGACGAGCCAATTATAGATGACGAGTGGATGTTAAGAAACTATGACAAGATAAACACACCTGTTTTTATTAGGTCAAATTCTCAAAGCATTTATGATTCTGAACCTCATAAAGAAATGTATGATTATCATCATTTTGGATTTGACGTTGATATATTGATGCGAGAATTGACATGAAATTTTAGTATATGGGAAGGGGGTAAAATAGTGCTCTGATATACTCTCTTGCCGTTACTGCCTGTGCAAACGGCTTGAATGTCGAGGTTTGTTTTTACAGGCTGTTGACATCCGATGAACCGGTTAAGCCTTGGAATTATGATTCACAATGATATATGACCCTGTCGGGTTAACCAGCAGGGTTATGGTGTTTTTTGGATGCGAGAGGAATTAATCTTACGTAATATCTGTCACTTTTTGATTGCGGAGAAATACTTCCTGCTTCTCTTGCTTATGGTAGATGAGTATTTCTTACAGGAGCATGATTATTGACATACTCATAGTATTTGCTAAAAAATCAATTATTTTAGCAAAATATTGCAAGTATACTTGCAATTATTATTGACAAAAATTGATTTTTGGGGTATAATATATGAAAAGGAGTGTGATTGATACATGCCAATAACTACAAAAGATGGAATTCTAAAGGTATTAACAGCTTACAATCCTTGGTGGAAAACAGGTGTTGTTAATCCAAGAATGACAAAAACATACAAGAGATTTGCTTTTCATGAGGCAATGAAGCGTTTAAAAAATAAAGATATAAGAAGAACTGTTGTATTGACAGGAACACGTCGAGTTGGAAAGACAACAATTCAATATCAGATGATCGAAGCATTGTTAAATTCTGGAGTTCCGGCCCAAAAAATTGTTTTTATTTCTATGGATCATCCAATGTTGAAGCTAAGCCAGTTTCAGGATATTCTTGAATGTTATCATGAGAATATTTGCGCTGATCAGGATGTGTATTATTTCTTTGACGAAGTTCAATATGCTCAAGATTGGGATCGTTGGTTAAAAACTCTTTATGATACACAACCTGATACACAAGTTGTGGCGACCGGTTCTGCAAGTCCTGCACTTATGAAGGGTAGTCGTGAAAGCGGCGCAGGCAGATGGACTGTGATTCAGGTGCCGACATTATCATTTTATGAATACTGTGAGCTTCTTAATGTAGATCGACCTGATATTCCATCTGATTTGAAAGTTACTTCGCTTCTTAAAAAATCACAGATTGAACGAACACAGATTATGTTGCAATTGTCCAAAGTGCAGAATCATTTTATGCGATATTTGCAAGTAGGCGGATTTCCCGAATTAGCACTTGCTGACAATGATCTTATGGCACAGCAGATTATGCGTGAAGATGTAGTGGATAAAGTGCTGAAACGGGATCTTCCGTCGCTGTATAATATTCGAAATGCGACAGAACTTGAACGAATTTTTTTGTATTTGTGTAATGTTTCATCTGAAATTGTATCAATAGAAGCTATTACTAAAGAACTGAATGGAGTTTCTCGAACAACAGTTGAAAACTATATCCGGTATCTTGAAAGTGCAAATCTTATATATCAAAGCTGGCCAGTAGACATGGCAGGAAAAAAAGTGCTGAAAGCTAGACCTAAAATATATATAGCAGATGCAGCTATTCGAAATGCAGTGCTGATGGATGATTCTATTATGACAGATCCTACCGAAATGGGTAAGGTTGTTGAAACAGCTGTTTATAAGCATGTTGCAGCTTTTTACTATCAATTTGCCACATCAATAGGTTATTTTCGCGGAGGCAAAAAGAATAAAGAAATCGATGTTGTAGTGGATTATCCTAATATCAAAAAAATCTTAATCGAAGTGAAGTATCGTGAAGGCGCACCTATTGCAGATGACGACGCTATAGTTGAGCTATGTCAGGAATCATCTGCGTCAATTGTTGTAACCAAAGCTGCAACGGATTTTGGAGTGCATAATACAGCTGCTGGTATAGATCTTTTGAGAATACCTGCATTTGCATTTTTATATTTGTTAGGAAATGCGGAAAAGAACGGATATCGAGGTATTGAATAATTTTCTCATATAGGTGTACTGAGTTAAGTTTAAAATTGTGTTGACGGTGTGGAATTTTTTATATTTGATCGATATGCGATTGAGAAAACTCGAATCGTGAGTTTAGTGTACTTGTGCACTATTTGTACACCAAGTTTACAAAAATGACCTGAATTAACCTAAAAGTGCATAAAGGTATATGACTATAAATCAAGTAATATAGCCATTTACAAGATGTGTCATAAAATTACATTTAGTGTAATAAATCGCTCCAAAACCGCGTGTCGTGAGTTCGATTCTTACTGCCCCTGCCATTAAAAAGCCCGCAACTACGTCAGTTGCGGGCTTTTACTTTTCCTTTGAAAACTTAAAGATGCCGTTTCATAGTACGAAAATAGTACGAGTTGAAAATTTTTTGACGGTGTTTTTCAGACTTTCGGAAAAAATAGTACGAGTATAGTACGAGTGAGTCGTCAAACGACGTAGAATAGTCATTTTCCTGTACTTGTTTTTATGCAAACATAATATTTATGTGGTTTTGAGCCGCAGAATACTTTATTTTGAAGTATTCTGCGGCTTTTTTGTTGCCCGATTATTCTTGATAAGGTGTGATCTATATGCCCAAAACTGAATTTGATTATTATTACGGTATCGAAGCTGAACAATTTACTTTTGTCCGAGTGCCGAAGGTGC